>Ga0209780_1004869_pt1 | contig 10474 bp, 4 predicted proteins | sample WorMetexBAHAMAS2_FD_187384 | JGI IMG/M metagenome (GOLD analysis project Ga0209780, IMG submission 187384) | Marine gutless worms symbiont microbial communities from Max Planck institute for Marine Microbiology, Germany - Inanidrilus exumae... | ecosystem: Host-associated > Annelida > Digestive... | reverse complement strand
GTTTATTGGAGTGATGTTTTGGGAGCTGGATCATCAACTCATGTTTGGGGGATCTGTGGCATTGGGGGGCGTAGCATTCATGCCTCGATCCCCTTGTCCTCGCCGTGACTCTGGCGTGGACTGCATGCGGATGATGCCGGTTTCAGATATCTACGTCAACCCTCCAGAAGACGGCGCGATCTACACAAATGAAGACATAGAGCTGCAGCCGACAGTCGTGGTCGCAGCTGACAACGGCGAAGTCCAGGAAGAGTACGAGAACTTTGACGAGATCGGCAGAACATCTAGCCAGCGGTCTCCGTCGAACGATGACGAACAGCAGATATACGAAAACGTACGCAAGCCGAAACCGGCGCCGAAACCAAAACGTACTTTCTAGCGCTTACTACTAGCACTGACTACTGCTTTCATGTAAGCGTTCAAATAAGCGTTTAAAACGTTAAAAACGCGACAAAATGAAAACGTTGGTAATCGCTAGTCAAAAATGTTACGTTATGTTGAACTCTCATGCCTAATGCAAGAGATTTTTGCAGTTTTTACTAGCACGGTTTCTGCGAACCCAATTGTGGCATCTGCCGTTTACGGCTCATCAAAGATTAGTCTAAGTCTAAAGTGGCGTTCACACCGGATCCAGCGCCGCAACGCAACGTAAAGGTTAGTTCACACCAGATGCGGTGCGTTGACGCATGTGCTGGACTGATCGAATACATGGAATCCAATGGAGTGTTCACACCGAACGCGTTGCGATGCGGCACCGTGCAGCACGTTGCGTCGTTTTCGGTGCATAACAGGACGCCGCACCGCATCAGGTGTGAACGAACCTTAAAGACAATATACGACGCCACGCGACGATGTACGTCTAACGTACCGGTATGCAAAATGTACGCAAAACAACGGCGGCCCTTAACACGTTCGACTCGTCGCTGCTGGCGCACAGAGGGCCTTGTTTACTATGAATGACAGTGATAGCAAATGTTAACTGCAAAAATAACTTAATTAAAAATAGCTGGTAGTTACCAGTCATTTCTATACGTCATATGCAAATTTGATCACGTGTGTGACGGCCAATGTCCCACTGGCTCTTCGGTCGTGTGGCATACTGCGGTGAGAACGACGTAACAACACCGCATGTAGGCATAGGCCTATGCCTAGTTCAAGTTAGGCAATTATTCTGTTGGCAATATGCCGCACTGCGCCGTGCAGCACCTCTGCACCGGATCGCCGGTGTGAACGCAGCTTTAGAGTCAGTGCTGTATTCTGGCGAAGGCAGACACGCTATTTTCAGGGATGGGGTCCTTGAGGACTGGCCTCGAAATCGAGGACACCTCGAGGACAAATTTTGGCGGCCTTGGCCTCGAAGATGCAGTCTTCCAACACATCCCCGGCTATTTTTACGTTTTCCTAAAGCAAAAACGTTAATTAACTTAGAAAACATGACCTAAACAAAAAAGCAACGCAAGAAAGGCTTTACATCTATGCGTACAGTGGCTGATTCGGACACGGATGTCGAGAAGCTATCTTCAGTCAGCTTGCAGGAGATCGAGTTTAGGGCATTCGTAACGGAGCTTCGGTTGAAACTAATTTCAGTAAACTAGGCCCGGATTAAGGTTGGCGTAGGCCCTATGTAAGCTTACTGCACAACCGTAGGCTCTTCCGTCTCTCACCTGTCGCCCTCTATAGGCCTACAATGCCAAATTGTTCGTTTCTTTAGTGACTTAAAGAGTTAATCTGTTATTTCCTTGTTCCCCCTTTTTTCTGTCCTTACAATGCACAAAACATTAGTGATTGATTGGGTAATAACGAAGTCTATGTTCAAAATATTTCTGCAGCCATCTATCGTAGGCCCCTTCGACATCGTAGGCCCTAGGCATTATCGACAGTGCCTGTGGCATAATCCGGCCCTGCAATCAACCGTGTGACTGAAGTTCCGACAATACGTTTTACAAGTAGACAGAATGAATATTCATTGTAACTTAACCTAGTCGGATTGCAAAAATAGTCACGCATTTGGTGCTTTCATTGTCACTGGCTCGACGATTTGTGTAAATTATTGATTACCCACGCCGGCTCGGCTGTATAGCCGCCTGCGTGGGGTAGGGCGTTCAGTCGCGTTTGTTTGTCGTGCTTAAAAGACAGGAACTCATCAGGAGATGAGATAGCGAACGTGAACTTTTTTACGACGATATCGCACACGTACTTCAAAATATCAAAAAGAGAACTTACTTCGTTTAACAAATTAGACGATAGCTAGGCAAGTACTGTGCATTAAGTCTTGAATTTATGAATCTGCTACAAAATTTCCACCTTGCAGTTATAGGATATTTATACCGAACCGCGGGCGTCGCGCGGTCCCTCTGCAGACGTTTACTACTAGACATAGTAATCGTACATTGTCCATAGTTACGGCGTGGTCAACCACTTTTACGCAATGTGCCACAGAAACTACCAAATTCGGTAAAATAACGCAAAATAAAGGCCATTTCGCCGTTCAAGGTCATTCAAGGTCACCGATTGTGGTATGTATGTATGTATGTATGGTAATTTATGTTCGCGCAACAGCTTACAGCCTAGACTGTCACGTAGGCCCTATGATCAATCGTAGGCTCTACAGAACATTTCAGTCTTTAGCCGTGCACAGAACTGCGGCAGTGACATCGACGGGTCGCGAACTGTCAGTGGCAATGAGTTCCATAGAGTTGGGCCAGAGTATGAGAAGCTTCGCTGTCCATAGTTCTTAGTCCTGCAGTAACCGATGACGAGGCATTCTTTCACTGCAGAATGCAGATGACTCCGGCCGGCGAATGTAGCAACCGGAATACACAGTTCAGACAGGTAGATGGGTGCTGCCTGATGTAGGCACTTGTATACAAGCACACCAATCGAAAGCTCATATACGACTTCCTATCAAGAGGATAGCTAGGCAAGTACTGCGCATTAAGTCTTGAATTTATGAGTCTGCTAGGAATTTATACCGTGGGCGTCGTGCGGTCCCTCTGCAGACGTTTACTACTAGACATAATAACCGTAAATTGTCCATAGTTAGTTATGGGTTTTACGCAATGCGCCCCAGAAACTACCAAATTCGGTAAAATAAAGCAAAATGAGGGCCATTTCGCCGTTCAAGGTCATTCAAGGTCACCGAGTTTGGTACCAATCGAAAGCTGATATACGACTTCATGTCAGTGATTAATACTAACTTACATGCTATTTTGCACCGTTTGCGAGACATAGGCTTCGAAATGTCAAAAATCGTTACATTTGGCTACCCCTCTTACGTTTAAACCCCCGACGGAGGGGTTCCCGGGGAAGATCTCCGTAAAATTTTCAGTGAATGTCAATGGATGGCCAAGGTACCAAACGGCGAAGAAAAACTGCCGAAAATTTCAACCAGCTAAGTAGGGTGAAAGAACGTTACAGACGACAGACAAACGGACGGGCGACAGCATATAGCGAACGTGAGTTCACGTTCGCTAACACGGGAACAGCTTGAGCTATCCGCACCATTGCTGCCTAAATGAGCGACTTTGGTGCAGTACCAAAGTCGGTCCTGTAGGCAGGACCTCAGCATGCAAATCCTAGTTTTAACTTTTGCGATGGGGATGGGCCAGAATGTGGCCCGGCGTGGGTCTGCATGTCGATACGACTGCTCATTTATTTCTCTAGTTTCTTATAACTTGTTAAGTCTGTAATTGGCAAATTCACTGGTCAACGGTAATCAACACTAACGCTAACGGCTAAGCCCCTTCATTATCGTTCACAAATAACATTACATTTGCTGCCTGTTGCGAATTTCGCGCTTTACAAGTGACATGTTATTATTATTAGATACGACACGATTGATAAATCAGTCTATGAATAAAGGACAGTGTTGTGTTGTTTTGCTTCATACAATACCGTCATAAGTCTTCGTATACTTAGCTTACTGCATGCCTACAAGTACAAGCACACAAGGTAGACGCTCCGTATACCTGCATATCGTGTGACTATAGAGCTGGTATTCACACACACACATCGTGTCCATCAGAATTCCTTCGTGCATATTGTTCGGGAAACGTCTGTAAGCCTTAAATAGCAACCATTTGCGACCATCACACCGGTCAACCTCTGTAGTCGACAACGCGCAGTCAAGAACTGAAGGATATTGCTGGAGCAAATTTTCACTTCCCGCACGCCCTTGCACGCCACAGCAACTAGTGCATTCGGATTACCAGTGTTTTATCTAGACATCTCTTGGGGAAACTCCCCCCCCCAATAGTGTCTAGTCCTCCAAAGTGCATAGAGCCAATATACGGCCTATATGGCGACTCGGTCCCCGGCATCCCCCAGCAATCTTCTCCTGCAGTGGTCTGGGAGCTGGATAAAGCGCTGCGTGCGGATTACACAGATGCTCGAGTTCTCCGTAGTAGTACCGTATCATGGTTCTGTCGGCAATACATCTTAGCAGAATGCATTCTGTAACTATAGGTAGCCAACCATAAAGGACGTCCACAAAAAGTGTAGTTTTTACACCCTCCCTCCCTCTTGTCCGCTTATAGCAATTGGCATAACCACCCCTCTTTGCCCTGTGGACGTCCGCAGCTCCACAGTTCTAAGCCAATGCTATATATCACATTCCACCCAAATCAAGGCAGCAGCTACGGTCAACTCATCACTAACGGCCGTCATAAAAGCCTAGCGGCCAGTGCTATGAAAAGCATTACAAATGTGCAATCAATCATACAGCAGTGACAGGACACGCCGCGTAGCCACTAGATGGAACGGCATGGCATAACCATGGTATGATTATGTCACGCCTCATTCATTCAATATCTTAATACTTATCGGTATAAAGATCTTGAATGCAGGCGTTCTGAAATAACAAAATTAGAAGTTGTCACCTATTCTACGAATGTGGACGTCTGCATACAATCAAACCCACCCCTCTCTTGTCCGATGTTGTCTGCATTTCACTCACCCCTCACTTTATGGATGAGCCATAGTTCAAATAAATACCACTGTTAAATTAATAACTAACAGAAACGTACACAGCTTTTGCACGTCAACATTTCACTTTGCGAATAACACTAGTTTTCTTAAGTATAATACAACATTCTGTGTAAATATAACGTAAACCACATTAGCAGCATCTCTGCAAACCACCAATCAAACAATTATTAATAGACAAGCACGCAATATCGCTCCAATAACGGTGAAATGATATGTCCCCATCATTTTGGACCTTTATGGTGATTACACGATACCGATGACATGACAAATGATATCTGTGACTTCCTATTCATGTGTAGCAGCAACCATGACACTCACTCGGTTTTCTGATGACAAATTTTTCAGACTCGTCGTTCTGGCCACTTTTGGTAGCCACAAGGCCACGAAGAGTGGTGGGTTCAACTTATAGCATGGAGTTTTCTATTCTAAATTGTAACTATAGGTCTAAAATGCACCAATAATCAGCTAGAGGCATGGGACAGACAGACAGACAGACAACAGCTTAGCTTAACTGCCCCCACCTGGATGACGGGGACATAATCAAAAATCAAAATTGTACTATTAGCCAGACACCAGATGCAAGTGAGACCGAGTAGCCAAAAAACTGGACCTCGTAGTTCTATGATAATTCTGGCATCAAAGACTGATATCTGCATTGTGCACGGTTGACGTACCATATGTGCATGAACTGTGCATTCAGCAGGACAATGCTATAAAATACGAAATCTATCTGATTCATATATTTGCAAAATATTACCTTTAACCCCTAAAAAATGCACAAAAACTAAAAAATGAAAAATCCAACAACTTCACTGAAAATGACTCCAACAGGCAGACCGAAACAGTAGCTCCGATTATAACAGTTTGCAAAGTAACAGTAAACTGTTGCATCAACAACTGCTAATCCTAAGGTACGAACGTGTTGCAGAATGTAGCCTATAAAAACGACGCATCATGTTGTGGCCATTGGGTTATCAACTGTGTAGGAAAACTGGGGAGTGACGAACGACCCTCGACGCGACTCTTCCAACTACAACATACACCACGTGGAGACATTTAAGTTTACTTCATAACAAATAACTGCCTCTGCAAAGTTCACTAGGAATTCCTACCACCACCATCAGCTCCATTAAACAGGTTTGGAATTCATTACCTGTCAGCATTCGTGAAACTAAGTCACTTCCCACTTTCAGACGTCATCTAAAGACATTTTATTTTCAGTCGGCCCATCCCCTTTCGGCTGCCCATCTTACCTAGAATATCTTCGTCTACGCGCCCTGATTCTTCTAAAGACTGGCACTATATAAGCCATTTACTTACTTACTTACAATTTTCCAGGTCGACCTGGATTAGCTGGTCCCCTTTGGTTTTCACAGTCTACTTGTTCTGGAATACAACCTTCAGGAATAAGCGAACAGGCATTTTATACAGATTAGATACAATACAATACAAATACAAATTTGTAACACGCCAGTGCCTAAAGTAGAATCTGAGGCATGGGTGCAGGCAGCTAGTGAATGAAGAATGGTAGAGCTTGTTTAAAAGAAGGTAGAGTAGGAGACGCCCCGACAGGATAAGGTAATAAATTCCAAACAGGAGAATAAGCTGTAGAATGAAAGGCACGTGAACCAAAAGTAGCTTTAGTAGGAAACCACTGGAGAAGCAACTGATTTCAGGAACGAAGAGTATGATAGGATCTCACGGCATAAGTAAGGAAGGCAGCTGAAGATCCAGAGGCCGAGGGTTTGTAGGTGAGGGTTGCCAATTCAAAACTAACACTTTTTTTCAACTGTAAGCCAGTGAAGCTGTTCAAGTACAGAGGTGGAGGAAGCAGAACGATCAGCTTGAAGTACAACGCGAGCAAGTGAATTCTGAAATTCTGAAGATGCTGGAGGACTTGAAGATCAGCCACACATGAACCAAAGTGAACTGACGTCCTTCCTGTCATATAACTATAAATGTCAAAGCAATGGATAAAACTCAAACCACAGACGTCAATCTTGTCACTCACTGAATATCACTACGCAAATTAAGACTTGTATAAACAAACAGCACACCCCCCACCGTTCGTTACTTGTATGTAGAACAGCTTATCTCATTATTTAATTGTTAAACTTATGCAGTGCTGCTACTGAAACATAAGTAAAATTACTGTGTGTATGAACTGAAAACTGTAAGTAAAAACGTCTGTGTACTTAAGCTAAAATTCAAAACAAGTTAAATTATGACATACATGTAAACTGAAATTGTAAGAAAATTCATTTGAGAAATGAAACTTAAAATCAATTAGCCCCATACGGGACTGACGGTCGACTCCTACTTACTGCCAACTTCAAAGTCAAGTGACACAAAAACTAGGACAAAAATAAAAAATCCGGCCCCAAAAAGCTTTAGGTATTGTGCCCTAATTTAAGAATCAGTGGTCATTTGCCAGCCCCATTATAAAGGTGGGAGGACATAGCCTTTGAAAATGGCCGATTTTCCGACTTTCAAGGGCTCGTGACCTTGACCTTGGATCGGGTCATACTGCATACCGTCATGCATCACTCATCGACCTCTACCTACATACTAAAGTTCATTGAAATGGAATAAACTTTTTGTGGACGAACGGACGTACCGACGGGCAGACGGACATTTGAGACCCACTTCATTAGGTCGACTCCTCCGTTAGGTCGACTCGGAGGCTCCTAGTCGACCTAATTGCAGTAAAATTACTATATCATACTGAAGTAAAACTGAAACAAAATTGAAACTAATCTTCCCAGAACTGAATAATAAATCAAACAAATTTTTTCTGAAGCAAAATATCACAGTTGACATACCTCCGAGAGAAATCGGTAGAGTGTGTCATAATAGCTGTTACACTGCCACGTATCATTATGAGTACCATTAGTAAACAGTGCTAACCTCTTCATGCGACTACCAGACATCTACATGTTAACAATTGCCATTTAATGCACATACAATTTGAGAATTCAATTTTCTAAGTTTAATTTTTCCAAAATATTTTACTACTTTTCATTCATTAATTACAAACACACACAAAAATAAACTCTCAACAATATGTAAAAAGATTTCACAAAATAACACTCAAATTTCATACGAGTCTCTCTCATGACAGAATATACATATGGACCTGTATATTATGGTAAAATCAGTGGATAAGAGACATGAGGTTGCACCTTTTAGTCCGAGCTGTCCCACTTTCAGACAGTAACCTGGGATCACAACGTGCCTATGTTATCAAGCAGTGTAAATTGCTGCCAAAATGCACTGATGTTCTGCAACTGAGAAGTAAAGGATCAATTCACCTGTGTACTAAATGTGTGAGGGTGGCAGGTAAAACATCGTTAACACCTGTCATACCTGAGCACCATTGAAATGACGCATCCATTATAAAACACTACAAAAACTAGACGCCTCGATCAACTGAGTTAAGGTTTTATGTCCCGCCCAACGCAAAATAGGCCATTTTGGAGACGTTCTTCCCAGCCAATCTCTTGACTTAGTACTGAAAAACTAAACCAAACACAACAAAAAGCAAAAATGCATCCACAACAAAATGTACAACAAAATAAAATTAACACTAAAAACTAAAGCCAGGTTTGGTTGCCTCCAAGGACCTCCGGCCTGGAAATGGAACGGGTCTATTCTGGAAAGGTAGATAAATCAGGAAGTAAATGAGTAAGGGAGTAAATACGTAAGGAAAAAGTATTAGGAAAGAAGAAAGTAAGGAAGGAAGTTAAGTAAACAAACAAACAATTTATATAATGCCGAGATCGGCAAATGAATCACGGTGCATTACCGCCCTGAAGCCCGTATGGGGCAACTAGAGGTCTTACTTCTTTAAGTAAATGTAGACAATCACCGCTCACCTCATACAGCCGTTGTATCATACGTGGTGGTACAAGGTTGTCTTGCAAGCCACATATAAACAACGATGGTATCGTGACCTTCTGTACAAGCTTTCCTGATGAAAACTGTCAACAGCATGCATGCCATCCTTCACTTCACCATCGTTACTGTTGCTATTATTATTACTAATACTACTATTATTTACTATGACAGAATGTTATTAGAGTGCTGTGCAGTCTAAATATGCTGGAGAGTTCTTGACAAGAAAAAGTGATAAAAATGATAGTGTCATGAAGGTTAATAGTCAGTCATGGGAACTGCGTGAGTGGCTGAACAGTGATATTTTCAGCTACTGCTTGACGATGTGCAACACAGGTGACACGATGACATCAGGTGCCAAGCTGTTCCAAATGTGAGCCGCAGTGATTCCATTAAGGCATGGTCACTGACACGACATATTGTTCGAATGCTGAAATACAGGAGTATTTAATAAAATACGTTGGCGACAGTGCATCAAAAACGGACGACGTCTGGTGAGTGATTTTTGACGGTTGATGGCGTCATTACCATGACAACGGCAATTGTGTGGATAGGTATTCACTGCCGTGTGTTTGTCTATTCTTCCACACGAAAAACTGACAAAGCTAAGATCACCAGACGTGACACACAAATGTTCCACATGAGTTCGGGAAACTCATTTATTTTGGGGTCAAGAGGTCAAAGGTCACAAAAACATTTCAAGCGTGGGTCTTTGCACTCTTGCTGAGTGCTGGCTTCTAGCTGCTTAGAATTCCCCTCAGTGCTATTGGTTTGGCAACAGAAGGCATCTGGCATACAAAAATCTGCTCAGAAGGTTCTCTTTCACAAGACTTGGCCTAACATGAAGTACACTCTGGAAAGAAGGACAGCTGAATACAAAACAAAAGTATAAGAAGTAGTATGTAACAGGGCTGTACCAAATATTCTATTCATATTTTATTCCGACAGAAGAGTAGGCCGAATAATGTATTTTGTAATATTCTCAAAAATAGATTTACTACAAATAATTCGGCCAAACAGTAATTTTTGCCTATTTGATACAGGCCTAGTATGTAAGAGAGGAACCACACTGACAAGTTATCAAAGTTAACCATCCTTTAATACTCTGTACAAGACTCAACCTGAAAAAGGCACTCTCCTAGACACTTGGGGAATGCAGACACCTGTAATATCACAGGTTTAATAGGCAGACAACACACAAGTGATAATAATCATATAGTGATAGAAATAATTACTAGAGGGTACTCAGTAGAACGAATACCTACGCCATAAACCCGACAGCAGGCTGCTATTACTCTCTGCCAAAGGCCACGGTCACCTTACCAGCTTCACAGCATCAACTCCCTCGGCTGGTATAAATTTATACTGCTTGAAGAAAGGAGACATGTAGCGACTTGCCTAGAGCCACTGCATGACAACCTAACCACATGGGATCGAACCTGCAACCTCTAGCTTCCAGCCCATGCCCCACGATACTACGATCAAATCAGCATTTGTTAATTTTGCCAACAGCATGTCATTAACAAAACTCAAAAAAACTAAAAGTGGATAATTAGCATATTAAGAAATATGGTATAACTGCTTGATACAGCAA
>Ga0209780_1004868_pt1 | contig 10474 bp, 9 predicted proteins | sample WorMetexBAHAMAS2_FD_187384 | JGI IMG/M metagenome (GOLD analysis project Ga0209780, IMG submission 187384) | Marine gutless worms symbiont microbial communities from Max Planck institute for Marine Microbiology, Germany - Inanidrilus exumae... | ecosystem: Host-associated > Annelida > Digestive... | reverse complement strand
TCTGCGGCTCGCGGAAAACTGTGGGCCCTAATTATTACCGTAATGTTTGTGAGGCAAAGTTAGTTTTCAGTTAGATTCTCTGTGAAGTGACCCCGCGTGTGGCTGGGGTACCCCCTTTCTGCCTTTACTCCTCCCTTGTCCATTCACTTCCTCCTCTTTTACTCTTTTTTACTTTTTCCCTTTTTCTTTTTCTCATTCGCTTTACATATTTTTTTCTGTTGTCCATCCCATTCCTTTCTACCAGCATCATCCCACTCCGTTTCCAGGCTGGAGGTCGTAGGAGGCGACCGCACCTGGGTTTAGTTTGTTTTATTTATTTTGTGTTATCTGTATTGCTCAGTTAATATTTATTCTGGTGTTTTGTTGTATTTAGTTTAGTCTTGTGGTGCAATAGTAGTCTTTTTCTGTTGTAGATGCTAGCATAATAATTTAAATGAGCCTCACGATCCCTTTCCCTTTTGGGTGGCTGCTGAACAAAAAAGGTGGCCAGGGTTGAGGTTAATATATCGCTGGCCTTCCTTCACAGGGTAGGGATAGCTCTCTACCACTGACCTTTTGTCTGTAATATAGCCATATTTGTGCTGAAAGAGGACGTTAAACTGCAACTGACTAACTGCCTGTGAAGTGATATGTTTAACTGTTGGCTAACTTGACGATGGTCATGTTCGTGTCTTCGAAGTATTGTTGGTTTTGTGATTAGAGTGGCTGATGGAATGTGTCAGTTGGCTCGCAATACGTCAGGCCAGTTGGTTGCTGATCCTGATTCTGAACATCTCAGCAGCTGGGAACGGCTGATCAACAAAAATCACCTCACAGTGTGGCGGAAACCAATTCAGAACAGCTACTTATATGAGTACAAAGGTTAGAGTAACCTACAAGCTAACAAATCGTATCACCCCATTGGGGCAAAATGATATTTCCTCCGCATGTTGAATTTTGGTTCTTTCTGGTGATTAGGCAGTACTGATGCCACAGCAAATGATAGGCTGCATATGACTTCTATTGATGTTTAGTAGGAACTAATAAAAAACTATGGCTCTACTTTGTTTATTTTAATATTTAAAAATATTGACAGTGTTTCTCAACCTCAGGCACCTGGAACTCTTTACCTGAACATATTTGCTCTATAGACAGACTCAACGTTTTAGCATCAACTAAAGTCACACTTCTTCCAGTCTGTTTTTACTGTCTAGACACCCTGTGCCAGCGCCTCTGAATCGTTTCCACGATTTTGGTGCTATATAAATTTGTTTGTATGCATATATGTATGAATGCTCTTTTCCTTCCAACAAGGCTGCTGTCGCCCGCCGGCGACAGCGACGTCGACGACAGGGTCAAAATAGTCTGTTACCTGTAGGAAAGGAGTTCCAGGTTGACGGTGCAGAAACAAAAAGTGTGAGGAGAAGTGACTTGTAACACCCATTGGTATTGCTAGAAGATACATGTTGGAGGAACGTACGAGTTCTCGCTGGAACGTGTGTAGACATTAGCTCAGACAAGTAGGATGGTTCTGCAGTATACAATGCTTTCCAGGTAAGCGGGCTAAGTTTATAGCTAATACGACGGTTAATAGATAGCCAGTGTAAGTCACGACGAATGTCTGCTGAACTAATGGTCGACGGTGCCTGCGCAACAACTCGCGCTAGAACATGCACACGCTGTAGCCTATCAATATTCGCCTGCAACACACGTACAACAGACTGTTACAGTAATCTAGTCTACTACCAACAGTGGAAGCGGCCATGGTCTTAGCCATATCAAGAGTTAGTAGCGGACGAATATGACGCAGTGCACGTATGTGATAATGACAACAGCGAGTAACGTTCGTGATGTGTTTGTCGAACGTCAGTGCTGAGTCGAGTGTCACTCCAAGGAGCTTGACAGTGTCTGAGAACTTGATGTGGGCTCCTGCGACCAAGACGCCTGGTGTACTGGGAACTTGTCTTAGCCGCCGGCTTGTTCCAAAGATCAATGCCTCTGTCTTCGTAGGATTGAGCAGTAGCTCATTTTCAGTGAACCACCGTGAGACGTCAATGGCGCACTGCTCCTAGCTGGGAATCGTGACGCAGTCATGTGGCTTTAATGACACATATAACTGCATGTCATCCGCGTACTGATGGTAGTGTACACGATGCTGTGCAATGACGTTGCCAACTGGAGAGACATACATGCCGAAGAGTATCGGTCCTAGGACCGAGCCCTGCGGTACGCCGGACTTGCTGAAGAACACTGTTGACTTCTCTGATCCAACGACGATCTGCTGAATGCGTCTGATAACGAAGGATCGGATCCAGTCCAGTGCGACGTCATCGATTCTGAACACGGTACGAGCGGGATCGAGCAGCGCATCGTGGTGGACGGCAAGTGCCAGGAGTGCTGTACATAGGCCTTGGCCGGCTGCCCTCTGTATGTCGTTCGTCACCCTGAGCAGTGACATCTCTGTGCAGTAGCCCTTCCGATTTGCAGACTGGAACTTGTAGTAGTTTTCCGAGTTCATGACATATGGTCGTAGCCTGAGCAAAAACAGTTTTTCTGATATTTTTGAAAAAGTACGTTAATTGCTTATGGACCTGTAGTTTGCAGGATCGTGTGCAGGAAGACCAGATTTCTTCAAAAGGGGTATCATCACTTGACCGACCTTGTATCTGGATGGGAAAGCACCGTTAGTGAAAGATACGTTCGCAAGTCGAGCTATTAGAGGAGTTGTAGTATCAGCTGATAACTTGAGTAGTGAAACTGGCATGAAAACACTTACTTACTTTAAGCATTTACATACTTATATCGAGTGGTTATGTCTTCTGTGGCAGTAGTCGGATCACACGAGTGACCTCGTCTACAGTAACAGTTTCCAAAGTAGACAGAGTTGACGAGCAGATTCGTGGGACAGGTGGGTGTACCATTGCGGGTGTTGACGTTAGTCTCTTACGAATAATGTCTGAGATACAGTCTTGTTTGTCAGTGAGAAACACGCTGAAACTACTGCAGAGAGTACTAGCCTCGTGTGAGCTGTACGACTTGCGTTCATCTGCATGCAACAATTCACGGACAACACGCCACTTCAGACCTTTGTTACCACTCGCCTCCTGCAGTCGCTGCTGGTAAAAGCACTGTCGTCACGGAAAGTAGGGGACACATTGTAGATTGACACTAGCATTTTGGTTTGTCGATGCGACGTTTCGTTCCGGAGATATGCGGTGTCAAGTGTGGAATTCGTGAAAAAGTGGTCAAAAAGTTAATGTTTTTGTGCCCCGAATTTGGAGAGAGGGGCCCGAAAATTTTTGGGTCATTTGTAAATCAAGACCACTTCCGACCTACTGGCTAAGTTTGGTGGAGATCCCATGGCTGGTCTTTCAGCTATGCTGATGAATTAAAAAATAATAATAAATTACAGCAGTAAAATATAATGGCCATGCCTTCGGCAGCCATAATAATGAACTGTTGATTACTGAGAAATTATCACTATATAGTTATTTGTTGTGTTAATTTAATTTGATTTGTTGTCATTGTAGTGTTTGGTACATACACTGATATTCCAGCACGTGCATTTTATATAGCACAGGTACGAGTATGTTTACTTTGTTGTCCATGTTGTTTTTGGTAAGAAGGACTAGCAGGATGTATGGGTTCTTTCTTCATAGTTGTAAAGTTCTTGTATTGCTGATGTTCTGTATCAGTTGTGTGTGTTTTCTTCCTAACTAAATTGACTTTCTCCATTCCTTGACAGTGACATGGCAGAAGTAATTTATTGTCACAGTTGTATCTAGGGATGTAAAGTTCGAATTTTTTCAAGACCAGGGTTTGAATCACCAAAACCGATCTGAAACCGGATATTTGAATTTGGGGTAGCTAATTTTGTGGGTTTGGTTACGCAAAATGGCGATTTCGATTCCAATTCTATTTTAGAAAAAAATCGTGATTTCGATCTCAATCTTAAAAATCGTTACAGCACTAGAATCAGAGACCACTAGCTAACGTAGATTTACGTGTAATATTGAAATGGTTTGTGTTATTAGCACTGTGTGTTGCACCAAGGTGGACTTGGAGTTCCGGAAGCAGTGGGACAAACTGGTCATTAAGCTGGACATTGTGGACAGAGACGAGTCGTCTGGAACTGAAGTTGTGCACTGGGTCATGCATTACCCTGTAAGTAGTGAACAGTTTCCTCTGATTCATTTCCAGCAACTGTTCTTGAAATATTGCTGGTGAAGTTTTTGATTGTATAAGTTCAGTGTAACCTGAATATGTGAATGCATTTAGCTATGTTAATGTAGGCAATAACTTACTAAACAATTGATTACTTCACATAGTCTAAATGATATTAGGTTCTTTGTTCATATATAATACATTTACATGTAAGCCTAATTTTCTGCTCATACTCTATTTTTATGGTATAGAGTAATTTGTTAATTACTGTGCAACATACTGTTTGTTTCAGTATCCAATGTACAGCCGTGACTACGTCTATGCAAGAAAATACAAGGTACTCTTGTGATGCATTGTAACTGTTTATTTGTTATCCACACATGCCGATAAGCAAGGTGTGGATATATCGTTTACTGTTTGTTTGTTTGCAATTTTGCTTGTTTGTAGGGTTACGGATTTCTCCGCCGAGGATAAAGCTAGCTGCATCAAATTTTGTACGGCGGTTCATCGGCGTCCAAGGCAGGGAATCTCAAATTTTTGTTAACTTTGCTCCTCCGAAAGCTCAAAGTCGGACGAATTGGCCAGCATGCAGGCCACGCCCACCGGGATGTAAACATTACCGTAGAGATGCGCCGACATAAACGTCGTGCTAGAGATGCGCCATTCGTGAAATCGCACGGCGTGTGGATGTAGGATCGGCATGTGTGAGTGTACATCCTTCCCCGGCGACAGTGTGTACTTGTTTGCTGTTGTTTGTAACGACAGTTCGTTGTACAGTATATTATATTGTATGTGCCTTTTGATTGCACTGTGAAATCACACTTTAGTATTTGCATTCAGTTGTTTGTTCTGGTTCTGTTTTCATCTTTGCCGTTTCTTATTGACTGTTGCGAGTTGTAGTGCAGTTCAGCTCGTTGTTAGCAGTGTTTTGTGATGTAATGTGTTAATGACAGAATGCTGTGTGGACTTTGTTTGCTTGGTGTTCAGATTGACAGTGATCGCAGGTTGATGATAATTGTCAATCGAAGCATTGAACACCCACAGATTCCTGCCTCCAAGCAATACGTTCGTGTCGAAACATACTCGTCGGAAATGGTCGTCCGACCTCATTCGTCCTTTGATGAGGTATTTACTGCATTGCGGTGTCTTTGATACTCGCAAATGACAGTGAAGAAGGCTCTGATCACATGTCACCAGTCGCTATTTGCAGTCTGATTAGCAATGTCATCATTTTGTGAATATTCATGGTGTGTGTAGGTGAAAATTACGACTTTTAAGCGTCATGCATTCACATTTGGGTTGCTAGACATGCCGACCTAGGAGGATAGAATATATAACACAAGAGTGATGACTGATCTATTTCAACAACAAGCGATACTGAGCTGCAGTTTGGTGAAGGAGGAAGCCATTGCTTTGTGTATATAAATTGCAGCAGCAAGCTATATGGCCGTGAAGAACAAGCTAACATTTAACCCTTGGCACTACTCACATGTGAAGCATCACAAAGTACGGCTGCTGTGTTTTTCCTCTGCCATCATGCAGACCTCAGCTTGGATGCTCATCCCATAGACATTACGAGTCAGTGGTAAGATGATTGGAAGACAACTTTGGTAGTAAACTCTTCCCTGCTGGATGAGCTCATAATCTGGCAACCAGGATTCGATCTGCAATGATGTCATTAGTCCTACTATAGTGAATGCATCTGGACTACTGATGTTAATATCGAATTTTTGCAAAATCCAGATGTCGAATGTGAGGATCCCATCAAAATCTGGATATCAGAGAGACTGTGTGTGAGGCTTGGTTGGCGTTTGAGATGCGTGTTTGAGTGATGTTCATACAGTGACAATCCATCCCGATTTTCCGGGACAATCCTGATTTTTAACGACATGTCCCAGAAAAAAATCACAGTTCTCCCGGGACACCCATTTGTCCTGTTTTTGCTTGGTCTCCAGGATTTGTCCCGATTTGCCCATCTCTGCAGCCGTGTGCTTATGCATTGATGGCCAAAAATTAGCTCAGATTTTATCTGTATATATGAAAAACTGCTGGCAACTTGGGCTCCACCCTGAACCCCGGTGGTGGAACTCACGATGCTCCCTCAGGCCCCCAAGTCAGACCCCCGACAGCTCGCGCCTGTGGTGCTTGCACCTACGATTTGCACTCATCCCAGGTTGTGGTGCCCAAATTATGGTCACCTTAGATGTCCACATGTCAACTAATTGTCTTTTTTGTGCAGAACGGATTTGATTATGTGTTGACATACTACGATGATCCAAAAGCAGCGTTTCCGTCGTTTGCTTACAACTGGATGGCAACAACAGGCGAGTGACTGCAGTTAATACTTTGCTGTTCCTTCTGTACTGCATGCTTAAATGTAAATAAATGCGTTTCTCATTTATTATCCACACATGCCGATAGGCAAGGTGTGGGTATATCAGTTACTGTTTTTTGTGTTATGTGTTTTTAGTTTTTACGGTTACGGATTTGTCCGGTGAGGATAAAGCTAACGGCGGGAATTTTTTGCAGGGCAGTTCATCAGCTTCCTGGGCAGGGAATCTCTCATTTTGGGGAACTTTGCTCCCCCAGAAGCCCAAAATCGCATGAATAGGAGCCTAGCCTTGCCTGCAGGCCCAGGCTGACTAACGACAGAGCAATGTTCTGTTTGTCAATGAGCACACTGGCCACAAGCCGTGCTAGAGATGTGCCGTTCGAGTGGACGTAGGATCGGCATGTGTGGATATACAGCCGTCCCTGAAGACGGACGTACTTGTTGTAGAATTGTTTGCATTTGTGTGTAGCATTCATTTATTCCCTTGCCCAGCCTCTGTAGATTTCTCCTTTGGAAGTACTTTTTCAGGGTGATATCCCACCCCAAGGAAGGCAGAGAAAAATTGTTGACTCAGCCTTTTTAGGTCAACTCTGAAAGACTCTTCACCATCTATAACGATGGATTACTGATTAGTCGGCTAGTCCAAGTACACCGGGAAATGTCAGTTGAAATGATCGTTTTCTTATATAGCTTAAAGATATTTCTCTAAAGTTGACTGTGCAATGCAGGTGTCCCTGACTTTGTGAACAAAGTTCACAATGCGGCCAAGATGCTTCATGAACGCCGAAAGACTGCGGAGGCTGTTGAAGAGGAGCCATCTGGCCAAACCATTCCAATGTAGCTACCGCAAGCTGCCATTTTTATCATTTGTGATAAAGTTGAGCTGACCATGGCCTTTGATAGCATTTTGACCATCGTGTCCATCACACCAACTGAGAGGCGCCAACTATTTTTGCCAGGCACAGGGAACTTGTTGCATATGCAACAGTTCTTTGCATAATTCTGTTTGTCTGACTGCATTGAAATAGTAATTTTGGTAAGTTTTGTACTTGTCATCAGTGAGTGGCATTTAATGTCCTGTTCAAGACATTATAAGTGATTTTGGAGTAAAGTCTTTCCAGGCAATTGATCATGCTGTTTCTTAGTATAAACACAAAGTACTTTATGTACAAAAGCTGACTATAAAATGTCTGTTCTGGTACTCTAAATTATACATGACTGATAATGTTGTTTGGAAATGCGCTTCCACTTGTTTCATAATCATAAATCAATCATGCGAATCTGAAATGAATGTTTGTGATGGACCAGTACTAAATTTTAATGATGTCACTTGTCAGTCACCTAGAAATTTCAGGAGGGGATGGTTTTTACAGGGACTATCTTGGGACATATCAAGATAGTCTTTACAAGACTTTCTTGTGACATATCATGCTTTCATGCTTCGATGAGACTGGTCTGTTGTAACGTAATAATTACTGGGTGGAGGAACTGTAAATGAAATGATTGTAATGTGTGCTAGTAAATGGTCAAACTGTTGTATTTGTTGCATTTAAAATAACGTGTCTTATTGCAATGTTAGGTCAACCTTTCTGCATGTGCTGCACAGGCATTTATGTATGGAGTTGTGAAATAATTACCCACGCCAGCAGTATAGCCGCTGGCGTGGGTAAGGCGTTCAGTCGCATCTGCTTGTTTGTCTGTCTGTTTGTCCACGCTCTAACAGGAAAACGGCTTGAGCTGTCAACACCAAACTTGGTACACATATACTCTATAGCAGTCGCTCGGCATGCATTAACCCATAGGTTAAAAGGTCAAAGTTCAAGGTCACACGGTTACGAAAACCATCGCGGTCGCACGGTTGCTAGTGATGAGTGCTGCTACGGCTGTGTGCTGCTGCTGCTGGTGTGGGTCTGCATATCGATAGTTAGTCTCTATATGTTGCTAACTAAACAAAAGATTTCGAGTCTGACATCACACTTACATTACTGACTTCATGTACGGCCATTAAAAATAAGAGATGAGCAGAATGTGACATTGTTGTACACAATTTCACTACCAGGATAAATTGTTTGGGACAAATTTGTATCAGATTATTGCAACTGACAAAGCTGTTGCTCTGCAAAACATTTAGTAATTTGTATACATTTACCATATGTCAGAAGTATATGATTAGGAAGGATAGATGTTGATGGGTTTGGGCAATGTAAAAAGACGACAGTGGTTGCATCAGTGATGCAAGTAGGGGACGTTGGGGGAAGGGATGTAGCATATTCTGATTCAGCACACATGGAGGAAGGAAATACGGGCAGCAGCTGCCTAACACCAGTTCAGTTGATGACATCCGTGACACGTGTTTACATCAATGTATAATAATTTTTTGGTGCTCAGTCATGCAAACTGTTGTTTCTTTGGTTAACTGTTTGTGATAGTTGTCTGTTTTTTGTAGATAATACCATGTAATTCGACAGTGATGATAGAGTAGTTAGCTTTGTTATGGCGTTTGCTGCCAATTAGTAACTGTTTACTAGTTCTGAGAGTTTTGCTTTGATCATTTGTGAATGATTGTGAAATGTTCAGCAATAGTGGATTGATATAAAAACAGCACTAAACAAATATCCGTGGTTAATATTGGCATGATGCCTGTACAAAACTACATTAATGCAATTCAACCGTGAAAACACTGCACTACAGCCATAACACAACGTCAACTGTTTTACGGCCTGTGTACCGGTGAACCTGTGTTAGCCAGCACATCCAGTTAAGAACGGGAGGACTGCAAAGTTTTACTGACAGCAACAAGTGCACTAAGATTAGGCATAAGACACAGTAGTGTAGCCACGGATCGGGGGTTGTACCAGCTGCTGGGGAAAGATTCTAACTGTGGGCGGCCGTCCTATCCCAGGCGGATTGAGATAATACAGAAAATAACACAGAATATCTCGCGAAAGTTACTTTCAAGTTCATTTACAATCAGTGGCGTAACTTTGGTCTGAAATGTGGGGGACCAAGCCTCAGGTGTAATTATAAAGTGGGGGGTCCGTCCCCCACTCCAAAAAGTGGGGATCATGACCCCTCCCCCTGAAATTACGCCTATGTTTACAATTATAGACTCTATTGTATTTCTAACATAAGTTAACTAAATAAGCTCTTCATACCCTTGTAGGCTGTATTATTGCAGACTGACTTCTGGACCTATGCTAAGGCTAAGACATTCCAGTAGGTTCACTTAATCAATTCCAAGAACAATACTATGACTACAAGTAGAACCGGACCGAAATTCGCTTTTGTTGGCATATTCGGCGCTGAAAATGGTGAGTGAAGGATTTGGCTATTTTCATTTTTGGTCGAAAACAATATTTCAGCAGACAAAAAAGGCTCAGTTGAATTCCAAGATTTGGCACATTCTTGTGGACTATGCTTTTAAATGTTTTCGGTCAAATAAACCTGTCATTTAAAACTCCTATGAAAGGAACTAACGTTAGTGTCTACGTTTTACAGGTGGCCAGCGAGTGCTTGAAGATGCCCACAGCAAATACCTTGTTGTTTTACGTTACTTTGGTTTGGCCTAAATCTGTAGTATGGAAACTGCCAGCCCCAAGATTCTAAAGTTCTCATTGATGTTACCAATACATATCCGTAAGATCGCAACACTATGAATAATCGGCATAAGTATATCACAAATTAACAACCAACAACAACGCTCGTTTAACAGGCCAAACTATACTAAATTTTATTTTAAAAGTTAACTTATATGATCAACTAATTTCTAAAAAGGAAATCTTACGCAAATTACACTTTTTCAATTAAATAATTTACCTACTTTTAATTTACTTATATTTAATCTATTCTACTGTTTATGGCCGCCGAAGGCAAGGCCATTATATTCATCCCCGCGAAAGAGTGGGAGTATGTTTTCACCGGCGTTGGTTTGTCCCAGTAAACAATGACGGTTGGGCCATCATCGACAGCGTTGGAGTTATGTTGGCCCAACCGTCATTG
>Ga0209780_1004867_pt1 | contig 10475 bp, 7 predicted proteins | sample WorMetexBAHAMAS2_FD_187384 | JGI IMG/M metagenome (GOLD analysis project Ga0209780, IMG submission 187384) | Marine gutless worms symbiont microbial communities from Max Planck institute for Marine Microbiology, Germany - Inanidrilus exumae... | ecosystem: Host-associated > Annelida > Digestive... | reverse complement strand
CTGCTACACTGAATGAGAAAGTGATTAATATCTTCAGCTTGGTTACAGGTCATGCAGTTTTTGTATCAGCTGTTTTGCCTATTTTATCATTCAATAATAAACTATTACTATGAAATAAACGAATAATTCTATCATTATTATTGTTTTGCCACATTCTACTCTCTTTCATATGCTTCTTTTCTTTCCAATAATATTTAAGACTATCCTTATTTTGCATATCTTCTTTCCAATGATCCAATCCTGTTCATCTTTTCTGTTTATACACTATCTTAATTTATCTTTGCCAATTTCTTCTAAATCGTCTATATTTTTATCAATGTTGGTAAGATATTCTTTACATATATTGATCCATGGATGGTCTCTGTCCGATTCTTTAATTAATAAATTATGTTATTGTGTAATCTGTAATCAAACAATATTTTCAAACAAAAACTGTTAGTCAACAAAACAGACCTTCGATAATAATAATGTCATATGAATTACATAACAGAATTACATGTTGAGTTGAAATGTCTCATGACATTTTTACCACACTAAATGATTCGTAATGTGACATAACATTACGTAAGTCTCGTAATATTACGACCAAAGATGGAAGTCGCTAACAATAGCTTTTACTTCAGATAAAATGTACGGTGTTTAGGCCTAGCGGTTATACGTGCAGTATCTTTCGTGTGCCGGTACGTTTGATATAATAGCATATACCAGAGCTGTAAATCAGATTATGATGTCAAGCCACTCAAACAACTTACATTTTTTGGGCAGGGGGGGAATGCATATTCTGCCCCCTCAATCATTATTTTTGGGGGGGGCAGCTGCCCCCACTTCTCGCGTCCATGCCTGGATAAGTGAAACAGGTTAACTACGAGTGAGTTTGGAAACCCGATCAGATATTTCTAATTGGTCTAACATTATTTTTTACAACTCAACTCAAAGTGCACGATGGATGCAGGCGTTAAGGCACCAGAATCAACAAATGAATCAGGGCGCATTACAGCCCCGGAGCCGTACAGGGCTGCGTTGTGGTGTCATGAACGTAATAACCTGCGTCAAATTTTGTGTCAACCAGTTAAGGGATTCTAGAGTTCTAACATCCTCATTTTACAACCGTGTAGTCACTACCATGCTACACTGTGATACGTATTGGCTCTGAACACAGCAGTACCTTGACTACAGTGCATTACCGGTCTCAGAAAAATAAACCAGTGCAATTGAAGAGCACATTTATTACTCAACACTATACAAATTCTGTACATATAACTAAACACGGTATAAAAGTCAACAATGCACTGTATGCAATGTCAACTAATAACTGCAGGACATCATGTCATCAGCCTCACAGGCCACTTTCTGAAATACTCAGAAATCCAATGCGACTCACAAACAAAAACCACTAAAACAACGATCTTTACAGTGGTCTGCACTATTCCGAACCAGTGCCAAATGTCACTCATTAAACACACCAAATATATTAGATGTGCAGATACATGCAATGCCTGACGACAAAAGCACATCATGCTTCTGTCACATATATCAGCAACTGTATAAATGAATGTAGTAATAATAATCAATAATAATAATATAATAATCTTTGTTTATTTAATTGCAGACATGTATGATTAACTTCCATGCTGCCTCATCTTCACTGACGATCAACCACTTACACATTATTACGCTGGCCGCATCACAGTGGAAAGTGCAGTGTAACAGTTCGGCGTCTGACCATCCATCTCTCCCGTCGGCATACTCACCATGACTTACCAGGCGGCAGCACGCAACGTGGCCAGTGTACATTTCGGCCTGACAATTACGAGGACCGACATACTTGTTAACTGCAATGAGACGGTTTTGGTGCTTGAAACATAACACTGATAATGACTGAATCAAACACTCTTCAACGATGATGACAGAAGTAATTAAAGTGATGGGACTTCTGCTGTCGAAGATGCGGTAGGATGGAAGTTAAAAAGAACACAAAAAGTTCAGGTCGGTCCTCGGAGAATGCACAAGTCTGGAAGAAATGGAAACCAAAAATCAAGGAGCAACCAGCGAACAAGGTTCACCAAGACAGTGGCTGTGAAAATGGTGCGTGCTACTGATTATATTAGATAAAACAATGCAGTCAGATGTTCTAGTTCATTTTGGATCTTCCAATGTGCCTCGTGCCAAGTCCGTCAGTCGTGGGAACTTAACTTTCTTCGCATCAAGTTCATCTTGTGCCCACAACAGTAACTTGAGTAATCCAACAAGCTTCGGGCTCGATTCTTTGTTCTCCGCTGCCAGTAATGCAGCATTCAACTCACACGCCACCTAAATCACACAATTACTAGTGACAACAACCTACATTCAACCAATGTTAACGTTACATTTGTTATCAACACATGCCGATAGGCAAAGTGTGGATATATAGTTTACTGTTTGCACCTTGTTTGTTTTTCTGTGTGTGTGTGTTTGTACGGTTACAGATTTCTCCGGCGAGGATAAAGCTAGAGGCGTCAAATTTTGCACGGTGGTTCATCAGCGTCCTGGGCAGAGAATCTCCCATTTTGGGAAACACTGCTCCCCCAGAAGCCCAAAATCAGACAAATCGGCCAGTGTGCAAACAAAAGATGTTCACCGTATTGGTGGAATATAGTGACGTTCTATTTATAGTTCAGTGAGTGCATGGTCCAAACTCAAAGGTAGAGATGCACCATCCGTTAAACAGCGTGCCATGTGGACACAGGATCGGCATGTGTGGATATACGGCCATCCCCGACGACGGACGTACTTGTTCAAACTGCAGGTTCCATAAACAATATTCAGTTGAACTTGACAATAACCTGCTGAAACCATAGCCACTCTCTGGCAACAAAATCATGCATTCATTTAACAGAAGCGATAAATATGCACACAAATCATTCATTATTGCAGACATGGGTCCAGCCTACTTGGGACCCATGCGCTGAGACCTTTATGTCGGTCCAATGTGCCAGCCCAGGGAGAGGAAGGGAATTGGTAGGTGTGTGTGCACAGCGTGTAGGCTGAAGGACAGCTTAAGCAGGCATGAGCAGCTTGTCGGGTATTTCTAAGCGTGCCCCCTCTAAGTGTGGCCTACTGTCTGGCTGAGCCCCGACTGGCACTTATTCCGTGCCAGCCCTGACCGGCACTTATTCAGCACCGTCCACCTGACACTTCATGAGCGCCAGCCAGAGGGCTTTTGCCACATCTATCTGCTTCGGCTCTCACGACAGCGTGGCTAATATCTTGACGATGCTAATCAAGGCATCAGCAACGGTCACACAGTTACGTTAAGACATTTACACACGCTATGACAATATAGCCCGCCTGCAGGGACTGCATCTGGCATCCCAAAGGACGGTCGCCTTGGAGATCAATTATCTAAGATGTGCTGGACTGATCTTCACCAAATTTTCAGGATAGGTACACATATGGGTGGGCATGATCAATCCGACATTCATTTTGCAATCACTCAAGGAATGTTACAATGGTAACCAATTTTTAGAGCAAACTGTGCACCGGCATTCTACAATGGATGGGACGATTACAACAACGAACACAGATGCGCGTCAACACTGCCGACAACCCCTCTACGTCTGATAAAATTTGATGTACTTTGGTCCAGTAACCCAAGTTTTCCAGGCATGTTAACACCAGGTGGGCTACACGATGGGTGTGTGACGATGGGCGTTGAAACACACAAGTTTAGAAACTGAAGCTCACTCTTTGCACACCTGCATGGTCAATAAAACTGAGCAACTGCAACGTTGTGAATTACAGACCTTTTGTCGCTGTGAAAGATGCATTAGCTCGCCAAAAGGTGATGACTCGGGATCGTCAAACGCAAGCAATGCCAGAGTTTGTTCAAGTTGACTTCTGATGTCAGCACAGTCTTCACTTTTCTCAGCCAGGTGTGTCTGAGCAAAGTCAAGAGCGGCAGCAACATCTTTGCTGCGGATCAGCTCAATCAGATGTTGTTGCTATGACACAGACATCACAGAAACAGTAGTGCAGATACAGCAACACCAGCTCCTCACAATGTATGCTGCAACTCCTGCACTGTGAATACATGTTATTCTAACATCTTCCTACCTATACTATGTTACTTACAATTTTTGAACCTTAAAATAAGAACATTTCATGTTTTGTTAGACGTGAACAAAAGAAGACTGCAGACAGGTCATCAGTTGGAGCTAGTGAACATTCCCTGTCAGTTTTATCAAAGGTGTTCAACCTGTTCTCGAGATACTGTGGTAACGATATCTGACTGGACAAATAAACGAACGAATGGTACATCAGCAGAGCCTTAAACATAATGGCTTCATTTGCTGACACTTGGGTTGCAAAGGTGTAATGATGTCAGCTTGACTCTTACTTGTAAGTGAAAGCAAAGAAGTCTGTCATTGTCCAGAAGTTCTGGGTACAGCTCATTGACAAGTGCAATTGCCGACTGGATATTCCCACTCAGCACCGCCTCACGCACTTTGATTCTGTCATCCAGTGTCGAAAAATCACTACAAGGCTCTATGCCCGACTCAGCACGGAACTTATCAGCAGCCTCCTTGAAGCCCTCTGCACATTCCCAGTTATCATGCAGAAACTTAACATAACCTGTATGCTAGAATAACATTTTTATAGCATCCTCAAGTGACAGAATAAAAAAAGCTGCAAATCTATGGTATCTAAACCACTGTAAATAGTAATAAAAGGTGTCGCCCTAACGGGACGTAACTGTACTGTCCTGCCGTGCAGTGTGAGCCGCCGGACCGACCATGCGCCCAGCCTGGCAGCGGCTGCCGCCCACGCGCGTTTCAGACGACGACAGATGACGCTGACAGATGACAGCGTGCAAAACAATACTTGCCCATTAGGTGGGCCAGTAATAACACAATCTGTCTGCAGGTTGTACTTACAAATAGTGGCACTCAAATACCACCAAGCTGGGAGTCTCTATTCAGATCAAATACAACAATATGGGCTGTAAAGATCACATAACATAGAAAGTGAATAGAGATCTGGCTGACGTGCATTAAGGTAACTGGGTGCTCGTTCAGGTTACATCTTTACTGAAACGTTGTTACATTTTCAAACAACTTCAACAAATACGGGAGAATAATCGATAATTTGACCTCCAAAACATAATCAGACTAGCAGTCCATTCTCGAACCTATCGATTTGATCCATTACGCTTGCTGCCCTGAACCCACAAGTTCCGGAATACCCGGGTGCGTGGAGCGCGCAGGCTCGAATGGCGAAAGTTATACCCTCATGACCATCCATAGGGCATAACGATGCCACATGACAAATTCGGTTCAGATCTGCTCAAAACGGTGGCCGTGCATAAAAAGCAGACATTTTTGATTTTATATACACAAGATGATCATTAAGGGCTAGTGGTTATTCCCTGTAAGTTCCATAGAGATTGCCCAGTAAGTTCATGAGATATGGTGTTCATAAGATTTGACCTCGACAGCCTGCTGTAACCTTGACTTCTGATATCCAGAATCTAATGAGGTCATCAGTAGCAACTAGTGAATATTTCCTGCTAGTTTTATCAAAACTGTTCAAGCCATTCATGCGATATGGTGGTAACAATATCTGACCGGATAAACAGATGAACAAACAAACGTATGGGACAATGGGTAGGCCTAAAAACATTTGCCTTTGCCGGGTGGCGAAGACATAAGGAAAGAAACAGAATCAAAGACAGACCACAATATCTACCTGTCACCAAGTAATTCATTACAAGCCGATTCATATCAGTGCGTGTGACCTGTAACCGCTGAAGGCTTTCAAGCCATTCTGTTTTTGATATTTCTATGGGTCGCTCCACAAATGCACTCATATTCTGCAAAACAAACAGATTCGAGAAGCTTATACTACATTACAATTAGAGTGAACAGGGCAAAAATTCTATTAAAAAATAACCAAAAAATGTAATATATTTCCTGCTACTGAAATATCTTAGTCGATTATTTGTGGAATTTGTCAAATAATAGTAGATTAAAATCCACTACAATGACATGAGTGAACAGCAGTGTCAGATAGACATACGCCCATCAGTCAATGCAAATGATTTAGTAGCACGTTCAAGCTGAATTGAAATTTATATGTACAGAAACAGTTACACGAAGCTCTGCTACTGCAGAGGGACCGCACGACAAGCCAAATTAGTCAATTAGTGCTGTTTCATGCATTATGGGAGTTAAGAAAAATGTCAAACAGCAAAAGTGACCTCCAAGGTGATTCAAGGTCATTGGCAATAGTGCCATTTGATAGGCCACATATGATTTCCTATTAGTGTTCCACTGCAACTATGTCTAGCTATCTTGCACCATATTATCACTTGTCACCCAAAATTTCAGGAGGTCATGTGACACGTCACACATCCCTTTCAGGGGTAATATATGATGTGTGCACCAGTACACCTATGTATCAATCAGCGCACAAAATTTCAAGTGCTTCGCTTCACCAATTCCAAAGATATGATTGGGGCAAAATTTAAAAAACGGGTCACGTGCCCCTGACCATTAGGGAGTAGTCTGTCATCAAAAGCCAAGCACCAAGCATTGATTTGATATATTCTACCTGCGTACAAAATTTGGCAACGGATGCTTCAGGAGATACGATTGTCACGGATTGTGGGCGTCAAAAGTTAAAAATAGGTCACATAACACTGACCACGCCGCTTTAGAGGTGGTTTTTCATCCTTAGGCTGGGATGATGATGATGATGATGAAACGTGGATTTATATAGCGCATCGTCATAAAATCTCTAATGCGCTGAAAAATACAGTGATACAGTGTTTATGCTAGAAGACTATCTTTGACTAGCAAAAAGTCGCAGTGACTGCTAGACATTTTCAATATTGAAAAGCAATTCACTTCAATTGACTAGCAGTTCGTTTTTGCAGATGATGTTTCGTAGAGCTCATTTAAAATTGCATTTTTGTGTATTATATTTTTTGTGAATAAACATCTACAACACTGAATGTCTGTTTAATACTTTCATTACTTCCCATTGTTTGCTGTGGAAAAAATGAAAAATAAATGTTTTAACAGTAGCTAAACAACTGTAAATCACTGTATTAATATAACCAGCGAAGGTGAGCTGCAGTCGTCATATGCGTTGACAGTGCACCACGTTTGAGAGCACAGCCAGTAATGCCGTTGACAAAGGCATCGCTGAACTGGTGAAGTTGTGAAAGCAACGCAGCCGTTCGCGGTGTTTTGCACAAAGTGCACACCATACGCGCACCGCACGTTTGTCAAATGTTTCACCACGAATCCAAATTCCATTTGGATCAAGTGTTTTAAGCCAAGACTGAAACGTTTTCTCTGAAATTCCACTCATAACTTCGATATTGCTTACATTTTCCGCCACCGGAAACAAAGTATCCGTTGTCATGGAAATCAATACAATAAATACATCAAGTTCTTGCTGGAAGTAGACTAAACCACGGGGAACGCTATTGCCGCTGATTAACGCGAATTAACGATTGTTTATCGACAAACATCTGCTACAATGCGCTTTATTTTACGTTTGTTTTGATTAAATAAGATACCATTAGGGAGTAGTCTGTCATCGAAAGCCAAGCACTAAGCATTGATTTGATATATTCTACCTGCGTACAAAGTTTGGCAACGGCTGCTTCAGGAGATCCGATTGTCAAGGATTGTGGGCATCAAAAGTGAAAAATAGGTCACATTTCTCACATGACACTGACCACGCCACTTTAGAGGTGGTTTGTCATCCTTAGGCAGGGATCTATAGCCTACCTGTGTACAATATTTGCGTTTTGACGACTCTAGCTACAGTCAATCCAAAGACATCACAGCCTACAGTTCTGGTGTGTTCATACGGTAACTGGACACTTCGCCTACTGGACAGTTAGCCTACTGTTTGGTGATTTCGCCCACTGGACACTTCGCCCACTGGTCATTTCGCCTACAAGACAGTTCGCCTATTGGACAGTTCGCCTACAGATTGTCCATTTTGCCTACAAACTGCCGGAATAAAATCAGATGTGTAGATTATTGATACGAACGGCTATATAGGCCTAGTTTAACTGCTAAGATATTTTTTTAAATAAGTTTCAATCAAAAAAACACACAGACAAACCACGTCAGAACTCAGCAACACAAAAATGGTAGGCCTACTAATATGGAAGTAACAAGCCTATTACTAGGCTGACAAAAATACGAGATACCAGCAGACCTGATCTCCAAAATGTTCTATTTGCATTCTGTCTCTATACGTATAATTCGTTACATTTTAAAGCAAGTACATGCTGCAATAATTAGGACCACTTCAAAAGCACAACTGGCGGCGCACTTGTGGTTATATGCCACCCGCAACAAACCGCTCCAATCTTGCCGAACCTTTGTCGTCATAAATTGCCGGGTACAGGGAATCCCCCACTGTGGTTTCTTCGGCGCCTCGGTGTCATCCCCCACAATTTCTTTCTTAATTTGACTACTGATGAATAGATGTTTAACAAAGATTTGAGAAAATTAACATGTTATTATTCTAAGATCTTGCTTTTAAGTTTTAACAGGCCATTGTGCATACAAAGACTGCTGCCGATGGACGCCAGATTCCAGTAAGTAGGCCTAACTACGATGATGTGTGAAGTACGCCGCTTAAGCCTTAATGTTCTTACTAACAACCTGCGCCCATATGATTCAATGTTCATGTAACTGCAACGTAAAGCAAATATTATATTACACATCTGATTTTATTTTATTTCGGTTGTCTTGTTGATAAAATGAAGAGCCATCTAGTAGGCGAACTGTCCAGTAGGCAAAGTGTCCCGTAGGCGAAGTGTCCATCATTCGTTCATACTGTTACAAACCGATTATACTACCGCAGTTGGTTACAGCTGTCTGAAATTTCACATTCAAGTCTAATAATAGTAGTAGTAGTAGTAGTAATAGCAGTAGTAGTAACGCGTGGTCACAGTCTCAAGTTATTCAGAGAACGATGCAGTCTGAACTGCAGAAAGTACTCGTTCAGTCAGCGTGCAGTTGACGACTGGAACAGTCTTCCTAGCAAAGTCATCGACGCAACATCAGTCAACGTTTTTAAGAATCTGCTGGACGGTCACTGGTCGGATGTGGGCATTTAAAGTAGTGTTGGAAACGGCAATCGGTTTACCGGTAATCGCTTTAAAAACCAATAATCGGTTTGAAAAATTCAAAACTGATTATTGATTTTTTACTATGCTACGTAATGATGGCACTATCGTATCGAATATCGCTATAACTGCCGCTCAAACGATTCGATATTTCGCACTACTCTACTAAGGCGGCGCGTTGTCCGTAGTCGCGCTATCGGCGTTACCAACAAAGAGACCGACGGGCGCCGAGTAATTAGTGTCACACTCACATTCCAAGGCAGGCTCATGCATTCAACTGAAGCGGCCGGACCGGTGTGGGGCGGTGGACGTTTGTTTAAGCATCCTCTCCCGTCCACTTTGCAGGCCGTCGCCGGTTCATTTATGTTTGTCACTAGGCCTATATCTTTTCGTCTTACTGTTGCTGAATTACGTCAGATTTTTAATCACACGAAGTCTGACTCCACTCCAATACTCGGTAGTATTTTTTAAAAAAACATACCTAGGCCTACTGTTAATTAAATAAAATATGGCTCCCACTCTCACTTTCTCAGTTTAAGTAGCGTTAGCGTTCTCACCGTGGCCGTAACGCGAGCACCATCGTCGCGCGTTACGTCCGTACTGCGCGTTACGGCAGTCTATGGACGTAGTAGCTAGCATGTTTTCAGTGCTAATTTTTAAGACTATCCCCCGCGTTCGCACACGTTCGACTGCGGGCGTGTTACGGCCGTGGACAGCCGCATGATAACGCTACTTTAGGTCTAAACCTTTTTATATTACTGTTGCTGAATAGGGTTAGGACGATACCAGCGATAACGTCGATACTCGATACTTGACAGTGATCGATACCGATACTCGATACCGAGTATTACTACTTTAGTAGTGATGGCACGATACATCGTATCGTATCGAATATCGCTATAATTCCCTCTCAAACGATTCGATATTTCGGATATTTCGCACTAGTCTACAAAGGCGCGTTGTCCGCATATAATAGGTCGCGCTATCGGCGTCACCAACAAAGAGAGAGCGACGGGTGCGGAGTAATTAGTGTCACGCTCGCATTCCAAGGCAGGTGGATGCATTCAACTGAAGCGGCCAGACGTACCCACTGCCAGCAATTGCCCAGTGTGGGGCGGTGGAAGTTTGATTAAGCATCCTCTCCCGTCCACTTTGAAGGCCGTCGCCGGTTCATTTATGCTGTCACTAGGCCTATATCTTTTCGCCTTACTGTTGCTTAATTACGTCAGATGTATAATGACACGAAGTCTGACTCCACTCCAATACTCAGTAGTATTTTTAAAAACATAGCTGGGCCTACTGTTAATTAAATAAAATATCCGCCATCACATTGCCGCCG
>Ga0209780_1004866_pt1 | contig 10475 bp, 5 predicted proteins | sample WorMetexBAHAMAS2_FD_187384 | JGI IMG/M metagenome (GOLD analysis project Ga0209780, IMG submission 187384) | Marine gutless worms symbiont microbial communities from Max Planck institute for Marine Microbiology, Germany - Inanidrilus exumae... | ecosystem: Host-associated > Annelida > Digestive... | reverse complement strand
ACTAGTAGATCTATGCTAGCGCGAGCGCCGACTTATTCCAATCCCAGTTTCTGGCTGAGACTCATCTGTCAGCGGAAATAGTAAAAGTTCACCGTTCCCCACTTTGCATGTCATCGGCATCAATTTACAAACTAATTACTTCGTTCCCGGTAGTGGTGCGAAGTATTGTGACTGTCTGTTTGTTTGTTTGCCCGCTCGTCTGTCCGTTTGCGTATCTCAAAAATCACACGTCCAAATTTCGCCAAATTTTCAATGCGATACGTTATGTAATGTACTTCCAGTTTTACAGATGACGTCACGTTTTCGTATAATGCAGAGAATAGGCCAAAATCAAGGACGACGCGTATGTTTCGTCCCGTTCGCCAGATGGCGCACTAGAGGGACGTCAGACGTTGTTTGGTCGAGATCGCCAGACGACGGCACCGGTGGCGAAGTCTGCCGTCCCGTCTTCGACTGCATCTACTTAGCAGTTGCGTTGCCGCATCACGACATCACGCGTCATCGCATGCATGATGTCACAGACCTCTGCGGAACGTAACCGCTCGTTACGTTACACGGTGTTGATACCGCTCGAGACTGCTGGCTACCTGGAGGCATTGTACAATGTCTGCGAAGCTCGGTCGCTGGTCGGCGACGCGAGCCCAGCAGCTGACCATCACGTCGCCGACGGGCGTCGGACAGGTGCCCGGAACGTCGAGACGTCCGCCGCGCGTCACCGTCTGGATCACCTCGAGGTTAGACCGGCCCGGGTACGGCATGTAGCCGTACGTGAACATCTCCCACAGCAGCACGCCGAACGCCCTGCCGAACGAATGTCAACACACACACACACACACACACACACACACACACACACACACATCCGTTCTCACTGGATAGACAGGGCAGACAAAGTCTAAAGGCACCGACTACACAGGCTCCCGAGTTTCAAGAAACATTTTTGTCCGGATTTTGCCGTCATAATGTTTAATTTTTTTCGCCCCGCGATGCATAGCCTATGCAATGCATATGTATAGCGCGGTATATGCTGTGGCCTGGTGTCTGTCCGTCTGTCACAAGATGGCGCTCTATCGAAACGGCGGAGTGGACCGAGCTGATTTTCGGCTACCCACCGATGTGTTATAAAGCATTAATTGAGGTATCCCGAAAAATAAAGGTGCTTTCCACCGGAACCTTGTCCCAAACTCTGAACTTAGCCGTTTCTTTTTTACTGCCTTTTCGCCACGGCATGTTGACAGTCGCAAGTCTTATCATCACTATACTTAGTCGGAAAGTCGCAAGTTCATCACACTGAGCGCCAGCCACCTTTGTTTTTAACATGTTAGCCGTGACGCAGAGCGTGACGCGGTTCGTCTAGTTGTGACAGCTGAGACTTGTTAATGATTTATTGTATCTAATCGAGCTCGAGAATGTTTTTTTTCTCATTCGCGGCAGTCCGAAGTCGGTAAACTTAATCTTGCATGCAAAATATTCAATGAGCGGAAGCTCAATATTGCTGGTCACACGTCTGATTTACGGCTTTTTTAAATTTAGTTAGAAACGTACAGATTAACACGGCATGAGCAAAAGTGCTTCTAGGACACAGTACACAAACTAAAATTCCGGGAACGACTTTGTGAAAAGAAATGTTTTTAATTGTCTTTTGAAGGAAACCAGGGAAGTAGCTGTAGTGACACTGGTTGGAAGACTGTTCCATGCACGAGCAGCCGTCACACGGAAAGATCTGTCACCCATGGTTCACAGTCGCGTTCTAGGTACGATCAGCCGCTGTTGAGAGCTAGACCGTAGTCGTCGCAGCGACTGTTTCGTCAGTTCACTGAATATCGCGGAAGAGGTATGGAGGCGCCATGTTGTTACGGCAGCGGAAAACGAGTACGGCCAGTCGAAATTGTATTCTTTCCGGAACCCGCAACCAGTGGAGGTTCCGGAGAAGATGTGTGACGTGGTCGTACTTCTGTGCGTAACAGACCAAACGTGCCGCAGCATTAAGTACGGACTGCAGACGGTCCAACAGGTGACCGGGAAGACCAGCCAGAGTCACACTGCCATAATCAAGTCACGCGTCATGATCAATGACGTGACCAGTGACAAAAGGACTGGCTGACTGATCAGTCTATGGATATTTCGGAATCGGCGGAGGGCGGCGAAACAGTCTGAGACAGCCTTTTAGACATGACTTCTCATGGATAGGCGGATAGGCTGTCGATGTATATCCCCAGATTCCGCACGCACTTCACCGTCTGTACCGTGTCAGAGCCAATGAGGAGAGGTATGTTTGGTAGGTATTCTTGTTGCCGACGTGGCGCGCACCACAACTTTCTGTTTTAGCTGCATTCAACTGCAGGCAGTTTGCTTGCATCCACTCTAAAGTGCGAACGACACAAGTTGAAATGCGCTGCTGGAGGGCAGGGGCTGCATCAGGTAGGCCTACACATGATCCGTATATCTGGGTGTCGTCCGCACTGCAGACTGCAGCTCCATTCCATCAATGAGTCTGAGACTCTGAGTACTCTCACTGAGTAGATCTGCCGTGTACAGAAGAAACAGGATCGGTCCGAGAACTGATCCTTGTGGAACTCCATACAGTAACAGTGATGGAATTTAGCTGGATCCTCTCTAACGGACAGACTTTTTCTCTCATGGAGGTAGGAAGTGAACCAGACTAGTGCAGTGCCGGTGATGCCGTAGGTTGTCTTGAGGCGACGCAGCAAAGTGGCATGGTCTACCGCATCAAATGCTGCTGAAAAATCAAGCAGCGTCAGTACGGCAAAATCACCCTTGTCGAGTGCGTCGAGAATGTCTGACAGCACATGCAACACCGCGTTCTCCATTGAGTGGTTTACACGATACGCCGACTGCCGACTGGGCGTTTGACGTTCAGCGTCGACTTTTATCCGCCAGAATGCCTCGCGTTTCAGGTTACATAGGTCGCGGTAAGAACGTCGCTCAGTACGCCAGGCTGCACCAGCAGCTGCAGCAGCGGCGACAACGTCGGCGGTGGGCACGGTGGCGAAGCGGTTCGTTTGTTTGTTACTGGCTCGCCTACACCTAGTGTAGAGGGCCAGACTAGTAACGGTCTCTGGCGTCTGTCGTCGTCGTCTGTTATCTGTCGTCGTCTGTAACACTCGCATATGCAACGTAACTCACCAAGGGTCAGCACGCGACGGCGGGCCAGTAGTGTTACGTTCCGTTAGGGCGACACCTTGTTACCTAATGCACTGCAATTTCCTCCTCCTGAAAGGAAGATGAAGGCAACTGGGAAGACATAATAAGGGAATGGGGAAATTTGCGAAATATTTGTCTCTGAAGCCGCGAGTTCGCCGCTGATCGTTCCGTCCTTTACTCCTTTAACACGCTTTTCTCTAAGGTATAGCCTAAATGTACGCTCAAATGATGGTTGCTACAGCTTACCAGACGTCGGTTTTAGACGTAAAGAGGCCGTCAAGAAACGCTTCCGGCGGCATCCAACGTACAGGCAGTACCGTCTTGCCGCCTTTCCGGTAGTAATCCGACCTGCTCGTATATACAGGCGACATGTGCCACAACGTGTCGATAACCTGCTATGTTTATGGGCCTTTTCATTGTCATCTGTTGAAATAATAACGTAACTAGAAGAAGCCAGCACTCACAAGAGTGCAATGACCCACGACGACACTGTTTTTGCGATTTGTGAACTTGACCTTTGACCCGTTGACCCCAAAATAATGGATTTCTAGGACTGATCGTGAAATTTTGTATGTCAAGTTTGGTGATCATAGCTGCATCGTTTTTCAGATATCGTGCGGACAAACAGACAGACAGAATAAACGGCGGTAAAAAATAACCCTACTTCCGCTCCGCGTCTGCCGTCAGCGTGGATAACAACGAACAAGGCTGTTGACCGACATCAGTTCCCGAAAGTATACATGTGCATGCGTAAGACCAATGTCACACCTGCGATTTTATCGCGCGATTTTGTCGCGCAACTTTATCGCGCGACAAAGTTGCAGTGTGTGACATGCACAGTTGCACTCTGTAACTTTGTCGCGCGATAAAGTTGCGCAACAAAATCGCGCGATAAAAGTGCAGGTGTGACATCGGTCTAACGCTATATTTACAATTACGTTTCTTAGCAATAGTCCGGCTATCAACTACGTAGGTTAGCTATTTGTACAAAATTAGTATTAACTGCTCGTGTAAAACTTACTTGTATATGTCACGCGCCATGCCGAAGTCTGCGATCTTTGCAATTCGCTGGCCATGTTTGGTCGTCAGCAAACAGTTTCGGGCAGCGATGTCCCTGCAAGCACGTGTGTCTATACTGTTACTGCTAACTGCTATAGACAGAGCATCGAGATATATGCTAGCTGTTCTAACTGCTATGTTGTACGGCAAGTAGATGTATACATTTTGCAGCCTGCAAAATGTATATTTGCAGCACTTACAATCAGGTCGCCGATATGGCGCTATCTCGTAGATTTTCTTAAATCTACTGAATCAATTTTATTTAAATAACGTCACTAGCTTCGCACAGTACGACATCATGTCGTACAACATGGAGATCGTATCGTCGTGACCATAGATCACTGTGACGTCACTTCACTCTATCGATAACGATGGGCGGAGCTTGCGACGGAGGTGGAGAGTCTCCACTAGGTGTACAGACTGCAGGGTCATAATGATGTGTTGGGCGGTAGACTTGCAGCAGCTGCAGCGGCGGCAGCGTACGCTATTCGTGCTGAAGGCAGAGGTTGTAGTGCCTATGTGTTTGTTTAAAATGAAAACTGTAGGTGGCGGAAGGTACGGACAGCGCGTAAGCGCGAAACCTTGCATCGGCATCGGGGGCAGTCTAATCATTATAAAACACACAATTAGCTCGTCTGCCGCTGACATTCCACGCAACACTTGGTATCATTTGACAATTCTACTAAGTTAAGCGAGGCTATGCGACTCTTGACAACGACAGTCTGTAAAATTATGTTCCCGGTTTGCGGCAGCGATGCTTAAGTGCTGTAAATGAAATCAAGCATTCCGTCTGATCAACAACTTGCTCAGTCACACTCGACTGACAACACTTTTGGTACATTGACACACTGCAAACTTTCCAAGTCCATAGTTTCGGGTTAGGTAACGGGAAGACGAATAAGTACCTTCAGTTATAGACAGAAAAATAAAACGATCTTGCACTGACAGCTCATCGACAATAAGGCCTATGGCTATTAGGCAGGCTATAATAATTATATTGCTTCCTATTAGTGATCTGTACTCGTCAACGTTGATGATATGTCAACATGTCTATCCTGCACAGCACAGTTACAGTGACGTAACCACTTATGTCTTAATTTGGATGTTTAGCGTACGTGACATTCAATATTCTTTCAGCTTACAGCAGTTAAAATAATAGCCCACATCATATGGTTTTCTAACCGTCAATAGGCCCTAGACGCATCCTAGCTGATACAGCTACAGAGAAATGAGGTAGTTTCTGTGACGCACAACCAGACAGGTGTTTCATAACAAAACTTAACTATGTTTACCGAACAAATATAGTATAGTAAAGTATACGTCAATTTGTATAGCGCATTTTTACGCAAAGCGCCTCAAATGCGCTCAGACATGGATCACACAGTTTTACCTGCAAACTACATCATGCCTGCCTTTACTCCCCAGCCGCAGAACATCACCACCCTTTGTCTGGTATTCATTTCGACCTGGGTGGTTGGTTACATACCGAAATAAAGTGCCGCCTCCGGGAGTCGAACCCGGACACGGTCACCCATCTTAGTACTAACCGGGCTCAGCGTAGGTTAACTTCGTTGATCTAGACCAATGACGCTACCACTACGCCACGCCGCCAACCGGGCCTACATCTGCACAGTATCACAATAGAGGCTGATGCATTTCAACTACCGCAAGCGTACTTTTGTACATCTCAGTTCGGCTGAATACGGGGGAGCAGTTTCTTATCAATACATAGCATATTAAAAGCCATTCGGCGTCAAAAAAATACCGGCAAAGAATAAAATAAAAAATCAGTAATGAAAACGATAAAAAGAACGGTAAAACCAAGACCAAAAGTTAATAAGAACATGATCGAACTGACCAAAGACTGACTGATGACCTAAGTGGCCACACCGTGTACAGACCTGTGAACGAAGCGATTCTCCTCGAGATAGCGGCAGCCCTTAGCGACATCCAGCGACAGTCTGACTAGATCGAGAACTGAAATGTTCACAGTTGCTGGCATCTTCTGTCAAAACAAAGTCGCGTTAACGTATGCTTTACACTTAACCCGAGCAACGCGTATTGGCCTACTATACTCACAGCGTGTTGCTTCTAGCTGAGCTCCGCGACTACTACGATGACCGACCGTGGCGGAACAAAAGCACAACTGAATTTAAAACTGTAATAAGTAACGGCGGCAAGCCAGTTGAAACTTTTCTAAGTCCAACACCCAATCTCCGGGGAGGCCTGGCTTTTCGTGAGCGGATCCGGACTCCTAATTAACACAACGTTGCTGTCAACATTATGAGTGCCACCAAACAAGCTCATATATTCTAAAACTAAAATCGTTGGCGGCCAGGGCTGCGCCACTGGACTGGAGAGCTTACAACAACATTTCCACGGATGCTCTAGTCGGCTCATATGTCTGCCAAGAGCTCGATCGATCGACGCCAGTGAGCGAAATACTGGTTGTAGACAAGGCCTATGTCGTTGACTGACCTGCCGTGGTCGAACTTCTCGCAGGAATGTCTTGAGATCTCCGCCGTCCAGAAGCTCAAGCACGATGTAGTACGGCCGAGTGTCGAAGCAGATTCCGATCAGCTTCACGATGTTCGTGTGATCGAACTTGCTGGACGCACACGTACACCGCAACGACTGAACGCCGATCGATTGAGCGAGTAGTTTCTTAATGGCAGAACTTCCCAAGCCTCACGTTCTTGCCCGTACATTGAGATCGTTCTCGTTCGCCAATCTGCACGTTCTTCGCAAGAACCCGTTCTTTGGCTCCTGCTCATTCCTTATTGCAACACCAACAATCTGGAACTCTCTGAGCCACGACCTGCACTGGTTGGACACGACAGACCGTATTCAATTACGGACAGCCGTAACTATGTATTGTTGTCTTAATGGACTGTTTATTTGTCTAAATTGTGTGCTCGCCGGACTTCGCACAGCTTGTCATCTCGCCGCTTACTCAGATCCGTCAACAATAACCAGATTATAGTCCCACCAGTCAAACTGTCTATATATTGCGGGCGATGCTTAGTGTCTAGTGGAATAGTCTGCCAGACTACCTTAGAGACCCTAAATCATCTCTTGACGTATTTAGGCGTTATCTTAAAAGTTACCTGTTTGCACGTTATTAACATTTACTGCGACGCTATAGCGCTCTAGAGACTTTGCGACTGTTCACGCTGTAAAACTTTTTATTGCCACTGTCACTGTCTTTCTCCATTCTTTCATTCCAAACGATGTATTCATTCCGAAATCACCCCAAAACCAATTTGTTTCAATCTGCTATTAACAACTCCTAGCGGCTAACCCATTTAATCATTTATATTTACATGATTACGGCGCCTTATAAATGTTTTACTTACACTGACTCTCTCACTCACTCAGTCACTCACTAACTTACTTACTTACTTAAATATAGCCGGATTCCGCCGAAACTCAGACCCGCCACTTCAAATACGGATTTCGACACCCATTCGGTAGGATGCAGCATGCAAACAGCGAGAACGGGCGTTTCATTTATATTTTGCCATCAAAGTGTTCTTGTGACTCAGAATGCACGAAACTCGATTCTGGCTGTGGCTTCGCCTCAGATCACTGAGGAACTCAGAGCTTGGTTGCGTGGCACAGTGGTAGAACGTCGGTCTGTGACCGGCAAACTTTCTCTGTCCTACGCTCGACCTGCAGTTGATGGGTGACCACTTATGTGGGTAAACCGTCCGCTACAAGGTCAGCCAACTAGGCCAACTCAGCCTTTCATCCTTTCGAGGTCAATAAAAGAGTAGTGAGCTGTAATCGGATGTGCGTTACCTCACTCGGGTGACGCCATCTGGTGAATGCTTACGGAGTAAAGGCAGGATGGTTCATTCCATTCGGGGATAAACGTGTGGGTGGCAGGTAAAACTGTGTGATCCCTCTAACACGTGTTATTCCTGAGCGCATTAGAGGTGGTTTACGACGATGCGCTATACAAATCGACGTTTACTTACTTACATTACTTAGAGCTGGTTTTCAGAACGGCCGCTTCACCACGAGTGGGGTCGAGAAAGAGAGGGGAGGAGAGATGAGAGACCTCGGTTGAATGAACTTAGGCAGTGGTGGCACGTCAGCATAAGAAGGACCCAATGAAACCAGCTAGTTAGAAGACTGGACTTTAACCCATTTAGCTCACTGTTCCCAAAATAGCTACACTAATTCACAGATTCGACGCCAGGCTGGCTAATCAACCATTTTTAGTTTTTCACTTTCTGGCACTGGCGCTCAAACCTGAGCGTCAGAGCGCCAGAAGGTCAAAAAATAAAAATGGTCGGTTAGCCAGCTTAGCATCGAATCCCTTAGGCACTGTCCCCATTTTGCAGCTCTGGGCAAAAAAGGTTAATATTGTGGCTAGTGCCGCATGCAGTGAAAGTTGGACGACTGACTCAGCAGATGAGCAGCGTTGTTAAACTGACCTCATTATGATTGCTTCCATGCGAAAGTCGAGCTCTTCTCTCGCACAGCTGTGTAGCGGCAAAGTCTACATAGTGCATTATTATTATTATTATTATTATTATTATTAGTGCATAGTAGTTATTATTACCAGCCACTTTAGTGGTCCAGGTAGAACATTCGGTCTGGTGTGTGTGTGTGCATGTCTGTGTGTGTTCGGACAATAACTTTGAAATGAAAATGACCACTGACCTACATATCTGGTGTGCTGGTTCAACTTAAATCTGTGTAGGTCCTGTTCGAAATTCAAGGTCACATGTCAAAGTTCACGGTCACACGAGGATAAAATGTTGTTAAAAGTGTTCGGTGAACCTTACGTGAGGACTGCCTAGTATAAGTAAGTAAGTAAGTAAGTAAACCTTTTAATGTCTAGTATGATATATGCAATCAGCGAGTGTCACTCTGTAACAAGTTTCCAGTGCCATATTTAGGGTACATGTGCGAATGGGCCTGCCTAAGAGAATAGTCAATAACTTAAAAATTGATGAATTCATATTTAAAAGTCACGTTCGCTAGATATTCATATCGAATAAAATCAGTGGTGGCGTAGCGTCGAAAATATTGGGAGTCAGAAAGCATGGGCTGGGACGGGGACAATTACGGGTGGGGTGCCTCCTCCCGCCGCGAAGGTCCAGGGGCAGCGCCCGAAAATTTTGGTTCGTTTTATGTAAGAAAATGTGCATCAGTACCGTACAATAACATCAATGTTACGAACTGTCACTGATTATTGTGGGGTCAGATATATAATTTTAACCCCCACCTCTTAACATTGGGTCAGACCTTGACCACCACCTCTAACATTGGTCAGCTGACCCCCTGACCCCGCGGCTCCGCCGCTACTGAATAAGACTCAGTCTGCGACGGCAGACTTCGCCGCCGGTGCCGCCACCCGGCGAACTAAACGAAACATACGAGTCGTCTTTGATTCTCACCCATACGCTCCATTACGTGAAAACATGGCGTTACCATCGAACAGGAAGTACATTATACAGTGTCAATAAAAACGGAGACTTTTGATCATAACTTTGGCAAAAGTCAAGTGTCTTGTTTTTTTGACTCACAGTGCCGCAAGAGAAGAACGAAGTCATGACCACAGGTAATATGCATAGAAAATTTGGTGAAATTTGGACGTGTGGTTTTTGAGATATGAAAGCGGACATATAGACAAACAAACAAACAAACAGACAGAAACACAGACGCTGATCACAATACTTCTCACCCCTCCCCTGTCGAGGGCGTTCGTTCGTTCGTTATTGCGGGCAGAGATCCAGCCTACTCTGGACCTCAGCGCTGAGACATTGTAGTGGTCCAGTGCGCTAGCTAGAAAGAGGAGGGGAATTGGTGTGTGCAGGTGTATGCGTGATGTGTAGGGTAGAGGAGAGATACGTACTTTACGCAGGATGTGCGCTGCTTGTCGGGTATTTGTAGCGCGCCCCCTTTAGACGTGGCCTACCGTCTGGCTTAGCCCTGACTGGTGTTGTGTGCTGCACCAGCTAGTGGCCAGCCACGCCTTTTAGCTTCAGCCACGCCGGCGCAGCTAACAACATTGACGCTGCTATTCAAGGTGTCAGCAATGATTACAGATTATACAGGACAAAGTCGAACCCTTTTTTCCTGCATGTGATTATCTCCCAGGTGTGTAGGAATTATTTGAAATAATTCTTTGATGGAAGGCTGACGCGCCTGACCGAGCTTTGAACCAGGCTTATGAGGCTCGTCACGTTCCACTGCACATGGCGCCCTAGTGCGGTGACCACTGAACTACATGGCCA
>Ga0209780_1004865_pt1 | contig 10475 bp, 6 predicted proteins | sample WorMetexBAHAMAS2_FD_187384 | JGI IMG/M metagenome (GOLD analysis project Ga0209780, IMG submission 187384) | Marine gutless worms symbiont microbial communities from Max Planck institute for Marine Microbiology, Germany - Inanidrilus exumae... | ecosystem: Host-associated > Annelida > Digestive... | reverse complement strand
CCATTTCCGGCTTTACTTCGCTCAACGGCTTGATTTGTTTACGTAGTGTGTTAGACAAAGCCGGCTCTCAGTCGGTTTTCAAACGCACTTAAAATCCTCGCATTTTCATTCATTCATTCATTCATTCTGTTTTTAACGTTTAAACGGCGGCCAAAAACGTTGCTGTAACTAATAGCCTTGATCTAACGTTGACGACCGTCGGCACTCGTTTATAACACGCTTGGTTCAGCGGAGAGCCTTGATGTTTGCTCGTAGATAACGTTAGCTGGACTGGCTGTGTGTGTGTGTCGGACAGTGACAGCACAGAACTTAGATGTGGTTGCTATAGTAACAGAACACTGCTGCTCGGCTAGTCCTCTCAGGCGCATTGTGTCACTCACACACAGACTAAAATAACACTGGCGAGTTGACGTTGAGAGACAACAAGTAATGAACATGCAGGCGTCAAACGAACACGTGGTTACTGTAGGACCACTAATAGCAAGTCACATCTGCACAGTTAGGCTACTGATGGCCATACAACTGTCCCATATATTGATACTTTTGAGTTTATTCTAACTATCATGCGGATCAGATAATTGCACTATGTATTGAACACGTGGACTACAGAAACGCTTGGTCTACACTGTCGCCAAACTTCCTCCTCAGACAGGTATATGTTAATTTTATCGTTTGTAAAACATGCACTTGGCTGATGCTGTGTGCTGTCGATTTGAAAGCTTATATCGCTATTGTTTCCCTACTTTTAGGATTTAATGATAGGCGTACTTGGTCCGATTGTGGCGCAATATCTTGCGCCATTTTGCTGTAAGGTAGGGCCTAACATGTTGAGTAGTCCTAAGTCGTTCCGGGGTAACTAGTTTATATAATGGGAACAACACGCAGAAAAAAAGCTCCAGTTTATTCTGAGACTAAGAGTAACATGAAAATATGTGGCCAAAGCTTGCTAATAGCTGTCCTGTTATACGGTATGTGACCTCACAACGCGTGTAGGAGCTGTGAAGTGACATCGATAGAGTGTAACTAAGACACCTGTGCAGTGCGCGCTGAGCTGTGAAGTTCGTTAGTCTGCACGTGGATTGTGAGTCGAGGCGATGATCAACGACTTGCCACGGGCTAAACACATGTCACCGTCCACGTCTACGACTTGTCCGTCGATTGCATTCGACTTGTGAGTGACGCGTTGAACGCTTGAGCCACGATCATGACGTGTGTGTGTGTGTGTGTGTGTGTGTATGTTTTGTATCGTAGTACAAGCGACAAATCGACCGCACACTTCGTAGCATTCACACTGTTACGCCTACTTACTTTCACTTTTACTGCGTTGGTAAAGATTCGGATGACATATGAGATTGATACACTGGACCTACGTACGTTTGGTACAGTGAATATTAGTCTGGGCTGGGTTACTATGGTAACCCATCTCTGCTGTACCAAATGTGGCAGCCGCAGATACCATCTGCAGTCATCGATTCATCATATTGCTCTACAAAGGTCCTTTGACGCTGTAACGTTGCAGTAGTCAAGGCAGTGTCTTACTCTGTGAGGTGTGTCTGTCAAGTGTCGACCAGGGAATTATTTACACCCCATAGGGGGGGGGGGGCTGTTCAAACTCCGACGTTTTCAGGACCCCATAATCACCCCCAATAGGCCGTCTGTTGATCATGCTAGCTACATCTCCGGAGAATGGGTCCCGTGTTCCCATCCTTTGCTTTGCGTCAGCTAGGCCTATCTACAAGCTGCTGCTGCTGCTGTGTTCGATGATGAACCGCATCTTGAACAGTGAGCGCTGTCGCCTGCTTCATGGACACACTCGTCAGTTGACGCAGCTGGCAGTTGAAGGTCCAGGGCTGCGTCGTGTGTGCCAGATTTACGTGATGCCAAAGAGTAAGCGCTGGCAGTCTTCGATGAGTTCCTAGAACGCCTACAGAATGTGGCTGGGCAAGCCACGTCGAGCATTGCAGTAACACTCTAGGCCCTGCATGGCCTATCGTGTGATTTGTGGGCTACATTACATTTTCTTTTATTTTGAATTTATAGCGCATTGCATTTATACTGATTGCTTTATACTCTGAGCTCTCTTGTTTATCACTGTCATCACTGCCGTCACTCGTCTACAAAGACTCGTTCTACTTTTTGTCAAGTTACACGTGACACGTGACCTCGCTCATTCCCGCTGTGACCAGCATGTAATTCGTCATCTATACTAGACACCAGTGAAGTGTTGTCATTATTTGTTGACAAAAGTGGCGCAGCCAACAATGCCATATCGATTCACTATAGGCCTACTGCTGCAATAGAAACAAGATAGGCAGAAGATAGCAAAGATAGCGGTGTGGTGAGTCATATAGAGAGCACTGACTGTATTGTAGTGCATGCGGTGTAGTTAATTGACGCGTGAATAGTTAGTTGGATGTGTACTGTAGGCAGCCTATGTAGAGACTGAGTGTAAATCGCTATGTTCACGGTTGAGTGACAGTTGTGCAGTGAAACGTGAAGCTCGTTCATCAAATTACTTCCTGTCTCATCAACGTACACTAACGCTCCACCAAGTGATGGGCAAATCAAATACAAATGGATATTCGATTCGACTGCAGATCGCTTGGACTGAACGAATTAATACGGGAATCCTACTTGGATTTTGCGTGGTGCGGTTTGAATATTTCACCGATCGTAAACCACAGCACATTTTCATAATACGGGCGCGTGATGTTTGAAGCCTATGTGTGTTTGTCACTGAGCAACAAATGACGGCATTGTCTGAATACGTTACAGTGTAGGCCGTACGGTTATAATATGGATCTGTTTTTGTTTCTCCTACACTTTACGATGATATGATATGATATGATGTTTACGTGCGTCCAAAAGCTGGCGGGTAGCACAGGACAAAAACAGCAAAATAAGAAACACTTTCTGTCGTCCAAATAAATTGATTAATTATTGATTGATCGATCATTAATTGACTTATAGATTTTCATCCATCTGAAGCGATAGATAAGATATTATGTTTAATGAAAAGTTAGCAACGTGTGGCAGGCATGCATGCAGGCCATGTGGAAACTCGAACACTGCTGCGAGTACTGCAGGCGTAGGCTAGGCTAGGTGTGAGATGATTGACAGCGTCGCACCTTGCTCACGCAGACATTCAAGTGTTCGGCGGCACTCATCGACTGCACGCACCGGCAGCACTGTGCGCCACGCCACCGCTGATGAGTTGAGAGAATTGAAAAGAACGCCGGCGATCAATTCCCTGCGTGCACCGGCTCTACGCCCTCCCCATTAGGCCTACCCAACTCACCCTAACTTATTTGCACCCCATGCAGGCGTGCATGCGGCCCGGCGAAGAATGTTTTGTAGGAGCGGAGTTGTTGAGTGCTAATCTCGATTCTCGATACAGATGCATGTGTTGTGTAATGACTGTCACTGTTAGACAGCTCGCTGATAACCGGTACGACGTGTATTGGCCGAGCACAGCTCAGATACATACGACAAGTCGTATCGTCGCTGCACTGTCTGACAGCAGCGACTGATGTAGGATGGCTACATCATTACATGCCACTGAAATGTTACGGCGATTGCGTGTGTTATTATCGCGTATTCGCTGTTTCAATTGAATTACGAGACCTTTCGGCTCAACAAGTCGAACTTAAGGCTTCATCTTAAGACAAAAAACGCAGCTGTCGCAGAGAGACCGCGCGACGCTCTGCGACGTGTCAGCTCAAAACTTGTCGACAACTGCAAATGTACTGAAAATCGCATTTTGAAAGGCTGCAATGTGTGAATAACCTTGACCTTGAAGTTCGCTGAAGGTCGTCAGAAACGGCGCTAGTCGATATGCCGTAGACCTGTAACACTTCTTGTTACGCGTCTTTAACAACGTTTCTATCTTGCACCGTTGCCGAGATATTGCCGTGCAGTATATACGCGACTGTCACGTGACGTCGCTTCGATACAACAGTTAAGATTACAGACCACACACGCTCCTGACTCCTGTGTAAACATATCCTATATACGATACGATCTACGGTATATTTACCGGCGATCAAAAGATGAGATGACCTGCTTCATCTAGCGCACGGCACAAAAAAAACCGAGTAGCTCAAAAAACGGTCTGGGCAATAGTCCGTGGAGGCAGTCTGAGAGGAAGAAGTGAACCTACGGGGGTAGGATTTGTGAAACAGGTATAGGTTTTAAGCCGGGAGTGAAAGAGAGAGGGAGTTATGGATGAGCACAGTGGTGAATCAGCAGAGGAAGAAGTGATGGTTGAAGGAATAGCCTGTATTTTCCGAGGAAGTGAATATACAGGGTGAGTCAATAGAGAACCCCTATTTTTCACTCGTATGATATTATTAACAGTAAATAGTTGTTTACTGGTATTTTGAGATAGGCCCTACTGATGAACAATGGTACATGCATGTTGTTTAACTCAAATCTGACAAAAAACTGTATTCGCACACACTGTAGCACAATTTGTTGAGAAACAGTAGACGTTCACTTATTTTGGCCGACCGTGTAGAAAGGTATCAAGCAGCTGAAGTGACCTTCAAGGTCACTCAAGGTCATTGATAATTTGTACGGGCATCAGTCGACAGGCGATGTATAATGTGCTACGAAACTTCCATTGTAACTAAGTCTCTGTCTTGTATTATTTCCTAGATATTGTCACTTATTTATGGAAATAAACGGGATTGACGAGTGACGTCATAACTTGGATGTTTAAATCAGTAAAACAGCAACATTCCTGTATACATTAAAACTTTAAGTGCACTAATATTTTTATTATTATTATTATTATTATTATTACGAAATTTGTATAGCGCACAAATTCAACCGAGCTATGAAAATTGTAGCAGAGTTTGTCGGCGCGAGAATATCAGATTGAATAGAGATCAGTGTGTAGTCTATAGATGGGCTTATATGCTTGGAATATCATTTTTACTTCGCCCGCAGGACTAGCGATGTTAAAGTATTGTAATGAGCACGTCTGTCTGTCCGTATGTGCGTCTTTCTGTCTGTCCGCGAGCACATCTCCTGAACCAATCGCGCGATCTTTACCAATTTTTGTGCATGTTGCCCATGGCCGCGGCTCGGTCCTGCTCCAGCGGAATGACGAAATCCCAAGGGAGATGGGCAATTTTGGGCAGAGGCGGATCCACGGGGGTAAGGGGCGAGGAGGCGGTAGCCCCCACCAGACGGCTGCTGGCCAAAAAATCGAGACGCCAGGCCGATCAAAAGTAGGTTTTATGAGTCCCGGAATGTACCAAAATTTGCACTTTCGAGCTCAAAAATCGACAAATTTGCCGGGGAGGGCTCCCCAGACTCCCAATGGGGAGGGGGACACATGCACTCTTCCCACACCCATCGGCGCCTGGATCCTCTCGTCAATTGCGCTCACCTAGCCTCACGCCTTCGGCACTCGACCTCGGCTCCATGCGCCTCCATTCGCCCCCTAGCCACACCTCCTGGATTCCCTTAATATTTTTCCGGTTTTCTTCCCCACTAATGATGCTTTGTACAGTATAGCATTTGGGATACATATGATAACGGCTGCCGTTTGGGTTCATGACTCGAGTGAGTCATATAAGTACCATAGGGGAGCCGATCCCCTGAGTGGAAGGGGCAATTGTTTTTTTTGGGGGGGGGCAGGAAGTAGTGGCCCATTGTAAAGTAATGGGACATTTTACGGTGCACTGTGTAAAAACGGCTGTACCGATCGACATGCCGTATTGGACAGACTCGGGTGGGTGGGCCCACGGAACCAAGTATCAGATGGGGTGTAGATCCCAAGGTTGTCTGGGCCATTCAAAAGCATTGACAATCTTCGCTGCACCGGTCGATGCAGCGTTGCTGCAAAAAGGGATCGTTCACTATTCCAGGCAAACGCAGATAGTATTCTGAAAATTTATGGGCGCAGGCGATGGCGGTGGAGTTGCACAGCGGGGGCGAAGTCTGATATCTACGATTGCCTTGTCTGAAACGTGTGAAGGTTGCGTATCGAATCTTATATCGCTGCAACTGAGCAACGTTCGACAGTTGAGCTGTAGACGCTGACAGCAGCAGAAAATGTTAACTTTTAAATATCGTCCGGAGAAGATATGGAAGGGAGGGGTATAGGCCACCGTCCGACGCAGCTATGGGGGCCGGTCTGACAAACGCACTGAGAGCCGCGCCATCTAGCGGCGTCTGCAGGGCGGCGTCACGCATTGCAATGCATAGGCACCTAGCTCGCATGCACAAGACAGTGTGTAATTATTGCGTGTCTGTTTCTACGGTCAAATGTCGCTCAGACGTGCGTGCGAACGGAACGCAAATGGTAAAGTCGTTTTGAACGGCTGTCTGTAGACGCATCACCATTCGACAGCTTCTGTGATCGTCTGTTCGTCTTATAGGAGAATCATCAGCCGTCCAATTCCACAGACACTTGACTGTACAGCAATACATGTAACCTGATTGAAACACCTGGCCTGGCCTCTCTAAATCGTGGAAAATACATGATAATATCTCGGAAACGGTGCACGATAGACACATGGTAATGGAAGACTAAATTGACTAATAGGAAATCGTATGTGGCCTATTGAACGGCACCATGCAGTGCCAATGACATTGAGTGACTTTGAAGGTCACTTTTGCTGTTTGAAACCTTGCTAACTCCCGTACCTCAGGAAATATGGCATGCATTAGCTACGATATGTTTGCATATAAATCGGAAAGTGCATGTGACGTGTAATTACCTGCCCCATCGAAAGTGATAGGAGGTAGGTCTTGGCCTATGTTTTCGCCGGCGTCAGTATTTGTATAAGGTAGGCCTATATAGGTATACCTGTTTGCGAACAACTTCCTGGCGCCAATTCAAGTCCGATTGTCACCAAACGTCGTCAGTCATACCCTTGACCACAGAGAACGAGGTGATTCAATTTTAGAAGGTCAAGGTCAGAGGTCAAGGTCGGTGGGGAAGTATGCGCTCTATTGAACGCCCTTCTAGTTTCAAATGTCTTATCTAAAGAACTTCTATATAAAAGGTCACACAGGCAGTCACGCACACTGTACATGTGGTAAGACACGTTGTCATGACAGATCACTGATAGTAGGTCCATGCACCAAATATAGCGGCAATTGAGACGACACTGAGTCACCTTCAGCGGCACTCAATTATTTCAAGCCTTCAAACCTTCAAGTGCATGATGGGATTTTCGTACAACTGTATGATGTGCAGCAGTTGATAAGATTATTTCTTTAACTAGCAGATCATGTCGCGTTCAGGTCATTATCTTTGCGACAGCTGAGCTTCCTGTTAAGAATAGCATTATCTCGACGCGACAGAACTTGGCCGATTCACTCACTCACACACTCACTCACTCGCAGACACATGTATGTACGCAAGTGGTGTACACACTGCAGTGATCGATGAATCTGTCAATCATGTCGATGTACGACGACAATTACCTTGCATGCAGTCAGCCATCAGTCATCATTCCAGTCCCTGCAGCAGCAGCAGCAGCAGCAGCATGGCCTGCCGCCGTCTGTGAGCGGTGGCAGTTGTTGCCTGCAGAATGATTATCTACAGAGTCAATCAATTACTATCCTGTGTGACACTCGTTCACGCAGGACAGATGCGTCAGTCCGTGATGCGGGCAACCATTGCACGTTGACTGTGTGATGTAGCTTGCCTAGCATCACAGCTGACGGACGGACAGCGAGCTGAGTCAACCGCATGGAAACATAATAGGAAGTCGACGACAAAGAACTAAAATAAAACCGGTTATAGCACATTAGCATACACAGCATTGTATCGTTTAGTCACCAAGTATGAGGGGCTGTCTTATAGTATATAGGCGATTTAATGCGTTTGTATAAGACACGCCAATGTGTGACCTTGACCTCTGACCTTCTGAACTCAAAACTGGTCAGTGAGTTTGAGTTACATGTGACATGTGCAACTCGCACGTCAATTTCTGTAAGTTGTTGTTGTTGTTGTTGTTGTTGTTACAACTAAGACCACTAGTCACGTGGTATATAGGCCTACGTGCGCTGCCGCCGTTTGATAGCCTTCAGGTTTTATTTATGTCACTTTATTTCTTTCATATATTGTAAAGCGCTCGCCATTCGGACTAGTGCATGTTAGTAAACGTATGGCTGTAATGATGCTACGACGAATCTATGGTATGTAATCTGTCTGTATATCTGTTCTCAGAATACACATACGTAGGCTATGTCAGTCTCTAGGCCCATGAAAGTTGTACGCCGATAAACGTCTATAGACTATAGAGAGAAGACTGGTGATTAGCGGTGTGCCGTCATGTATGACGCTACAGTATGACACGTACAGACGACTTCGCACGCCCGGCCTGTCACTGTCACTGTCAGTAGGCCACGCGTGTATACACTACAGACGGAGATGTTATCTGTCGTCGAGCGACACAACACAACACTCGTTCTCTGCAGGTGATCACACGTACTGTCGTCTAGCTCACAGACGACAATTAGTTATCAGTTGAGATGATCAGATAACGTTCGCACAGCATGCAGGCGTAGGTCACTCGCGTGGCAGCGCGCGCCTCCCTGCATGGTAATGGACAGTTTAATCGCCGCATGCACTACACGCTATTAATTACACGTAGGCTATATACCTCCTAGCTCTAAATCATCAACGTCGACAAGACCAAGGTAATGGCGAGCGACGGCATAGCGTACCACAAACTCATTCAGAATGAGCAACTGGAAGAGATGGATACGTTCCCGTACCTTGGGTCCCTGATTACAGCTAGAAGATGGTGAGTGTATATACGACGGAATGCAGTACCAGGTTAAACAGGGGGCAGGCGATCGTGGCATCACTGCAGAAAATATGGAAACGTTACAGCAACGAAGATACGACTAATAAAAGCACTAGTGTGGCCTGTAGCAATGTACGACTGCGAAAGCTAAGCTGGACACTCAGAAAGAATGAAGAAACACGTCTTGACGCCTTTAAGATGAAAAGGGCTGAGAAAGATTCTGCGGGTTTCGTGGACAGCAAAGAAAACAAATGAGTGGATTCTTAACAAAGCTGGAGTAAAGAGGGAACTGTTAGACACTGTGAAAGCAAGGAAGCTAGCACTATGGCCACACTATGAGGAAACAAGGGAGTTGCCTGGAGAAAGAGATAATGCAAGGAACAATGCCAGGTGCACGCAGGCGAGGAAGACCATGCACGCACGGTCTGGATGGACAACATCAATACATGGACAGCCTAGACTCCTCGTGGAAGAGTCAATCAGAATGACAGAGGACAGAGATAAATGGAGAAAGTACGTCCATGGTGTGTCCAACCCTCGGATCAAGGACGGCTAAAGAAAACAGAACAGAACAGGACCTCTTCTTGACAGTCGTGGTCCTACAGCCGGTCACACTGTGTGTCCTTATCACTCATTCGTTCTTTATGTACTGTGCGTGGGTAACAGGTTTGAAATTTTCATAAAAAATTAACTTAATTTTAATTCTGGACACGAGTTCGTTACAAGCAGCAGCGAACTCAACTGACATTCACAGGGGGCGTCTCAACTCTCAACCGCACACTTTTTCAGTGCTAATTTCTATAACTATAAAACATGCATGGAACACCTAAAAGAAAATCCCGTTGTTTGCCTTTTCATAACGCCTTTTATCCACAATAAAACGTCCCAATGGTGATGTAGCAGTAGGCCTATTAAATTACAGCTCGAGCGTTCGAGCGATCAAGTATGTCATGCATGGTGACCTCCGCCGCCTGTCTCTGCAGCTATTCACTGTCGTCGAGCAAGAAAGCAAATTTAATCCAAAGCCGCAAATCTAATTATGATTAGCTAATTAAGGTAAAGGCTTCCCATGCTCGTTACCGAGCGTTGGGCCCGGAGCTGATCCCGGTGTATACAGGCAGTCAGCCCGCAGGTGACTTAAGTCATCCACCCGGCGGTAGGTTGTCATTACTTTCCGCCATGCCTGCGGTTACCTTCCCAGCCGCATAGCATCACCGCCCCTTGCCGGTACCAAGATACTGCTCGGTGACAGAGGCACATAGGCGTGAACAACTTGCCCGAGGTTGTTACGCAGCTTTTGCTCCGAGTAGAATTTGAACCCACGACCTGTTGATCGCAAGTCCAACGCTCTACCCGTTGCGCCACCGCGCCACCTATGATTATGATTATGTTATGAATAATTAATTAATTATGAACTGTTATGAATAATTCGCTGTATGTTCTGAGAAGCGAAATGTTATAGATCTAACGAATAGTTCAGTTGATAAATTTCAAACAGCAGCATAAAAGTATAGCGTATAAAAAGTGACTTGTTTACAATCGTCGATATATATTTATTGAAATCACTGCGCATCGACGGCGACTTGGCTCTGCTGACCACGGTGACCTGTGACCTGGTCGTGCCGCGCGCCAACACTGACAGATTCGAACGGTCGGCTCGGTTTTTCTGTGTCCGGGCCGAACCACCTGACATTTAGAAAG
>Ga0209780_1004864_pt1 | contig 10475 bp, 5 predicted proteins | sample WorMetexBAHAMAS2_FD_187384 | JGI IMG/M metagenome (GOLD analysis project Ga0209780, IMG submission 187384) | Marine gutless worms symbiont microbial communities from Max Planck institute for Marine Microbiology, Germany - Inanidrilus exumae... | ecosystem: Host-associated > Annelida > Digestive... | reverse complement strand
AAACTTAGGATTTTTCTAAGATTTTTTTGTAAATCGGGCCCCTCAGAACAATAAAAAGTAAAAGAGCGAGTAATAAACTAAGGTCAGCTTACGGCCAACCTCAGCAACCCCGTGCGTCGATTGGCCAGAGGACCACGCGTGCGGTTGCAGCGGAAAAAATAAGGAGGTTTTTCCGCTGCATCCGCACGCGTGGTCCTCTGGCCAATCAACGCGCGGGGTTGCTGAGGTTGGCCGTAAGCCCCGCCTCACTTCGTGGATGGCGTCGTCGCAGCCTGACGCCATCTCCATACATTTCCCATTACATTTAACCCCACAGTCAGGCTAAGGGCGAGGCCATAAAATTAGTTTTCTATGCCAGTACGACCTCGAGGTTTTAACGTCTATTGTCGAGTCTCTTGTTACCGTACATTACATTTTCGGTTTGCCATTCGACGATTATCGTATTGTCACAACGCTAAGCAATTTTTTTTCGGAATTGTCCGCGCCGGCGACTTGAGCCTGTCTCTGACACGTTATTTCAGGCGGCGAAGCGCGAGCGGCTGCCATGTCACGTTGTTAAGACCGTTGCTACGCATTACGCAGCAGCAGCAGCAGCAGAGTGGCGGGAAATCGTCGTATAAGGCTAGGCCATTGGGTGAGTACATCCGGCGTCGGCGACTCGACGTGACTGGTATTGGTGATCACTCCGACTCTCCACTGACCTTTGGAACATGTTGCTCAAGGCGCATCAGTCGCATGCAAGTGCAATGTCCACAGCCACTGAGTCATTTCCGGTTTGTCCGGTTTGTCCGGCGAGTACTGACCGATCAGCAGTGGACAATGGACAGACTGTCGCGATAACGGCTCTCCGGTGGTCAGACTGAATACTGGCGCACTGCGCTCGCATGTCTGCAGTGGTTCCGATTATAGACCGGCAGAAATTATTTTACCGCGCGACGCATATGCATTATGCAACGCATATGCATAGCTATATAGCTATGACCCTGTGTGTGCGTGCGTGTGTGTCCGTCTTTCTGTCACGCGTCACTACTGTATCGAAACAGCTGAAGATAGCATCACATAGTCAGCGTTGCATAGTAGCCTTATGGGCCTGTGGTTTTCCGATGCCAAAGATCTTCACGAAACTCCGACGGAATCGTTGCAAATAGTGACGCTTCACATTAAAAACGTTGCAGGGGCGAAGCGACAACAAATAAACCTGTGGTAAGAAAATTGCCATTTTCGACAAATAACTCGCCATATCTAGAAAACAGTACAAGACGCAGACGTAGTTACTGTGGAAGATGACATTGTAGATAACTTGGAATGACCTAGCCATTCAAACTACCTGTTTGTAAATTTTGAGTCTTCCTTTCCATCTATGGAACGGTAGTAGCAGTGGCAAATCCATGGGGTGGGGCGATGGGGGCGATCGCCCTTCCGCCTAGTCGGTGTTCATTCTACTGTAGCTTATACGCTACTTGCAATCATTCCATCTTGCAGTTGTTCATAAATAACACAATTACACAAATTGTAACAAAAATGTTCACCAAACTTACAATTGGTTATTTCATAAACAAGTGATAACTCTTGGAAACGACACAAGACAGAGACATAATAGTGGCGGATCCATGGGGTGTCACTGTGTCACAAAAAAAACAATACACTTGACTTTTGATCATAACTTCGGCAAATGTACACTGATTTCCAAAATTTTTACTGTCATATTATTGTGGAAATTCTGTACACATACATTATCAAGATTCTCCGTCTCACCTTAAGCATGTTTCTACACTACCTTGTGAAACCTGCTGCTGATTTAAATGGTATACTGCATGTGAATGTTCGCCTTGATCGACCTGACGACTCGGCGAATGTTCAAATGGTCGATGTCTTGGCTGACGTCGTGCGAGCGGAACAATACATGGCCGCGGCGGGTTGCTGGATATCGTCGCGTCTCGTGACGATCTGCCGATGCCGACCGTCGACGTCGTGGATGTTGGTCTATCCGACCATCGTCTGCTACACTGGTCGATGATAATGACCCGTCTGGCGTCGATCTATCATACAACAAACGTCCGTCGGTGGCGTCTGCTGGACAACGACACGTTCGGCAACACGCTGTCCACGTCAGACCTATGCAACCCAGCGTCATATACTGACATTGACGAAATGGCGCGTCAGTATGAGACTGCCATCAACGTCATTTTGGACAGGATGGTTCGACCAAGAGTGCCGGGAAGCCAAGCGCCGCGTCCGTCGACTAGAGCGTGCTGCCAGATGTGCTGCCGCCTGTGTCACACCGTCCGCCGTAACATCGGCTAGTGCCGCCATGTCTGCATGGACTGCTGAACGAAGCGTATATCGGGACTTACTTCGGCATCAGCGCGAGTCCTTCTGGCAATCCAAAGTCGACGCTGAACGCTCGTTGCCGCGCCAGCTGTGGCAGTTCATCGATTCACAGATGGGTCGTAGGTACTAGGCATGCACCTCCGTCGATGCTCACAAGCTGCATCAATTCTTCGATGACAGTAAAGTAAGTAAAGGAAAGTACATTATACGTCGATTTGTATAGCGCGTCGTCGTAACTACCTCAAATGCGCTCAGACATGGATCACAAAGTTTTACCTGCAAATTACACCATGCCTGCCTTTACTCCCCAGCCGCAGAGCATCACCGCCCTTTGGCACTGGTGCTATTCATACTAGTCTTCAATTGCAACTGTCTCTATCTTGCACCATTAACGAGATATCATCGCTTATTTCCCAAAATGTAAAGAGGTTACGTGATTCTGAACACATCCCTTTTGGGAATAAAATATTACACATGCACTAGTAGTCCTGTGCATCAATCAGCACACGAAATTTGAAGTGCCTATAACTTTACCAATTCCAAAGATATGATTGGGGATAAAATTTAACAAAACGGGTCACGTGACTCTGACCACGTCAATTAGGGGGTAGTCTGTCATCCAGAATCTAACACTTGATATATTCCACCTGAACACAAAATTTGGCGACTCTCGCTTCAGCCGTTCCGGAGATATGATTGTGGGCATAGAAATTGAAAATGGGTCATGTGATCCTGACCATGCCCTTTTAGGGGTGGTTTATCATATAAAAGCTAGAATTTGATACAGTCTACCTGCATGCAAAATTTAACGAATCTGGCTTCAGCCGTTCCAGAGATATCATTGGGGCCTCTAAGTTTGACGTGAATCACGTGACTCTACCCACGCCTGTTTTAAGGGTGATTTGTCATCCTTATGCTGGGACTTGACGTTGCCTACCTGTGTACAAAATTTGACGACTGTAGCTTAAGCCGTTCCAGAGATATGGTTGGTGCCCACTAAAATTTAAATGGTTCACTTACATCACCTGACCACGCCCCTTTCGTGGATGGTTTGCTATCCGTGGGCTAGCACTTGCTATGATCAGCCTATCCACCAAATTTGAAGTTTCTATCTCCACCCACCACGTAGATATGGCAGGCGATACAAGATGTCGAAAATGGGTTGGTTTGGAGTAGTTAGGTGTCACTTAAGGTCACTGGAAATAGCGGGCATACGAGTTGTTATTAGCGTTTCATAGTAACAATGTCCCTATCTTGCACCGTTTATTGAGATCTATATTGGTCGAAAATCACCGATATGAATCTACCTCACCTCCATTTGACGCCCCCGTTGGGAGTGACCCCGTCGGAATTTCGCCGAGTTTTTTTGGTATCAGAAAACTAAGAGTCCCTGTATGGCGTTGTTTGCGTAATCTTACGTTTAGCCGTTTTGATAGGCTACAATACCGGCGTGTGACAGACGGACTGACGGACTGACAGACGGACGGACGGATACAGCATATACCGCGCTAGTATAGCGTCGCGCGGTAAAAATATTTTAGCTAATTTACTTTTGTTGCTAACTAAGTGGTTAAACTAAGGCGAAGACTGTAGCCATCTTGGAATTTCGCTACAGCTACAAGTTGCAACATGAACATTTTCGTTTTGCCGAAAACCAGCTCTACTGACCGTAAACTCCTAAATTTATTTATCCGGACTTCTGGCCTCCGAATAGTCCCGATCTTATTCCTGTTTACTACTGAATATGGGGCATGATGCAGGCTCGTGTGTATCAGGCGCCAGTTCGAGACGTGACCGATTTGAGACAGCGCTTGATCGACACATGGAATAGCTTGTCGCAGAGCATTGACGACAGTGCTATTGACGAATGGCGAAAGAGACTTGAGACATGTGTGAATGAGAAAGGGGACATTTTGAATACTTGCGAACTGGTTGTACAGACAAACTGGACGATATATTATTTTATACTGTGTAACTGTAATATGTAACTTTAGTTGACAGGACTGAAAGTTATCATTATGCACTTTCTCAAGGTAGTGTAATAATAATAATAATAATATACACATTTGTATAGCGCCATATGGTCGTAACTTCAGAGGCGCTGGGCCAGGCAGTGTGCTAGTAGGAGTGAGAAGAGGAAAGAGAGTAAGCTTGGGAGAAGAGAAATCAGCAGTACTGTAGCAGCAGTACGTAGGTGAGATAGGTAAATCAATAACAAAAGTACACCGTGTGCCAAATATTATAGAAATCGGTAAACATTTGTAGAAACTACAGTAAAGTCATATGAATAACCAAGTCAGATCTACAGTCCTTCGACTTTGTCATTAATAGATTCTTTATGAAAGTATTTGCAACTGGTGCGATTGAAATTGTAAAATACTGCCAGGAATACTTTGGTTTTTCTTCGCCCAGCGTATTATGAGCCAGACGCGTAAATAAATTCAAATCAAACTTTGAGATGTTTATCGCTTCCGAATAGCGATTATTTCAGTGATATCATGACTCTCTTGGTGGTCTAGCGTGCTTAGCCACACATATGCCATTAATCTCTGTTTGCATTATTTTATTGATTTCTACACAGCATTTATTGCGCTGTGTCTATACCTTTATTGTCTAGATGACGCCTCTTCTGCTTCCATTTTGATTTTGCACTTTCTTGGTATTTTGCACACAGTTAGCCTATATAATTTGTTTGTTTTTTATTCAGCGACACAGTTTGTTTCTCTCTATCTTCTGTCAGTTTATTTTACTGTTCTTGTTACCATCACTGGTCTGGTGAATAAAGATGAACATATAAGCGGGCGTTTATTTGAACCACAATCTATGTGATCCTGCTTTTTTCACCGTCCAAACGACTGTACCAGTAGACAACAGTCTATACTAGTCTCTCGGCCGTTCTTATTTATGGCCCCGTAGGACCAAACGCGCTTTGTTATCATAGCGTTCGATAGCAGGCTGACAAATGCATATATATTGTAGTGAAGCCACCGGAATACATTCATCCTATATAGTTTGTCCTACTAGAATATACCCCTAGAAACTGTACGCAAATTATTGTCGGACCAGTCTGCGTAAACAATATTTTTTGTGAACGTGTTCTAGCCCCCTGGAATTACTGTCTGCATGGTTTTTAACCTTAGTGTGTCATGTTAGGTTATTAGTCATAATTTTCCTTCTTTTACTGCTGGTAGTACTGCTTTGAAATTTGTGAATCAATTTAAGTACATTGGTAATATTATGACACAGAATATGCGTGACGATGCGGACATTGAGCGGGAAACTAAGTGCTTGTTTGCCCGATGTAATATTTTTGTGTCTCGTTTCAAATATTGCTCGTGGCCTGTTAAGCTAAAACTTTTCAGTCTTACTGTATATGTTTTTATAGTACAGCTCTTTGGAATTCACATAATAAAGTAACACTGGTTAAATTTGTTTCATGTTACAATAACTGTGTTAAGCGTTTCTTTGGCTTTCCCAAATATAATAGTTTGTCATCAGCTTTGTTGCAGCTTGGTTTACCGACCTGTAATACTCTCTTACATAACTATAAGTTCCGGTTTTGTAGATTACTGGAGATGTCGAGTGACTTAGTGAGAAGAGTTCAATGTGTCATGTTCAGTGCAGCTTTAGAACTTTAGTGTTTAGCATTTGCTTCTTTTTTTATGAGTGTGTGTTCGTGTGTGATTGTTTGTATGTTTGTGTGCTATGGGCTTATGCCTGAAATAAACGTTCATTCATTCATTACCTAAAAATTACAAATGCTACATTGCATTTTGTTGCTGCTTTTAAGTCGTTAGTTAATAGTACTGATTTGTCTTCTTTTCTGTATACTTGCAATAGTTCTTGAATAGACTGTTTGTACTGGTTGCACTGTTAATGCATCGCCTTGATATCTTGTGACTGTTATCATTGATTATTTTTTAAATTTGCATTTTAACTCAACCGTGAAATTCTTAAATAAAATAAATAAATGAATACTATTCCTTAATGTATGACGGAACATTCTTACAAAAATATGCAGTGATAAAACAGCGCAAAATATTTACCACGCGACGCTGTGGGCAGTCGTCGTTCTCTCCGTCCGTCTGTCCGTCCGTCCGTCCGTCAAACATTTTTCACACCCGTATAGCTCAATGCTTGAAGTCACAACCTGTGCATCACTGACAACACATTGAGCAATAGCAGGGCCTAGCAGTAAAGGATGGCCAGGCTGAGTGTTCTGAGGAACACCACTAATGACGTTACAGTAAGATGAGAGGCATGACCTAATTACATAATAACAGCCTGTAATCGACATGTATAAGAAAACAAATGATATTATCTTGATGTTGATTCAGCCGATAGCCGATTTGATACAGTCTAGCATGTACCTTTCAGACGATCGGACTCGTAGATACAGGGCCATATCATATAGGCCTAGGCCTACCATATGTCATAAATCTGTGTGCGCTGTGCATATGAGTTGCGCAATAAAGTGACGTCGGATGAAGGGTCGAAATCCCATAACCACTGGTCGTCGGCGTTGTGTTGAGTATCGAATTCGCGGCATTGCATTTTTGTGCGCATATGCCGATGCCTGTCTTGCATGCGTTCATCCCTCTGAAACACGCTCTTATCCTCTCGAGATTGGGCTGAACCATCCTCAAGTAATGAGTGTTGAATAGGCCGTGACATCCAGTGAAAAGGCTGATGATGTCTCGGGAAATGGAGCAAGGTAGACATACAGACTACTAACAGGAAGTGATGTCTATCGAATAGCGCCGTTTAAGATCACCTCCAATTAGACACCGACCGAAATTCGGTTTCGGCGCCGAAACTAACTATTGTGTAGTTTCGGTGCAGTTTTGGTTACGGTGACGAAGCACCAGTGCACTTTCGGTTTTCGGCCAAAACTGTTTGGCTGACGTCCGAAAGTCACCGAAAGTAGACACGGACAAGCCATGACCGTCTCCACTGTCTACAATCACGACAGCCGTGTACGGCAGCAGTCAGTTACGGCCAACAGTTCTCCCAACAGCGTCAGATAACGCCAATGAGCAGCGATAAAGTCAAGTAGTAGTAAAGCATACGTCGATTTGTATAGCGTGTCGTCGTAACTACCTCTAATGCGCTCAAACATGGATCACAGAGTTTTACGTGCAAATTACACCATGCCTGCCTTTACTCCCCAGCCGCAGAGCATCACCGCCCTTTGGCTGGTACTGATTTTACCGTCCCACGGATGGTAGAAGGCTGAGTCGGCATGAGTGGTTGGTTATATACCGAAATAAAGTGCCGCTTCCGGGAGTCTAACCTGGACACGCCGACACGGTCACCCATCCCAGTACTAACCGGGCTCAGCGTAGATTAACCTCGTTGATCGAGACCAACGACGTTACCACTACGCCACGCCGCCACGCCGATAAGCCAGCATCATGCGAAGCGGGGCAACATGCCTACATTAAGCTTCAGCCGCAGCCGACTGGTCTAATGTACATTTGGTCTTTACAACGGATGAGAATATTGCAACGCCGATTGTTTCATTAACATCCACGATGATTCCTCTATGCCTGGTAAACATTTCGTGAACTTTGGTCCAATAACTCCTGAGATCTTGTGGCTCATTTATATGGGTGCCATTTGGCGGTGAGTGCCCGTAGGCTAAAATACGCTGTGCGCTGGTTTTAAGGTCATTCGCTAGCTGGCAGTAGCATACCAGCCTGTAAGTAAGTAAAAGATGCACAGTCGCGTTTGTGCATGCCGGGCGGGCTACACGCTGTGCTTTGCCCCGCTTTCTAGTTATATCTAAGGAAAGCAATGCTGAAATGCAAGAATATGATTATAGCATCACTCTTTTTGACTCACGGTGTACAGCTTAAAATTACTGATTATACCACAATTACAATTTAACCGAAATCAAATTTGTATCAGTATGGAACGGTTGTCACTTGTCATAATATGCGTTATCGCTGTCATTTGACATTGCACGGGTAAGATATATGGGATTCTCCTTAGTTAACTTTAATCAATTATGTGCCGGCATGCCTTTTTCTTATAATACTTCTTAGTATAATGTCATCACCGTCGTTATTTACTCTTCGTAGAAAATACACTACAAGACAAACACAGGACCAAGAAGATTCGTAATAGAGGTGGAAGACAGTGAAAGTGGCGAGTATAATGAGATCATCTGCCGATATCGACATTGTGCAAACGCCAGTTCAGCAATTATTCACCGAATTACTCCGTGACCGTGCATACGCTGCGTAAACACAAACTAGCTCGCGCGGGCTAGTTTGCATAGAAATTGCCATTATTGCCGTCAGCGGCCGTGTAATTGTAGCACGTCAGCTGCATGCTTGCATGACATAGAAGCAACTTCTTCGTTATTTCGCTACGAATCGTTCTACGCTGTTTTAGAGAAAGAAAAAAAGACACTTCATTTTTATAAGTCTCAAAGCTAGGCTTCAGCCGAATATTGGACTCACTTTACGGCGCGTTTTGGCTGTGTTCACGCGTTCGGCTACAACTCCGTCGACAGTGAACCGATTTGGATGAAATGTAAAGCACTCGGAGTACAGTTTTGGGGGCTGACCCTGGCAGATTTCGTGCGCGATCCGCTCAGTAGCGACAGCTGGAGAGCCAGGCGAAACTTTGTTTTTTGTCAGGTAAGCAACGCACTATTTCACCGACTTCCCGTCGCCCAATTTTACGAAATTTGAACACAACACGTCGATTGGTGTCGCGATGTAAACTTTCGAAACAAATGTTTGAAAATTGTACCGTAAGGCGTCGTTTTTCCAAAAAAACGCAAAACTTTCTCAAAAATTTTTGAGTTTTGCGACTTCAGACCGCCATAACTCCGCAACGATTACAGATGGCCGGAAATTCACTACCAAATTAACCCTCTATGGGACTTCTAGTTTCCATTATTTTCTACCGTTGGAATCAATTCAAGGTCATTCTCCTGGCCTGCACACTCCGGGCAAGAAACCTCCCCAAATTTTCTGCGACGTCCGACGCGGGTTGACAACACAGCAGATAACGCTGACATCACTCAGTCACAGGCAGCCAATCACCATCGACTATTGAGTCATGTGACAATGAGCCTTGTCGAATGCAGGAAATAAACAGCTGGTGCACAGACAGCCGACCGCTTCGAGCCGAATACTGTATCGTGGGCATTCCACACAATACAGTTATCTAGTTGGGCATAGCTCTAAAATGCCAAATATCACTTTGGTAGGACTCCAACTAGAACGTTAACACTCCCTTACCAGTGAAGTCATGTCAAAAATTATAAGTCACTACGAACGTGACTGTAGCACGGAATAACTAGCCATTTTAGCAATACCAGATGAGCACAGATCCATCAATTGCCAGAAGACTTCGCCAGTAAGTTCGTGAAGAGATCATGACAAAGTTAACCTACGTATTATATTTCGCACAAACATGAGATATATCAATTCCACGTTACGGTTATCGATAGTGCAGTAGTCGATTGATGTGAAAAGTGAAAAGAGAAGTTGGGAAAGCCAGTTACGGTGCAGTGCGGGAAAATCTAGGCCGATGTTGGCTATCTGCTGCTCGCCGGTAACGACACTATGCCGCCTGTAGTATGGTGTGCCGGAGTTCTTTTCATCAAGCTGGCTATGAGTCAGCTTTATTACGTACCGTACAGGCCTACCTGTGCATTTCCGCGTCACCGGCTGTGATTAGTGTTGGCCAAGGCAGCACGCAAGTTAGTTGTTTGTATAATGTGTATTATCTTTCTTCGCGCTCACGAGTACATTCATGTTGCGCTCTATTACTTACAGATTCTGATACTTCTGGGCGATCGACGTCTGCGTGACACGTAAGCCTATGTTTGCATTATATCCGCAGGGTTACAAGCATCTGTACCCACTGACACGCCGACTGCGTCGAATTATATACATTGTGTGTCTCCAGTCTCTAGTCTTCACAAAAACAAGGTGTCGCCCTAGCGGGGCGTAATCGTACTGGCCCGCCGTGCAGTGACGGCGGCCGACCGCTCACGTACTCGACGGCCGGCAGCGTTACAGACGACGACGACGACAGACGACATACGCCAGCGAGCAAACAATATTGTTTTTTTCTTTAACGCATTCTACACAGTGGCCAATAAAAACATATCACTATAGGCT
>Ga0209780_1004863_pt1 | contig 10475 bp, 3 predicted proteins | sample WorMetexBAHAMAS2_FD_187384 | JGI IMG/M metagenome (GOLD analysis project Ga0209780, IMG submission 187384) | Marine gutless worms symbiont microbial communities from Max Planck institute for Marine Microbiology, Germany - Inanidrilus exumae... | ecosystem: Host-associated > Annelida > Digestive... | reverse complement strand
TTGCTGAACCGACGGGAAATGGGTGAATTGTGCGTCGTTTACCTGACCAAAAAAATTTTGGCTGCCTCTCAAACTGTCGTTACTGCGCGGATCGCTCCCAAAATGTGCCGGGACCAGCCCCAACATTGTCCTTACAAGGCTCCAAATCCTTTCATTTTCGGCGGAGTTATAGCCCAACGCGTGAACACCGTTTTTTGCTTTGTAGAGTATTTCCATTATTCACCCGAAGCAAAGCGTCGCTTCGGGCGAATAATAACCGTGTAGGTGTGACAGATAAAGATCTGTGATAGGTCTACATCGTTAAGACGTGCAATACCTGAGCACCTTAGAGATGAGTCGAACTGAGTATAAAGCGTCAAACAAATGTCTGGTTTACTTTACTTTACAAAGGTCAAGGTCATGGGTCAAAGTTGACGGTCATGGGATGAAACTCAGATGAAACTCTGACGTATTTTTTAAATGTGTCAATGTTGGCAAGTTATATGTCAACTGCTATGTACGATGTAAGTAGTTTATCTTTGTACTACTTGTATATTGCAGCTTTTATCCTATTTTATTTGAATGTTCAGCTATTCAGCTTGATTTTCCAGTAAACTTACTTACTTACTTACTTACTTTCTAACGAGCATTCAATGCAGCAACACTGAAGAATGTTGCAACAAGTACGTCCGTCTTCGCGGACGGCCGTATATCCACACATGCCGATGCTACGTCAACACGCCGCGCGATTTCACGAACGGCGCATCTCTAGCGCGGCGTTTGGCCCGCGCGCTCACTGAACTATAAATAGAACGTCGCTCTAACTGCAATATTTCAATACGAACAACCGTGTCTATCGATTGCAGGGTGCTGGAGCTTACATCCAGATACGAACGTAGAGAGAGGTCAACTGAACAGTGCAGCCACCCTCGCTGACTGTCAGAATGCGTGCGTCAGTGACATCTCGTGCACCGGAGTCGACTTCATTCCCACAAATCTAGCAGGTCGTCGCTGCTGGCTCACCGGATCTTGGTCCGGCACGAGACACAACGGAACCAGACCCGGAGTCACACACTATGACCTCGACCGCAACTGCCAAGGTGAAATGTAACTAGTCCTCAACGCATAGCTTGACAGTGACGTAATTTCTACAGTCCTATCTGTACCAGCTGTTCTGAACGACATCGGGGCATATTGTAAGGAAAACTAAATACCGCGCATTGTGGGGATAGTTATCGGAGTATGGGGGGCGGTGCCCCAGTAAGTCCAGTGTCCAGTCCCCCTGGTCAGAGTGTCATTACACACAATAGGCCTATTACCTTTTGATTGCGCTGTTTTGTCGTCAGATGCAGTTTTTGTTGTTTATACGTCGTTTTAAACTGCTGATTTTGTCCTGTTAATTCACATACGATACACAGATTCTTCATGCCGAAACTCTCAGAAAGAAACTATAGTTTCGTTGGCTTAGCATGTATTGCATCTCGACAGTGAGCACGATTACCATGTGATACGATACAATACGGTAAATTAACTTGCGCTCAAAAGCTGACGAGATGGTCAGCTTAATCTAGCGCACGGCACAGAAACGAAAAAATAATGCAAATTGTAGGACCTTGAAGGTAACTTTTGTCGTATGAAACATATCTAACTCCTATACCTCGTGAAACATAGCACGAACTTACTAACGTAGCGCGTCGCGCGGTCCCTCTGAGACATCTGAGCCTATTGTCATTACTGAATCAAAAACAGTTATAACAGATTACATAAAACATTGTAAAATCACACATATCGTAAATTAAGAAGAATCATAATATTAAAACTTTCAACAATCATGCGTTAAATTATATGCTTCTCAGTGGCAGTATCAGGAAAACAAACTGTAAAAATGTGTGACTAAAATGCAGCCTGGATAGTAAGCTTTGTTGAATACTTTGATTGTCTTGATTTTCAGTTGATTCAACTTTGTCACCATCGACCGCAACCACAACGTCAAGTTCAAGTACGATATTTCTATATCTTGACAGTTTACTACTTAGCCTTTCCACCATTCGTACGAGACAAGAAAATGAATATCGGCTTTCGGGTTGCGTAATAATAATGAATGACGATTGTCATTGTTACCGTCCAAACTGGACAGTAGCAATCTACAGGGGAACTGACATTGCAAGTCGGTTGGCGTGAGCGGCGGAGCCTGCGGAGCCACTTGGCGTTAAGTCTGCATACATCAAAGTTCTCATTACTGTTGTTCTTCGTCTTGTTCTTTTTTCTTGTTCTTGTTCTTCTTGTTTTACTTCTTGTTTTTCTTCTTTTTGTTTTTCGTACCTCAGAAATGCAAAACACTTATAGCTAGGATATGATTACACTCATATCTGAAACGCACACGGAATTTAGTTGTGACCAGGGGCGTATCCACGGTTTAAAAAGTGTGGGAGGAATCATGGCGAGCGCGAGGAACGAGGCGCAAAGGGGAGGGGTGTCCCCTTTCCACCGGAGGAAGCGGCTGGGGAGGGGGGTATGCCCCCTTCCCGGATTTTTTTTTTATTTTTGAGCCCAAAATGGCAAGTTTTGGTGCATTCTGGGTAATTTTATTGCAGTTGAACTGCCTGACTTACACACATAAGCCGTTAAGCATAGACTTTGGCTTGTAAAACCTGCTATTGTATCACTGTGTGTCAAAAAGTGGGGAGACTTTTGCATGACTGTCTCCATCGGCCTGAAATCTGGGGGACACGTCCCCTGTCCTCCCGGTGGATACGCCACTGGTTGTGACCAAACTGAAGGACTTCTCAAGATGACAGGCAGTCACGTGCATTGTAAAAGTGGTAATATCTCGGAAACGACAAGACAAGACAGACACCAGTAATAGGAAATGATATACGACCCATTGAAGATTAGTATTTTCGATAACTGCAGAGTAACCTGAAGCTTATGTATACATATCGACTTTACAAATTCGATTTTTCGTACATTTATGCAGTACTTGAGACGACTTCAGCTGACCCAAAGCCTCGCGATCCCACTATACGATGGCTGAACAACTGCTTTTAGAGCATTTGTTACGCACTGTCTTACTGTATAAATTCATGTTGTATAAAATTGAACTGTAAAATATTATTCTCTTGTTCAAGTCAGTTTTGATGTTGATTTCTGCTGCCAATGTTGAATCCAGTTTGTTGGATCCGAATGGCTGACTTTCACGGATTCGGTGGAACTCCTCACAGTTTCACAAACCTTCAGGAATGTCAAACAGCTTGCATCAACACCCCAAGTTGCGTTGCTATAGACTGGGAACCCCGCCATCATTCCGGGCAAACCTGTTGGACTCTGACGTCGCCTGGAATCGGACAAACGACGATAAGCGGAGTTATTACTCATTATCACCTGAATCGACTTTGCCAAAGTTAGTCTTGTTTTATTGCATAGTTTGTTATCAATTTAATACTGCTGCGTTAAATTGATTATTTGGATAATATACGCGTGATTTTGTGATAAATCTGTGAAAAATTTAAACTGGACTACAGAAAGTTAAATTATGACGTGATGTTAGAAAATGTTAATAACTGTCTGGAATTCGTTATCACAATCAATGTCCATCTTCTTCTTGTTTCCCTTCCGTCAGATATTTACTAACGATGATGCTGTATGATCCATCGCCACTTCTCCTGTCCCTAATTATCTCCGCTGCAACCCTCATTCTATATTCCTAATTTACAGATCTTCCTTCATAATATTATTGTCCATCCATCATCTATGTTTTGGTTGCCTACCTCTATTTCTTAATCCTTTTCATTAGCAATCAGTGTCTACGTCGATGTGTAAAAGTAAGTAGGTAAGAAATAGTCCTAAGCGTGTTAGATAAATAAACAGGCGCGGCGGGCCTTAGTATTTTTATAACTGATACGTTAAATTTAAAAGCTAAGTGTACAGAAATTTGGAAAATGAAGAAAAATATGTATATTAGCAGTTTGTTGTGTAAAATAATATAAAGTGCATAAAAAGAATACGTCTTTTGTGTCGCCTTATACTGTGCGCAAGTTACAGCGCAAGCCTTCTACAAAAATTCAAATTTTTAATAACGCACACAGCCAGTCTGTCTCGCAGTGATAAAAATAAACGGTGAAAAAAACTACTCGCTGCGACCGCTATGCAGTGCACTCAATCGTCAGACCGTTACAATACGCTTAGCTCTAGACACGGTAGGTGGCGATTGAAAACCACGACCGTGCACAAAAATTTGGTTTGGCATCAATCGATCACTCTCACTGACCCCCGCTCTGCACTCGCTAAATTCGTCGACGCTTCGGCCCGAGCATGTTGCTGCTTTGCTGGCGCACTCGATGAAACTACCGCCCTTATATAAATGAGCCTAAACATTCTGCTGCTTCACTTTTAATTATTCACCTCAGCGCTGCGCTCATACTTTAATTGATACTTTAGTTACTTACAATGCCAAAAGTGTATGCCAGTTTAATGGACCGGAGTGCCACTATGTAAATTACTACGCCAGTGGCTAGGGCTGCCGCTAACAAGTAATTTTCTACTCGAGTACTCGTCCGAGTACCTTAACAAGTACTCGAGTACTCATTAACACCGGAAGTAATTTAATTCAAGCTGTCAATGACGAAGAAGGGGGTAGTGGACTGGTTATTGGTTACCATATCTGGGGCTCCAGGCTGGCTGTTGCAATATGAAATCGCGAGGCCCAAACTTTACAAAAAATTCTAACAATTCGTCAAATGACTGCAAAAACTGCAACCGGAAATGAAATTTCCAACCAAAATAGAAATAAACGAGTAAGACTACGAGAGGAAAGATTTGTGAAACAGGTAAATCAGGAGTGAAAGAAAGAGGGAGTTTTAGATTATCAGAGCGGTGACTCGGAAGAGGAAGAAGTGATGGGTGAAGGAATAGGTAAGCCAGGTAAAGAGGAACTGGTATAAACATAGAGGTGAGGAAAATATAGGCCAAGGGGATCTTGTCGACGACTTTTGATGTCTTTACCACAGAACGGTGTCTGATCTTGACTTCTCATCAGTAATGTAACGGTCTGGCGTCCGTCCGTCCGTCTGTCTTTCCCGTCGGCATACTCACTGTGACTCACCAGGGGGCAGCACGCCATGCAGCCAACGTACATTTCGGCCAGACAATAAGCAGGACCGACATACTTGTTCACCTGCAGATTGCTAAAGGACACCTCTTAATGATGACTTAATTTAGCGTTAGCAATATGCAGCACATGTAGCCAATTTGTCAGACAAGTATAGAGTAAAGCCTCTTGGATTGTAAATATATTTTAATATGCGACAGCACGCAGCTAGTCACTAGCTGCCTCACATGTTTGTTCATTTTCAGATCAAAGTACCGTATCTGCAACGACTTCTTCTACCACTACCGGCATTGGTACATTTAAATTTTAAATCACGACAGTTGTATTAGCTGCTTACTATTTTTTGCCGCGCGACGCCATATACTAGCGGGTACATGCTGCGGCACTGTGTCTGTCCGGAAACCATGCACGGTAAGGACATAGTTGCAATGGAGGACTAATAGGAAGTCGTATGTGGCGTATCGAACGATATCAACGCCAGTGACCTCGAGTGACCATGATTGTCACTTTTGCTGATTGAAACCTTTGTAATCTAGCTGCATTTAAACGATCTATTCTCCGGACGGACCTGTCAAAACACCTTACTTTGCTTCCTGTATGATGCCGAGGTGTTGACTATCTAGTATAAATAGTATTATTTGTTTTTTATTTAATTTTTATTTTTTAGGTTGAGTTGTCATTGGCAGACATAAGTGCGGAGTTATCGCCTGTCTTTCCAGCCAAACACAATACAAACTCATGAATTGTTATATTGTGTACTGAATTTATGGCAAATAAATTTGATTTGATTTGATAATTGGTCATACAGCAGTTGACAGCATTTCAACTGATGTAGCGCGTCGTGCGGTCCCTTTGTGATAGCAGATATTTTTGGTCGATATACATTCTGTGTAATTGTTTCAGCATTGTAACACGCCGGTCGGTTCAGTGTATTAATCTACGCTTTTCATGTTATAGGCCTAGAACTATTTCTTCTGTATAATATACAGTGGCGGTTTAGCGTAGTAGTAACGGTGTCGGTTACTTCAACGCACTTACTCTGCGTGGAGCCCGGTTAGTACTGAAATGGCTACCCATCCGAGGGTATACCGTATTGATATATGACAAGCCACCCAGGCTAACTCAGCCTCCTATCCTCCGCGGTATGGTAAATGAGTACCAGCCAAGGAGCAGTGTCTTCACAGACAGTGATACAGAGGCTTAACAGACTAAGAAAGGGAGGTAAGCACCCCACGTACACCTCTCTATGGGGTATGCCACCCTTTACGTGTTACCTTTCTGTGCAATGCAGCTAAGGGTGTCGTGGATACTCAAAAGCGATAAACTCGGGGGGCACTTAGACAAATATCCTACACTTTCTCCCCTTCCTTTAGCTGTCTTTCCAGCGTTGTCTCGATAAGACATATAAGTCATTGTCAGCAGTAAGTGAGCATTCAGAGCGGAACGTCTGGCTAGAATCAACGAGCTTTATCGCTGAGACGTGCTGCCAGCAATTCGCAGCACTACCGAAGACCTATTTGCACTCCGCCAAGATGACTCGCTCGCATTAGGACCAACATTATGACCAGGGCTTGAAGTACGGGGGCTCGGGGGGCTCAGCCTCCAGCTCTTAGCTCAGCCCCCCTCAACTGCATTGATGTTATGAGGGATGGGATAAGGGAGAGGGGTAAGAGGTGAGAGGTAGACCTAAGCTTTTTCAAACTACTTTGAGCACTGATTATGACGGTAAAATTGGGCAATTTGTCTCGGAACACCGGAAGCCCTCGACTTGAGGGTGTGAGACCTTATTAATAATTAAACGGTGGTTACACTGCTAATAAAATTAATTAGAGTAACAAGTAGCAAACTACATATGTTGACAGTTAGTAGCTAGAATATAAAACTACAAACTACTTCTGGTGTGTGTAGGGTAGATATCTACACGTAGTCATGATGATAATGTTCCCGCCACGAGTGAGGGGCATGAAGCTTTGCTGTTGTCCGTCCGTCTGACTGTTTGTCTGTCTGTTTGTCTAAAACGCACTCAAAAACTTCGTTTTAGAAATATGGTTACTATAGAAAATTTGCAAGAAACCCACGCATGGACACCAGAAGTGGCCTAAACGTCCTTGAGGTCGCAAAATGTACGTCGTCTGTACGTCGGGAATAGGGATCGTCTCACAAGCAAAGCGAGATACATCTATGGTTCCTAGTGAACGTGAAAATGAAGTCATACGATACGATACGATATATATTGCGTGCGCTTAAAAGCTGACGATATGGCCAGCTTAATCTAGCGCACGGCACACAAAAAATGAAAAACTAAAAACAAAAACCGAGTAGCTCAGCCGCATTAGGATCGACTTTTTTGCAGTGTTCAGGTACACGTATATTGTTTGTTTATTTCAGCTCAGACTGTGGCGACTCCAGCGACTGCACCTAGTACTAGTAGAGGTAAGTCGCACTTTTTATAGTTTTGTAGATTTTTTTTTACTTAATTCGTCATGACCGACTGACAGACTGTCATACCAACATACTCGGTCGGTAACAATAGGCGTAACGCACAACAATGTTGAAGCCAAATTCTGTTATTATCTACGGCGACAAGGTGTTTCCCTGCGCCAACCAGAGTCCTCGACGCAAACGGCATCTCGATCGCTGCAGCCGTTTTTGCCGGGCTCACTCGGTGACAGATCGACTGACAGACCAGCAGACCACGCTATTCGTTCTTAATGATAGGATAAACGCACAGTGGAGAAGCCAAATTCTGTTGTTGTCTACGGCTACAACAAGTATTTACTGGACCAGTCGACTCGACAGATCGGATCAACTTCAGCAATCAGCAGCTATATTGAGCTGTAAGACTAGACGGTTGCAGTGTATGTGGAGACACTAAAACTAGCCTAGAAGAGAGCGTTTCCCACCGGCGTACTCGACAGGTGACAGTTTGTGTTATTTTATTTATGCTTATTTTTAATGTAAATATGCTTATGTAAATTATTTACTAGAAATAAAAAATCTAAACTAAAAATTCAGCGGCACCTGTAGAATTCGAACCCGAGACCCTTGCGGTACGCTACTAAACAAGCGGTCTCGCGACGTACCATAAACGGCCAAGTTTGCACTAGTACAATAAAGTACGTATACGCTTATTATAGTTCGATAAATGTTCCAAATTGTCCATTTCTATTGTAGTTTATTTTGCGACTAATGTCGACATAGTTAGTCACAAGCGCAGTGTGACGCATGATTTTCTGCGCTATAAATATTTTTACTTACTTACTTACTTACTTACAATTACAATAAAACTAAATTGAAATATGTCTTGACTTTACGGTTAATAAGTAATTTGAAAAGGTATCGCTGCTCGGTAGTGAAATAGAGTAGACATGGTGTCACGTGACTGCGTTGTCGATACAATAAGTATGTAATCTAAGTCGGTCGCGTTAACTCGGTGAAATAACGCAAAAATAAGGGCCATTACGTCGTTCAAGGTCATTCAAGGTCACCGATTATGGTACCAATCGAAAGCTCATATACGATTATTCCTATCAGTGATTAATACTAACTTACCTTTTATCTTGCACCGTTTCTAAGACATGGCCTCCGAATGCTCTAAAATTGCTATATTTGATTACCCCTCTTACGTTTAAACCCTCCGACGGAGGGTTCCCCTGGGACGATCTCCGTAAAATTTTCCGTAAATGTCAAAGGATGGCCAAGTTATTAAACGGCTTAGAAATATTGCCGAAAATTTCAACTCGCCTGAGTAGGGCGCACGAACGTTAGGCCTATAGACGACAGACGATAGACAGACAGACAGACAGACAGACAGGCGACATACGGACGGGCGATAGCATATAGCGAACGACGTTCGCTAAAAAGCCTACATTTACACGTCTAAGGTAATCCATTCGACCTATAAAACCTGACCAATCGACGTATTATCTGCTTTAAACTGGTGCAACTTATCACTATTCCTTCTGTAAACATGTAATTTACTCTAAAAATAAGCTACGTCATAGTTCTCGCTATAAGCTCTTGTTTGGCACAGAGGCTATCTTGATATTTGCTCTATTGTGTTATTGTGTTCGGGTACCTTTAGAAATGAAGGTAGGCGTATCAAATCTGCATTGTTTTCCGACGTCTTCGCAAGGTACACGACACTGAGCGCTAAGCTCGTTGATCGTGACAAGGAGCGTAGCATGGTACCGCGGCGATAGCTGACTCGTCTTGTATTTCAGCAGGACAGGCCCGTCAGGGCACTGGCTCCGCCGTCCAACTGCTCCACGAATGTGTCGTGTTTCTCCATGTCCTCTTCTAGTTTTATCAATCCAGACTTGAAACTTTTGTGCACTGCTTTGTGTCATCGGATCCAACCACATTGTCCTTGTCTCTCTTTTTTTGTATTTTACTATAGTCTTCTTTCTGGCACTGCTTCCCCTTAGAACATGACCAACATCGATCGTCATTGTCTGTTTTGCAGTTTGCTTATGCACTGTAAATTACATAACTATAAACATGACGTAGCTTATGTATGAAATAAACTACATTTGTACAAATATATAATGCTATATTTCTAACATTACGAGGTGCGGAAAAAGTGGGCTACACAGCCGTGGTCACGCCTACGTGGGCTGATTTGTACTTGCTATGGTCAACCTACCTACCAAATGTGCATTATCTCACTCCACCAATTATTAAGATATGAAAGGCGACGTTAAATGCACAAAATTGGGTTGTTTGTGCTAATTACAGGTTACCAAAAGTCACTGTAAATAGCACCATTCGATAGAGCGTATACGAGTTCTTATTAGCCTTCCATAGTAACTATGTCTGTACCTTGCACAGTTTCTGCGATATAGCGACATATTGGTCGAAAATGACCGATTTTAACGTACCACCTGTATTGTGTGCTGTTTTTATGTGATTCTGCCTTTAGCCATGTTGGTACAATACAACCATGTTCGACAATACCAGCTTGTGACGCAGGGACAGACAGACAGACAAACAGACACAAGGACATAATGTGTACCGTACTAGGATAACGTCACGCTGTGAATAATGATGGTGGCACCTGATTAGACATTCGTGGGAATGTTTACACAAAACGCTGTTGCAGCACCGCCAGCAGACTGTCCTGCAGACATCGTTTTCGTGGTGGACGAGTCCGGGAGTATCGGTTCAACCAACTTTAACTTGATGAAGTCATTCCTGTCACAGCTTATCGGCAGACTGGATATTGACAGCGGTAATACACGCGTGGGTCTTGTCACGTATGCGTCAAACGTCGGAAGCGGCTTTAATCTGAGTGACTACAACACCGTCGCCTCAATGCAGTCAGCCATCTCGTCGCTCACTTACTCATCCGGAGGGACTAACACTGCTACAGCGCTTGCCTATGTTCGTA
>Ga0209780_1004862_pt1 | contig 10476 bp, 4 predicted proteins | sample WorMetexBAHAMAS2_FD_187384 | JGI IMG/M metagenome (GOLD analysis project Ga0209780, IMG submission 187384) | Marine gutless worms symbiont microbial communities from Max Planck institute for Marine Microbiology, Germany - Inanidrilus exumae... | ecosystem: Host-associated > Annelida > Digestive... | reverse complement strand
AGCCGTTGTGACAGTTGTCCGGAGATACCCGAAAGAACTGAGCTGCAGTAGTCCACCTTTGTGACCACAAGTGCATGCACTAGTGTTAGCAAGGTGGTATGTGTCAGAGAACGCCGCACGCTGCGTATTTGACGGAGTGCAGCAAAACACGCTTTGACGATTGCCGTGACGTGAGCGCTCATGGTGACATCCGCATCAATGTAGACCCCCAGGTCTCGAACTGTTCGTACCGGCAGCACAGATGTGTCACCAACACGAACAGGACCAGTCGGGATCTGATGCTGACGTCGAGCAGATGAACACCAGAGCACTTCAGTCTTAGCAGGGTTTAGTTGCAGCCGGTTAGACATCATCCAAGAGAAGACTTCATCGATGCAGACCGACAGACGTTCTTGCAATGCATCAGCATCAGACGGGTCACAAAACCCGTAGATCTGAGTGTCGTCTGCATAGCAGTGTGGATGAAGACCATGTCGTTTCACCAGCTGCAACAGGTCAGCGACGTAAAGGAGGAAGAGGATTGGTCCGAGGACCGAACCCTGCGGCACTCCAAATAACACCGCTAACGATACCAACCGGGACGCCGCAGTCCGGACGTACTGTGTACGTCCAGTGAGATAAGAAGCGAACCAGGCGATAACATTCCCGCCAAGACCGTAGGACGTTTGCAATCTTTGCGTGTCGTGGTCAACGCTGTCAAAGGCAGCTGACAGGTGTTGACAATCGTGTTGTCGCTAATAAACACACTGTTCGATTCGTCTAATTTTGGGCTTCTGGGGAGCGAAGTTCCCCAAAATGTGACATTCCCGGCCCAGGACGCCGATGAACCACCGTGAAAAATTTGACGCCGCTAACTTTATCCTCGGCGGAGAAATCCGTAACCGTATAAACACACACACACACACACACAAAACGCACAAACAGTAACCGACATCCACACCTCGCCAATCAGCATGTGTGGATAACAACCGGCTCAGCAGCGGCTGAGCAGACTTTTACGGCCGTTTGTCGTACTTCCCGCAACCGCTGCTAAGCCTTTCAAGCGCTTCAAGTAGGCGCTTTCCTAGCAGCCAAAGACGCAGGCGGCCAATATAAACTAACGTGATGTAAATATGGAACACTTTTAGTTTATGCAGTTTTGCAGATAAATTACGTTGACCGTTTAAGATATCCTTAAATTATGACTAACCACGATTCAGTCGAATGCAATAGTTTGTAATCGGTAATCATAAATATGAATTTTACATAGCGTCAACAATCCGTATAAGGAACCAGTTAGAACATACAGGCTGCAGTAGGCGCGGTTGGCTGTTGTATTAGCTCTGTGACTGTGATTATTGTCCACACATGCCGATAGGCAAGGTGTGGATATATCGTTTACTGTTTGTAATTTTGTTTGTTTGTTTTTTAGGGAACGTGATCTCACGTTCACGTTTGCTATATGCTATCGCCGTTCCGTCTGTGTGTCTGTTGTCTGTCTGTCTGTCTGTAACGTTGGTGCACCCCACTCAGCTGGTTGAAATTTTCCGCAATTTTTCTTCTCCGTTTGGAACCTTGGCCATCCATTGACATCCACGAAATTTTTACGGAGATCGTCCCAGGGGAACCCCTCCGTCGGGGGGTTTAAACGCAAGAGGGGTTGCAAAATATAGCGATTTTTGTCATTTGGAACGCTATAACTTCGAAAAGGTGCAAGGTAGCAGGTAAGTTAGTGTTAATCACTAATAGGAAGTCGTATATGGGCTTTCGATTGGTACAAAAACTGGTGACCTTGAATGACCTTGAACGGCGAAATCGCAATTATTTTGCCTTATTTTACCGAATTTGGTAATGTCAGACGCGTATAGCGTAAAAGTGGTTGACAAAGCCATAACTATGGACAATTTACGATTACTATGTCAAGTAGTAAACGTATGCAGAGAGACCGCGCGACGCCCACGGTATAAATATTCTATTATTGCAAGATGGAAATTATGTAGCAGATTCATAAATTCAAGACTTAATGCGCAGTACTTGCCTGGCTATCGTCTTGATATAGGAAGCCGTATATAAGCTTTCGATTGGTGCCAAAATGGGTGACCATGAATGACCTTGAACGGCAAAATGGCCCTTATTTTGCGTTATTTTGCCGAATATGGTAGTTTACGGGGCGCATTGCGTAAAGTGGTTGACAAAGCCATAACTATGGACAATTTACGATTACTGTTTAGTAAAAAAAACTTCTGCAGAGGGACCGCGCGACGCCCACGGTATAAATATTCTGTAACTACAAGGTGCAAATTCTGTAGCAGATTCATAAATTCAAGACTTAATGCGCAGCACTTGCTTAGCTGTCGTCTAATTTGTTAAACGAAATAGGTTCTCTTTTTTGGTATTTTGAAGTACGTATGCGATGTCGTCGTAAAAAAGTTCAAGTTCGCTATCTCATCTCCTGATGAGTTCTTGTTGTTTGTACGGTTACGGATTTCTCCGGCCAGGTTAAAGCATCATCATCATCATCATTTCTTTAATAACGCAGTTGACAAAACGCAACCAAAAGCTAGCGGCGTTAAATTTTGCACAGTAGTTCAGGGGGCGTTGTTGGCGACCGTGCTTTTGGTGTCGCCGCTGCCCACGTCTGGAACAAGTTACCAGTTACCATCGACAGTTACCTCCGCTGCGACAGTCAACAACTTCAAGAAATATCTGAAGACCCATTTGTTTAACTGTTCTTTGCACTCATTGTGATTGTTAGTTTTTAGTTTTTAGTTTTACAAATCTAACTGTTACAGTGTCTGTGCAGTTTTTACGCGCGCGACGCTATGCTAGCGCGGCACGTGCCGACATCGTGGCGTGTCTGTCCGTCTGTCCGCCTGTCACGTCACAAGTCGGAGTTCTACTAAGATGGCCAAACCTATGATCACGCAAACAACCCGTACGATAGACAGGAACTTTGTTTTCTGACGCCAAAGTTCTCGGCGAAATTACAAAGGGGTCACCCCAACGGGGGGCACCAAATAGAGGTAGGGTAGGTTAGAAGCGGCGATTTTCGACCAATGTCTGACTAATACCACTCATAAAATGGGCGTGGTCAAGGTCACGTGACACATTTTAAATTTCGACGCCCGCAATCATATCTTTGGAACGGCTGAAGCGAGAGTCGCTAAATTTCGTATGAAGGTAGAATATATCGAGTGCTAGACTTGTGATGACGCCTAATGGGCGTGGACAGGGTCACGTGACCCGTTTTTAAATCACATCTTTTTAATTGGTGAAGCTATGCACTTCAAATTTCGTGTGCTGTTTGATACAGAGGAATACTAAAACATGTGTGATACACTACTTCCGAAAGAGATGTGTTCAAGGTCACGTGACCACTTTGAAATTTTGGGAAATGAGTTAAAGTATCTCTGAAACGGTGCAAGATAGAAACAGTTGCAATGGAAGGCTCACATGAAATCGTATGTGGCCTATCAAACGGCACCATAATCGGTGACCTTTAGTGACCTTGAAGGTCACTGTTGTTCTTTTCCAGTACAGGCCTAAACAAGTCTTAAAGCTCTGTTACTGACTGTCCATTTCCCGAAAACGGTCGTTGCCATGTCAACAACTCCTAGGGGCCTACAAAGGATATTTAATTTCGCGCATCAGAACAGCGGAGCCGTGGTGACTGCCATACTGTTGTAGGCTTTCTGCCCGTCCGTCGCAAGATGCAGTTGGTGCGCGGAAATTGCGATATATGCGTATTGTATGGTAGCCTCGAATACTTACGTTGAAGACAAAATAGGAAACTATAGTAGTCTGTCGACTAGCACCTTTATCAGTTAACTTGAGTGATCATATTCAACTGCTTGAATACAATTTGTCGTAGCGTGCGGCATTTCTGCACTGCCGCTAGTGACCGACGCGCGATATTTTTTTATAGTTCTGTTGTTACAAATTCGCCCGTCTCTCAGATGAACGCAACACTGATCCGAAAGAACAATGGTCTGCAACGACGAAAAGCGACAGTGTATGCTACGACTTTGTCACAGCATCTTGCAGAATATAAAGCCTTTTAAACGATGCGGGTCTACCTTGATGTTTGCACCAAGACAACTGTTTCTGACACTGCTGATAACGGTGGCCTTGTTTGGTAGCGTTTTATTCTCTCTGACGATATTATTCGCTACAAATGCACGCATTCGTAAGTATCGACTCTGTTATTATATGTGCATGTACGCTGTATGCGTCTTTTGTGGAAAATTTTACTGCTTTTACAGTTATGGAATTGTTGTTGTTGTTATTTAACAACTTTCTGTCATCCGCTCTTCTCCCTTTTTGATTCGTGAGTCGTGACCCATTTCAGTTGGCTGTTATTTTGTCTGAACTGTTCAAAATTCTTTACCGTGCAAAGACCAGATGTTTGAAACCATAGAACATTGAGCCACGGATTATGTTCGAACGAGTAATGTCTCAGGCTGGAGCTTTCCTCGACACTGTGCGTTACGAGTCACACACTCGCACGGTAGTGCGAGAGTGTGGTAAGGACGACGATCAGTCAATGAGAAAAAGCCAAAATCTGACCCCCAAAACCCTTGGACCCCTTAACCGATCGTCACCAAAATTTGCCTACGTGATTAGGTCGTGGATATCTACCACCCTGCAAAATTTCATCCAGATAGAATAAGGGGTTTCGTTTCTGTTTTGCGCATCAAATTGTTTACTCGGCTACTTGTTCGTATTTTTGGGTTCTTCAAATCGTCTACAGCCAAAACACCTGCACGCATTTTTACGCAAAATACGTCAAAAGACACGATTCCGCGCAAGTATGTGCCTTTTGGGGGTCGCAAAACCAAACGTTAAGCTTAACATCCCCTATTGCCCCCAAAATCGCCATTCTGGGGCCCGTTTTCGACTGGACTTTAGAAATTTTCGCCTTGAACATCGGACCATGTATTATATAAACGATCCTTAATCGTCATCGTAGCTCCATAAAAGTTGTATAGTGAATATCGGGGTCGGAAATTCCAAAAATGTAATTGTTTTCGACCCGCTACTAACAGGTCACGTGATTTGGCGCATACGCAGACATCGCATTCGCCTTTAACACAGGGCCATACACTATTTTGGCAGATAACTCAATTTACCTTGATTGTAGTGCCGGGGGTGTTGCACAGTGAATAGACAAATCGGGGTCAGGGATTTCAAATATTTGGGAAAATTTGCTTCCTACGCACAGGTCACGTGATACGGCGCATGCGCAGTGGCTCCAAAGGCATTGTTAACAGTGGCCTATGGCGGACATCAGAACTATAAGTCAACAACGGATAGGCGTAGGATCTTCAAACTTGGTGGAGAGTTTGACCACGTGACCTGCCATGTTTCATCACTGTCCAATGTCAACAGGTCAAAGGTCAAGGTCACAAGGTCACGTAACGAATCCGCACTAACACGCTGTAACTCGGCGATGGATAGTCGTATCAACTTCAAACTTGGTGGAAATAATCAACGTGGGTGGCTCAACACGTGGCACGCTGTCTACGTCAGTAGGCCATATAAACCGGAAGCAGAAATATGGCGGACTTGCTGCATTTCCGATGAAAAAAAATCAACTAAAAACGTCCTCAAATCGGAAGCGGAAATATGGCCGTTTCGCGCATGCGCAGTAAAAGTATGCAATATAACCCATATTTATGACGGAATCGCCGAAATTCCAGCGTATTATAGGAAATCGGGGTCGAGGAATAAGATGGTGACGTCAGATTTCAGATCCGAAGTGGACAAATGGCCGTTTTGCGCATGCGCAGCAAAAATATGCAGTATAACCCTTCTTTTTAATAGGAACAATTTGGTTGTTGTGCAGTTGCTATAAGGCAGATATCACGTTCCACAGAATGTGTTTTAGTTCGATGAAAAATCAACTGAAAGCGCCAGCAAATCGCCGAAATTTAGCCATTTACAAGGAAATCGGGGTCAAGGAATCAAACGCCGACGTCAAAACGTTTTTACCGGAACCGCCTAAATAGACGCTTATGCGCATGCGCAGTGAAAACGTAGCTAGAAGTCTCAACAAATGCTGCTAAATCTCCAAAACATCAATCACTTCATGCGAAATTCCGGACATTGTTGACAATCATGGTTGTGGATTATGGAACATATTCACAGCCCTTGTGATTTTGTGCATGCGCAGAGAACTGCATGCCCTTTAGATTAGCAAAAATTAGATAGCTAAATTAATAAAACAGCAAATATTAATGTAAAAAAACTTAACAGTTCCGAAAGTTTTCATCGCGACACCGATCGACGTTGTATTCAAATTTCGTAAAATTTGTCCGACGGAAAATTGGTAAAATCATGCGTTATTTACCTGACTGAAAAAATATCGTCTGCCACTCAAACAATCGCTACTACGCGGATTATGCCCAAAATCTGACAGGGCCTGCCCCAACAATCTACGCCGAGTGCGTCAGATTTGATCCAAATCGGTTCGCTTTAGGCGGAGTTAGGCCTAGGCCTATATCCGAAAGCGTGAACACCGCCAAGTTGTCCGGAGGAGTAAATCCAATATGCGGCAAAGCCAAAGCCCAACTTCGAGCCGAATAATAATGAATATCACGCAGGTAACTTCGATAGACAACGACGATGACAACAAACAATGCCCAATAACTGTAGGCCTAAACTTAAAAGATTGTTTTTCTATTCTGTTCTTTAATATTGCTGAACCAGACTGTGATCATATGTGTCGTTTGTTGTATCAGCTGGATATTCGTCGTCAGTTATGATATCTGATCGACTCATTCGACCGTTTCCGAACACAGTAAGACGTTAATGCTAATCAGCCATCTTACTGATAGTGATATTTATTCTCTTTTTAATGCAGATTATACAAATTGGAGTCAGCTCTAATCGTACGCCGCTATATAGTTAACACATACAGTTACAGTGTGTCCCAAAAAGTACATTTTTTCAGTAACTCCGTCAGTTGTAACAGTTTTTGGTATAGAGAAATTGAAGAACAGCGATAAAGCGATTAGACTGACATCATTCTAATTCCTCAACTTCAAAATTATTACAACTGAGTTACTGAAAAAATTGTAATTTTGGGAGACACTGTAACTGTATGCCGAAGGGCTAGAAGATATGCCCATGTTACTTTATTACTGGCCCAGTATAGTTTCGCTGGCTGGCGTCGGTCGTCCTCTGTCGTCATCTGTAACGCTGCCGGCGTGCGGGCCAGCCGGCCGCCCAGCGCGTGAACAATGGGCGCGCCGGCGGCCAGGGGCGTGGGCGGTCGGGCGGCCGACACTGCACGGCGGGCCAGTACGGTTACGTCTCGTTAGGGCGACACCTTGTTAACACCAACAGAATAACAAAACGAAAAAGTGTTTTTGGCCCGCCCTATACATGCAGAAAATTCGGACATACAGGTGGACAGACACCGGGCCATATAGCATATGCCGTGATAGAATTAGAATTTCATTTAATTACAATTTATTTTAGCTTATATATGCCTTTAAGATGTACACAATGGCCGAATTAAAACTGTACGTTGTCTAGGTAGATTACATCAGAAATTGACCATTGACGAGTTGAATTAGCTGTCTGCTGAAATGCTCGAAATGTTAGAGTGCTGTCTCAAGTTATCGGGCATCTGTCAGAATTGAGATTTATTTGGAGATTTTCGCCTGATACAGGTTGCTGAAACTGCAAATGGAAACCCGCTGACGTATGTCGTTATACTGACGTATCAGCGATGCGGATCTTCATTCTTCGGCAACGTCTTCAACCTGAACCCACACGCGTTCTACGCCTACGAACCTCTCGACTCGCTGTATTCGGCTCTCTACGGAACAACTCCCGGCTGGAACGTTCCTTCCGACATCACTAACAATCAGAACGGTAGCGTTAGGTGTGAAATGCTTTCTTGCTTCGATTTCGCTGCTATCAAATTTCGTGGAAACCTTAATTTAATTCCAAATAGCCGTTCTTTTAAAGATTTACACTTATCATTTCCTATATACCATGATATTATGTGCGGTTTGGAGGACGTGGATTTTTTACCGCGCGACGCTATGCTAACACGGTATATACTGTACTGTCGTCGTGTACTTTGGTCCGTCCGTACGTCTGTCTGTCACACGCCGGCATCCTACCAAACGGCTGAAGGCAGAATCCGTAGGCAAACAACGCCATACCAAAGTTCAGAGACTCTAGTTTTCAGATACCAAAGATCTTAGCGAAATTCCAACGGGGTTACTCCAATGGGGGCACCAAATAGAGGTGGGGTAGGTTCAAATCGAAGATTTTCGACCAGTATCTCGCTATATCTCAGAAACGAAGCAAATAGGGCCATGCCCATAGTTACTATGGAAGGCTAACAGTGGGTGGAGCTACAGTTTGTCAAATTTGGCAGAATGGTTGACTGTAGCAAAAATTTAAATGGTTCACGTGACATGACCAACCCCTTTCAGGGATAGTTTCCCTTGAAAGGGGTTGGTCAAGTCACGTGAACCATTTAAATTTAAATTTTGGTGGGCACCAACCATATCTTTCTAACAGCGGAAGATAGAGTGGTCAAATTTTGTATGCAGGTAGGTTATTTCAAGTCCCAGCACAAATCATTCTTAAAAAGAACGTGGTCAGAGTTACGTGACTTTCAATTTTTGGGTCCCCAATGATATCTCTGGAACTGCTGAAGCTAGAATCGTCAAACTTTGCACACAGGTAGACTGTGTCAAATCCTAGTTTACGGATGACAAAGCACCCATAAAATGGGCGTGGTTAGGGTCACGTGACGTTTTGTACATTTTGGCCAAATCATATCTTCGGAATTGCAGCTAGGCACTTCAAAGTTCACGTGATGACTGATAGGCAGGACTACTTGTGCACGCATGTTATATTACCCAAACGGGATGTGTGCAGAGTCACGTGATCTCTTCAAATTTAGAGAAAAGTGACAATAACTCGGAAACGGTGCACGATAGAGACGTAGTTGCAAAGCAAGACGAATAGGAAATCGTATGCGGACGCTGGGGTGTCGAAGTCTATCTTCTAGTTGAAGTTAAGCTTTTGTTTTGTGTATTTAGTGTATTTGTTCAGTAAACTGTATAGTTTTGTATTGCACCTAATTCCACTCAGCTCGTTCTATGCTGTGCTTTCATAGGCTACGTGATTTCGCGACATAACTTTCGAATGGGAGGCAGTAATGCGTAAATCGATGGACCTATAACTATATACACTGTCAATGTTTTTTGGTGTAATGGAGCAGAACCGTTCCTCTGGTGGAGATAGAAGCAGTTTCTGAATTTATTCGTAATCTGTTGACCGGCGACGTCGACGAACTTCCTACGGAGACGCTGGTTCACCATTTCTGGACCTTTGTCAAAGAGCACAAACAAGTGATCGGCTATTTGAACTGTCTGAAAAGCCACCAACTGACACAAGTGGAGTGTTACCGTCACAGCGCGGTCTACTGCGGTTCGCGATTCGGAGAAAAACCGCCCGAGCGACTGGAACTGTGTCGCCAGTTGCTGTCCAACGAGATCAACGCCACGACGGCTGGAGTCGATGCACACATTTTCAACAATCGAATCTCGTGCTTCCAGTGGTACCGACGTCGAGTCGACAGGACCTGTACGCACGAGTTGCGGAAGGCGATTGTCGGCCGTCGATTACGGGCTACGAAGGTCGTACGAGCGACAATGGAATCGATGGGACCGCTGCTGAAGGCACTGCCCGCCCTGCGCATTATTCACCTCGTCCGTGATCCACGTGCGGTTGGTCTGTCACGTATTAAGTTCGGAGCCAGTGGCTGCGGCTGGTACACGCAGCGCTTATCCGAGTCGTCCGGGTCTCGAATCGTCGCCGAGGCGTCGCTCTACTGCCATCACGTGACCGCGGACATCCGGTCGCGACTGGCGCTCGAGCGCGAATTTCCCGGCCGCATAAAGTCGGTGAGGTACGAAGACGTCGTTGCCAACCCCGAGCAGAGTTTCCGTGACATCTACACGTTTCTTGATGAACCAGCACCGTTCGCGACGCTGAGGGAGATGCAAAGAATGGCGACAAAGGGGCGAACTATGAATCTGTCGACGAAATGGCAGCAAAACATGTCATACATGGAAGCAATTGCAATCGCACGACGATGCAACGAGTTTTTTCACCTAATGAACATATCGGCGATAGATATTTAGATTAGTAAATATCCAGTAATAGAAAGTAATGCATAATATATCTGCTCACTTTACGAATAGATAGCATGAAGTAACGTCTCAGTAAACTATGCTCACGTTGTATAACATGATGTTGTATTTCTTTGTGTGTATTTTTTGTTGCGGTGTCATGTTAGTGGCGTTTTAATGCCCTGTGTACACCGTGGAGTACATATACGTATTTTTATATTAGTTTCTATATCGTATTGTATAATTTTGTATTATATGTACTCCAAAGTTTTTAAATAAATAAATAAATAAATTTTGCGAAATTAACTGGTAAAGATTTATTACGTTATTGAAG
>Ga0209780_1004861_pt1 | contig 10476 bp, 6 predicted proteins | sample WorMetexBAHAMAS2_FD_187384 | JGI IMG/M metagenome (GOLD analysis project Ga0209780, IMG submission 187384) | Marine gutless worms symbiont microbial communities from Max Planck institute for Marine Microbiology, Germany - Inanidrilus exumae... | ecosystem: Host-associated > Annelida > Digestive... | reverse complement strand
TATGAGTATAGAATATGTAACACCTACGGCCGGTAAAATAATATAGGACAGTATTGGTGAAGATTCATTCAGGAAATTACTAAACGTTTGATCAAAGTACATTAGAAATCGCCGAATTTCTGAATTTCTGCTTAAGTTACTTATTGTTAGGTCGCATCGCTTGCACGCACAGATGCGGCCTGTTGCTACAGATGTCACACGTCTGTGTGTATGTGTTGGACATACGGGTGACAGTTAATTACATTTACAGCTAAACACTTCTAAAATTTATCCATGATAATATGTCCGGAGACCTGTCAAGTTGTCAACTTGATATTATCCGGTACACTGGTGCCTAGGACTAAAAATAAATTGCTAAAATTTTGCCGCTGAACATACATCGTTAATCTCTCTTCTCTCCCATACCCATCGCGTGTTTTCTTTCTCCTTCTGTCCCTTTTTTCTTCAATCCTCCTTCCGTTCCTTGGTGTACTAAAGCCATAATTATGGTTTCCGCCCCAGAATGGCTCAGATCCCCATACCAACCCGCTCCTCCTCAGATCCCCTCCACACTTGAGTTTTCGTTTGTCATGCATACGATCGACAGACACATGTAAATAGATCTTCTAGATTTTCATGTCTTCGCCATCCGACATTGTCGGCGAAGGCATTATGTTTCCGGGCTGTCCGTCCACCGCGTTCGTCAGGACAGATCTTGTTACCACGATATATCTCATGAACGGCTCGAGCAATCTCAATGAAAATTACAGGAGTATTTACTAGCCCCTACTGGACCTGATAGATTCTGGAGGTTAAAGTTCAAGGTCACACTGACAGCAGTCCGTCGAAGTGGCGAAGGCTTCCACGTCGACGCTGCTGGGGCTTCGATGTCCATCTTCTAGTTGACAGAGAGGTTTAAATTAACGTACCTTATAAACCTATGTCAGAGACTGTCGAGATACAACGAAATGTTTGTCGAAAATCGCGAATTTTAACATCGCCTGTATTTAGCCTTTAATGTCGCCAATTATAACCCGTCAGAATTGCGCCACGTTGTTTACTATAAATATTCTAAAATTTTAGAGCGTGCATGACCGTAAGCCAAACCAATAGACAGACAGATAGACCGCATGCAAACGATCAGCAGGAGAGCGAAGCAGACCAACGTACAACAGCAGCGCTGATGTTAACTGCCGTGTGGAGGATAAGTCACTAGTGACGCGTTTGGAATTTTCTAAATGGTTCAGCCCCTTCTAAAGTCCAACTGTCGCAGTCAACTCACATAGGCGCAACCAGCATGGGGGCTAGGAGAACCGGTCTTCCTACCACTATGATGGAATCAGGTCTAACGTACTGAATATCAACCACCTTGTTAGGAGTCTCAAACAACCGGTATACGTTTAACTGAAATTCCAGACGACAAAATAGTCGCAATGGTTATATAAAATTCTAAACATTGCAGACAGTAACAAAATTTCAGTTGTGGGCAGCCGCCATACAAAGGCGAAAATCCACTGAAAACAGCAGGCCTAGGCAACTGTGATAAGTGTATGTATATTAAAACTCAAAACTTGGTCAAACAACGGTCTCATACACTGACACGTGAACCAACGGGATGCGGTCTACACTGTTGACACGATGACCTTTTGACCCGCAGTGACCTGGTGACCCGTGACCAGGAAACACGGTTCAAACTCTGCAACACTGTGTTGGTCTCCCGAGTTCCGATTATACTGCTGGGACCACCGGCATCCAGCTTGCTGGGGAAAAACGCAAAGATGTTAGCGTGAATTTAAAATTTTCTCGAATTATTAATCCTAAATCAGCAGTCGACGCGCTCCCCCCGACCACCTAAAACGGTTGGTAATGGGTTGGGGTACCCACTGTAGGCTGTGCACTCACTATAGCCTAGACTATCCTAACTTTGTAACAGTGGTTGTGCACTCTGTTCACGTAACGCGAATATCCAATACGAATTCATCAGTTTTCAGTTTATAATCGTTCAGAACGTTTTAAGGAAAGCGGCAGTCGTATGGGGGATCAGGCAATTATGCCGCTGGGTTTGACTGCAGAGGGTTCGGGAGTGTGCTGGCGCGCGTCTGTTCGGTGGTGGTGTTGGCGGCGGAGAGGTCGACGCTGGACGCTGCTATCGACATGAAAGCAGCACTTGACGACTCGTCGTCGCGCGGTCCCTCGCTGGCGTCGTCGTCGACGTCTACGTCGTCGTAGACGCGCGGCTCCTTGCCACGAGACTGTTCCATGTTCCCACTCACCTACGCAGCACAAACAACACTTCCGTGGTAATTCTTCCAGCGGGATGAAGAGTTTCTAATATTAATACCGTGATCATTAGGCGTATAGTGCATATACGAATATACGTATATGCATTTCTTCCCGGACTGCCTCCACCGACTGTTGCCTGGACCGTTTCTTCTTAAGTACTCGGTTTTCGATTTCATTTCTTTCCTTATTTTTCGTTTCTAGGCCGTGCGCTAGATTAAGCTGGCCATCTCGTCGGCTTTTAAGCGCACGTTAATCTACTGTATCGTATCTTATCGTATAGGCGTATCGCCTATACGAAGTGCATGAGATGTGGCCTGTTGCTACAAATGTCGCACGTAGTGTGGTATGTGTGTCTGTGTGTGTGTTGGGCAAAAACGGCTGAACCAATCGAGATGCCGTTCGGGGCTGACTCATCCGGGTTCAAAGAACCACGTGTTATATGGGGGGGGGGTCGAGATCCAGACGGGAAGGTGCACTTTTGAGGGGGACATGTGACGCCAATGTGTAAGGTACCTACCGCAGGCGAATGTGCCTGGCCAGCGCACGCGGCAAACAAATGCACTCGCCGCGGCGAGGGGGTGACAAGACGGCGATGCGGCTTTTTGCGAAAGTACTTAAGGCACTTGTTATTATTAAACAGCGTCGAACATTAAGTAACGTTTAACGCCTCATACAGGCCTATAGGCCTAGCATATTATCAAATCGTCGGCGTATTAATACGATACTGAAATAATAATCCATAATGTGTCTAGTGGGACGTTAAACACTTGCTAATTCACCTACTCATAACGTACACGCACATGTATAATACGCTCATGAGTTGACGCTTATACGTATATCTCACACACAGCTGGAACACCGACTACAGATACGTAAGATACGACAAGAAACGTCTAGGCCTATCGTGCGCTAAAAAGCGGACGCACAGCCGAATTCTACCGCATGTAACTATAGGAAGAAAAATAACGCAACAGGACTAAAATCAAATGTCCTGACGGAGAAAAGAGTCTGTATAGTAGGAAGCATTTGTGAAAATGTGGTTTTTATGCGAGCAATGCAAGAGTGAGGGAATAATAGCCTACACTATGATAGTTGTGAATAGACGAACACCAACTAAACCGCATCCCCACACACACCGACGTGCTGCATGATTAGTTGTGGCGCTACACTTTACAGTGCCCAATTGCCAAGCAGACTTGGCACATACTGGATTTTTTGCTGATCGCTTTTTTCGCGCGTACAGCACGTCCAAACTGTAACACGAAGGCCCTGACTAGACACTGAAGGTTCGTTCAGTTAACACCAGATACGTCAAGTTGCGTTGCGTTGCGGTGTCGCGAGGCGCCGGACGCAACGTACCGCAATATGCCCCTAACACAACACACCGCACCACATCCGATGTGAACGATTGTCAAAACAGCTCGTCGTAGCTTACGTTGACTTTATGCTGCAGCTTAACGAAGTTGGTCGGCCATTGCAGGATCATGTTGTTGGTCAAATCCAGCTCCTGGAGACCAAACAGTTTGATCAACGTTTCCGGCAGCGTGGTGAGGTAGTTGTCGCTCAGGTCAAGCCGTACGAGGTTCTTGAGCTTCATGATGTCCTTGGGGACGTCGGTTATGTCGTTGCTGGCGAGATGCAGCTCCTTGAGACGGTAAGCGAGCGGAAGGTCGAGCGGCAACGTCTTCAGTCGGTTGTGAGACAAACCGAGCGTCTGCCAAACACGCCATACTGTCGATAACTGTGGCCACAATCACGGGCGCCTACAGGAATTTTTTCCAGGAGGGGCAGGGGCTAGGGGTCATGGCAGGCGCGAGAGCACGAGACTATGACGGGGGTCTGGGGGCGGAACCCTCAGCGGGGTTCAGAGGCAGAGCCCCTGGAGTGCTGCAGCCTTGTATTGCTGCCGACTGGGCAGTGTCACATCAACTCCCCCGCTGTGAAAAATCCGCCCCCTGCGATGCGGACTTTTGTTTGACCACTTGTTATTATTTGTTTTTGTTATAAGGACGGATGTACCTGAACTGAGCCGAGCACATCAAGTCGCTGGTTGGGCATTTCGGCAATGCGGTTGTGAGACAGGTCGAGATAGCGTAGTTTAGACAGCAGTCCGAAGTGGAACGGCAGCGTGCTGATGCGATTGAACGACACGTCGAGATGCTCCAGCAGCAACAGTGACGTCACGTCTTCCTCCAGTTCCTTCAGGTGATTGTTGGACGCGCTCAGGTAGCGCAGTTTGGCCAGCTGGATGATGCCTTCCAGAGACGTCAGGCGATTGTGCGAGACGTCGAGGTAAGAGAGCGCTCGCAGGCGGTAGACACCGGGGTCGAGTTCCTGTCACGTTCAGCAAACAACAAGCCAATATGCGCCGACGACGTTCAGCAGTTGACAAGCACTGTACAACAATGATGACGATGCTGTAAAATTTCATACGGATTCTGCTTAACAAATTTATTGAAATCGGTTCATTTTTCGCACATTTGCTTACAATAACAGGTGCTCAAATTAATTTGGCAAAAGTCCGCATCGCCGTCTTGTCATACCTCGCAGCGGCGAATGCATTCGTCCGCCGCGTGCGCTGAGCAGGCACATTCGCCCGCGGCGGCATGCGAACAATGCACAATGCACTTATGCGTAGGCACGTTACAACGGGCCGGCACATGTCATATCAAAACTGTCTTTTTTCGTGGGAGGACCTGGATCCTCATCTAATACAAGGTTCTTTGGGCCCATAAAAGTCTGTCCCAAACGGCATCTCGATCGGTTCAGCCGTTTCCGCACAGCTCACCTGTGTGTCCAACACGCACAAGCAGACAGAAACATAGACAGACAGACACACAGACCACGCAACATGCAATAAGCCGTATCTATGCACTGCACGCAGGCGATGCGGCTTAATAAAAAAGGCGGATTGTTATTGGGACATAGTGTATATATTAATATGGCCTACTGCATTAATGCCAGGCACTGCAGCTGTAAAGGATCAGACAAGGATTTGAAGAACTGTAATGGTTGAAAGTAGCGAGACATAACGGTGAAGTTGTGGAGATATACCACAATGCGGTTGTGGGAGAGCTGGAGTGACGTGAGGAGGCGGAACATCGGCACCACTGCCGGCACTTCATGTAGTCCGATCCGCGAGAGATTGAGTTCGGTGATGTGACGGGCGTAGGCATTGTCGCTGAGCATTCGTACGAACAGCGAGGCGCGAGCGTCCTCCTCCGGAGACAGGATCGGATTGTTGGACAGGTCCAGCTCGGACACAGTGCGTGGCACGGACAGCGTCGCCAGCCTGCGCAAGCGCCACGAACAGAACGCAGTCGCATGCAGTCGTTGGCTGGAGAAATACCGGCGTATCTGGCTTCCGACATTCAGCTTGTTGCCGCCACTGACCGCCCTCAGCTCCGGTCCACGTCTGAAAGGATATGTGTCGTTCCACGCACACAAAACAGTTTCGTCGACGTAAGATTCTCTGCTGCCGATCTTCGTGTGTGGAACGCCTTGCCGTCATATCTGCGACAGGACATGAACTACAGACATTTCAAGCAGTCACTGAAAGGACACGTTTAATCTTCGCCGCCGGTGTCGCCGCCCTGGCATACTCGACCAAACAACGTTGTCTGAACTCCGACTGGTGCCGCCTTCTGGCGAGCTCGGCGAAACATTCGCGTAGTCTCTGATTCTGCCCATGTGCTCTATTATGTGTAAACATGACGTCATCCACAAAACCGGAAGTACATAAATATCGCACGGCCGTCAGAGTAAAACCGATCCACTGCCACGGGTAACATGCAAAAATTTAAGGAAATTCGGACGTGTGGTTTTTAAGGTATACGATCGAACAGACAAACAAGCAAACAGATAACAGACATACAGACGCGCTGATTACGATACTATCGCCGCACTAGCTGATGAAATGCAGGCCTCTTTCATCAGTGTAGTCTATACATCGGGTCCTTCTCGGTAACTGTTGATACTCGCAACGTATATAAAACTTTATTACGAACTGGTTGTTGGCGACGTTGAGTCGGCGCAGTGTGTACAGGTAGTCGAGGTTCTTGGCAAGTGTGTGGATCTGGTTGGACGACACATCGAGTATCTCCAGCGTGCGCAGCTGCCGTATATCCGGAACGAGATCTTTGATCGTGTTCGAGTTCACGTCCAGAGTAACCAACAGCTGTATACATTAAACAACTAAACTGTCTCTTTCATATTTCTACGTCTACTGCACGCTCGCTATGACGTGTACTGGCGACAGTTACGGCCACCGCTAAAGAAGAAATAACAGATAAGATCGCATGAGAAATATTAGGATGAACTAACCGGTCCGCCGAGCCATAAGGCCTTACTTGTTCTTCCGGAGCACGTGTGGCCGCAACTGGTGAGTTACCATGGTTATCAGGTTGCAGAATGACAACAAAATTATTACGTCATGCAGGGTGGGCCAATAAAGAATCCCCATCTGTGTTGCTCTTATGATTTTAATAACACTAAATATATGACAAAACAACGGTGTTTTGAAATACTCATGAACAGGAGTGTGCAAATAAAACTACATGTTCTGTTGCAATGTTAAATATTTTATGCAGAAAGTTGGATTAATCATTATTAGAGCATGTAGAATGACTCAGCTTTAAAATTATGACAACTCTGTGAAAAATGTTCAAGTTTACTCTGAAATCACTGTTTAGCAGGAAATTTCTTCAAGATTTTCATTGCAATCAGTGCTTTTCTTTATCTTTTCAGAAGATTTTAATTAGATAATAAAATCTTCACTTGCTTCAGTAGTGTCGCAAGTGGAGGTCAAAGGTGACATATGACGTATAATGTTTAATCAATAGAATTTTTAATAATAATAGTGTAAAAATTATATTCATGTGTAGGAATATGTGCTTTGCATTCAAATCACACATAAACAGATTCTATTGGCACATAATGTAGCACGATTTGTTGTGAAACCAGTAAGGGCTTACTTTTCTGGCTCAGCTGGTAGTCATTGTTATCACAAGGCAAGCAGTAAATACCTGATGGACACCGAGTTGCTCCGGTAGAGCGGTCAGCTCATTGTGACCAAGCAGCAGATTCTTTAGCGCTTTTACCTGCGGGTAAACATCCAGATGTTTAACCAACGACATACATACGGCACCCCCGCAACAATGACACACATTTGCTATGACAATTATTGTACACGCGCAGTACAGTTAAAAAACTTATAATGTAAAAATTAGCCCCGTGCGGGACTGATGGTCGACTCTTCGTAACTGATGTTTCTGCCAAGTTCAAAGTCACGTGACACAATAACTAGGACAAATATCAAGAATCTGGCCCGATCAAATTTAGACATTGTGCCCTAGTTTAAGAATCAGTGGTCAGTTGCTAGCTCCCGTTGTAAATGGCGGAGGATATAGCTTTTGAAAATGAAAGGATTTCAAACTTTCAAGAGTTCGTGACCTTGACCTTGACCTTGGATTGGGTCATACTGTTAGTGTTACATACTGCATGGGTCATAAACCACGCCAAATGTCATTGAAATCGAAGAAACTTTTTGTGGACGGACGGACGGACATTTGAGACACACTTTATGGCCACACTGATTCTTAATGAAAAGTACAGAATCAACCAGAAACTAAGAAAATAACTAGTACATTATATCTATACTGTGTCAGTGAAAAAAATTATTGTCAAGATTGATACGAGCAGGAATAAAGAATAGTTGAAACAATGTTCTACCATAGACATGCAAACTTACAAAATTACAATAAACATTATAAGGCAATAATGTGACAGAATTGAAATAGTGAATGATATTGATCTGACTTATGCATAAAAGCGTTAACGAAAGGTGTAGAGACAAGTTCAATATCATAACTCCTCAATGCATCTTTGCATAGCCAAAAAACATTTAAACACATTGTAAGATCTCAGTCCTTAGTATTATTTTTTCATCAGGCCACACCATAAAAACACAAACTCCCTCATACACTCTAAATAAGCTAAGTTGAACAGACGCAGAAAAATGACTAAAACACACGGGAATAATATAGCTAAAATTAAACAAGTATGTCGTTCCTCCTTATTGTCAGGTCGAAATGTACGCTGGCCGTGTCGCATGTTGAGTATGCCCACGGGACGGACAGACAGACGGACGGACGCCAGATCGTTACATCACGCTTTCCGCTAGAGGAAGGCAGCGTAATAATAAACAGGCTAGAAGAAACAAAAAACAGACAAGTATTCTGTGAGAGTGAAAAAAAAGGAAATACGACAATGCACTCAAACGTTATAAACATACAGATGTTTACGGTTGAAAGGACTTGCTAACGATATGCGGATGACGCCGAAACAGAAACTTACTGAGCAGATAGCAGGCGGGAGGCTGACGAGCCTGTTGTAAGAGAGATCGAGAGTGACAAGTGACGTCATATTGGGGACGGTGTCGGGGATCTGGGTGACCTCGTTCTGCGAAAGGTCGAGTTCTTCGCAGCCGGTGAGTCCGACAAACGGGCGCATGTCGACGATATTATTGCGCGCGAGTCTGGCGATGCGGAGCCACTTGAGATCACTGAACTTGGTCGGAAGTACGTCGATCAAGTTGTCAGACACGTCCAGAAACTCCAGTCGCTGTCACAACGATAATACAGCGATCACGACACTGGAGTTTCGACACAGAAGCCCTGGGTTCGAATACCGGCCGCGACATTTACCACTACGAAGATATCTCGGACACGGTGTTCACACATTATTGCCCATAGCGCCATCATCACAATACAACAAGAGGCTGGGCTGGCGTAAAATTAATAAAACGTTTAGCAACATTCAACAGTTCGTATGCACTGTCCGTGTCACCACAGCTTCCCTCAGGACTGTCTTGCCTTAGAATTCGGAACGAATCTTCTGGACTAACCGGATTTTAGTTCTCTTTTAGTACTTGTTCGGTTACGGTTCCTGCGGTAGAATATGCTGGTTGCTCATCAACTGTGCAGCGCACGTCAGATCGTATCGTAGTCTGTGGTATCATAGACTTACCTTTTCGTCGCCATGAACATCCATGCAGTCCCGGGACTGTAGGAATACGCCCGATTCGTTTCCAGGCCAGACGTCGTACAACTTTACAAAGCGACCAAACATCGCTTTAGTTTATTGTTTATTGTGGGCAGTCTGTATGTCTGTCTGTTTGTTTGTTTGTCTGTCCGGTCACACATCGCAAAAACCACACGCACAAATTTCACCAACATTGTCTGTACGTCTTACCCGTAACCGAGGCTTGGTCTTCTTCTGCCGACAATGCGACGAATATGTTATGTAGTTCCGGTTTTGTGGATGACGTCATGTTATCGCAATAATGGAGCGATTGGGCAGAATCAGAGACGACGCGCATGTTTCGTAGAGTTCGACAGGTGGCAGCACCGGGTCTGCCGTCTCCGACTGCATACGATACGATGCGGTATATTTACGTGCGCTCAAAAGCTGACCAGATGGCCAGCTTAGTCTAGCGCACGGCACAGGAAGAAAACATAATAAAAAATAAAAAGACGAGTAGCTCAGAAAAAACGGTCCAGGCAATAGTCCGTAAAGGCAGGCCGGGAGGAAGAAGTGAAACTACGGGGTGTAGGATTTGTGAAACGAGGGTTTAAGACGGCCATATAAAAGATAGAGGGGTTGGGTAAGCAGAGTGGTGAACCAAAAGAGGAAAGTGGTGGGTGAAGGAATAGGTTATTCGAAATGGAGCAACTGGTACCAGAATAAGGCTGACGAAAAGATAAAGGCGTTGATTCCAGAGACAAGGTGAAGCATAACGAAAGGAGCGATCAGTAATTTTAGAGAGGATGATGTCGATAGCCGAGCAAGAGTAACGACGGATGAAGAGCGAGTACTGCGAGGACGTTGAACAGATGTAAAGTTATGAAGGTATGGAGGTTGGGTAGTGAAAACTTTGTAGATTTACATGTACATACAGCACTAAGTAGACTGACAGAATGGGCTAAACTGTGGCAGCTACAAATTGCAGTACCAAAATGCTCAGTGTTTCGCATCTTTAATCCACAATGGAATGTTTGTGAGTCCGTGCAGCAAGTAACGTACAACATTGATGGTTTAGCTTTACCCTTCGCCGACCAGATACGAGATCTAGGAGTGCATCATGACTGCCGGCTAAAATACGATAAACATATCTGTCTTATTGTACACAATGCATACAAACGTGCTGTTCTGATC
>Ga0209780_1004860_pt1 | contig 10476 bp, 8 predicted proteins | sample WorMetexBAHAMAS2_FD_187384 | JGI IMG/M metagenome (GOLD analysis project Ga0209780, IMG submission 187384) | Marine gutless worms symbiont microbial communities from Max Planck institute for Marine Microbiology, Germany - Inanidrilus exumae... | ecosystem: Host-associated > Annelida > Digestive... | reverse complement strand
ATGCTATAGCTATGGGGCAGATAATAACAGGTCCCAATGATACCAACACCGCCAATGCCATCGCAGTGTTTTTCAGTGTTCTCGGTGGTCTTTCTGGGCGCTGTTTCCTGAAAACTGCCCCTCACTTCCGCAGAGCAGAGATAGTCATCTAAATGCTGCGTCATTTGATCTCGCTAACACTACTGAGTCGGCAACACTGCCCGCCCTCCCCCGCACGTCCGCTTCCCCACTGGCAAACAACAGGACTGCCAAGACAGCAGGGACAGTCTAGGCATTGTACATAGTGAGACTGTTGCGACGGTCTCGCTTACTGCACCCACTAGTGTCGTGTGCAGTGAGCTCGAAGCCGCGACATCTACCGGTTTGCGGGTTGACACCCCACCCATATTCGCCAACGCCACCGGCACTGCTTTTGTATGTCAAAAAAACACCGCCACCGACTGAGTTGCCAATTCATGCCACCGTAACAACACTAGGGCCGAGCCGCAAGAATTCCAATAGTACTGATGTCACTGTTGCATACCACTACTACTACCATTACTACTACAACTACTTTCAGCTGTTAACGGTTTTCTTTTTCCAAGCTTTACTCGGGTTTAAGCTGAACTGCTTTCTGTTGTCCAACCAATAGTGTTAGAGCACTGAAGACAGCATGAGTATAGATTCTAAGCCTTGAAGTTGAAATACTGAGCCTAACAAATCATATTCCTGGCCAAGCTCTCAGTACAGCTGTCATATTCTAACATTCATGTCAAAATGTAAGTAAGTAAGCATAATGAGCGACACACAGACCATGTCTACGGCGCTTGGCTGCTGTGTCTCCTGTAATATCGTCCATGTCTTCTTCAAACGGATCAAACTCTTTCGGTGCTGACGCCTGTTTCTTTCCAGCCGCGCCCGACTTGCGTTTGCTCGTGACGGACGGCTCATCAGGCGGCAGTTCTGAAGCACTTGCCTCGTCATCCGACGGCGGCGCAACGTCCTTCGTCGATCTACGTCAAAAATGTCACCGTGGTGGATATTTAGTAGTCACACATGCCGTCGGCAGTTTGCCGGTGAACTTGGGCCAGCCAATTGCCTTCTTTACTTCCTTCCTCCGCCGGTTCCAAGAGGACGTCTGGGGTTAACCGGTGCCGGATTTTTAACAGAACGGATGCCATTGTAGCCAACAGTATCAAAGTAACGATGGATTCATTGATTCAGTAAACAGAGTGGGACTATTCTGGTGGAATGGGAAGGAATGGAAAAGCTAGAAAATAGATGAAACGGGTAAGAAAGGGTAAAACAGAAAAGTAAAAGATAGAGTAGAAGGTGGGGAAGTGAAGCAGTGGAAGTGAAGGAATGGGGGGAATGCCCCGGGCCCACACGGGGCCCACACGAAAAGAACGACTGGAAATAAATTAGTTAGCTGGAGTTTAACATCCCCTTTCAGCAAAATATGGCTATATCAGAGATAACACTGGAAATAAGTGGCTCTCATCTACTATGGGCAAGATGGACGGATGTCCTTCTGTTACTGAAGGATCAATGTGACAACATTATCCACAACCGAAATGTCATTCCGAGGTTACTGCAAAACCCTTAATGTTCGCATGCCTTTTACTTCGCGAGCTAAACAAAACCGCGAAATTAAAGGGCACGAATATCCGCACTATACAAACTTTAATCGGTACTTCATGTTGCGTTGGAACTGTGTGGTTTGAATATGCCAAAATAAAGAGTCAAAATAATTTTGCACGTGAAGTCGCCGGCTTTTAGGGCAGCCAAATTAGAGGGTTTTGCAGTAAGCCGAGTGTTATGTTCACTAAAAACATTGTAAAAATAGTTTGGTTTTTATGATGTGGCTAAAAGTGACGCAGTTCGGCAGATCGCTTGTTACATGTCAGTGTGTTACAGACTGACAGAATGCTGATAATAAGTCTTTCACCAACAGATAGCATCACCCATGGTACAGTTAATAACAGTTGGCCAGCGATGCCCTGGTACGTATCATTACGAAGTGATACAGATAAGATGATAGAGAATTGTTAGTGGATCGTGGCTTGTACTAGACGAGTGGCACAGAGTAAAGTACCTCGTTTCTCTGATGCTCAATCAAGTACATACAGAATGTGGCAGAAAAGCCTCTGTGAGTCAATACGATGTCACGACACACATTTTATCAGGTCGTGTAGTGATTAATAACTGAAATGGGAATTTTTTCCTGAGTTAAAATATCACTGGTACGTACTTTTTGTTTCGTTCGAGCAAGAATTCCTCCGTTTCCTTGGACACTCTTCGTGGCACAGCTTTCTCGGCGAACATGTCCTCTTCGTCGGAGATGGGATCTTCCATCACTCTGCCTTTCAGCTTCTTCAGTTTGCCACCATCAGCAGCAGACGCCGCGGCCGACTTCCTTGCAGCAGTGGTGCTGCCGGCATCACCGCCAGTCGCCTGACATAACCAACACAGCTCGGCACATGCCACGCCACTCTCGCTGGCGGATTGAGCACATCAACAAAGTTAAGCTACATCCCGCACACCCTTACCGCAGTGCCTAGGTCGACTCAGCCTTCCACCTTTCGTGGTACGGTAAAATGAGTATCAGCTCTCGGGCTGAGTAATAATAAAATGGTGATGATGGATGTGGACGGTAGCTGCCATTTCTTTCTGGCGGACTCGCAGTCCAAGTCGGTTGGCTTGGTCTGAGGGTTGGCGGCCACCTCAGCGCTGAGTCTGCATTCATCAAATGAACCGGGTGAACCCTCGCAATGGCTTTGCCATGATGAACGCACCATAAATATCATCCTGGTTATTATTATTATTTACGTCAAGCCCGGCTAGTACTGAGATGGGTCAAAAATACACCGGCATGCACCAACTTGGACTGCCTTCAAGGACCTTTGCCCGTACCATTTCTTCTGAGCTACCAGTTTTTGCTTTCAGTTTTCCTTATTTTTTGTTTCTTTGCCATGCGCTAGACTGAGCTAAGCTGGCCATATCGTCATCTTTACAGAGCACATAAATATATCATATCGTATCGTAACCAGCCACCTAAGCTCCTACCCTCAGCATGATGGAAAAACAGAGTTGCAGTTATGGAACAGTAGCAATGCTCTCGTGCTGCCAAGTGGCATTGCATGGTCCATGTTACACTAAAAGGTAAAGGCTTCCCATACTTGTTGCCGAGTGTTGGGCTTGGAACTGATCCCGGTGTATAGGCAGTCAGCCCACAGGTGACTATAAGTCATCGACCCGGCGGTAGGCTGCCATTACTTTCTGCCAGACATGCGGTTACCTTCCCGGCCACAGAGCATTATCACCCCTTGGCCGGTACCAAGTTATACTGCTTGGTGATAGAGGCACATAGGTGTGAACAACTTGCCATTTACCAATCAGCACTAATGCATGAGAACAGGCCAAGCTATCCATCAGTTATCAATTTCCTTTCAATCCACTCAACTGGAGACATCAAACGTCACATATAATGTTACATAACTGGCTGGAGAGTGTCAAGTCATACATATTTGTAAACATGCTCTATTCGCCTGAAAGACTACTCAGCTTTATTACTGGCCCACCTACACAGAGTGTAGGGGCCAGTATTGTTTTGCTCTCTGGCATCTGTCGTCGTTGCCTGTAACACTCCAATATGCAACGTAACTCACCAGGGAGCAGCAGGAGACGGCGGGCCAGTAGTGTTGCATCGCGTTAGGGCGACAGCTTGTTTTATACCTGTTTGCACGTATGAAACTAAATTCTTTCCATCTGAAAGCAGTCTATCAAAAATGATGACGATGACAATGAGTCAAACAAACGTACATCACTAGCATCATCGTCCGTTGCAGCAGCCTTGGCACCAGCACCAGCGTTTGCACTGCCGGCACCACCGGCAGGTGCCCTCTTTCCAGCGACTGACGACACGGCACTACGCATGGATGAACGGCCCGCGGACTTGGCCGCAGCAGTCGGTGGAGGAACTGGCTGCGGAGGCGGTGATGTGGCCATATCATCTCCAGCATACTCGTTCACATCCGAGCTTTCCACATCGCCCTCTACTCGAGACGAGTCTACATCTTTGGCTTTGCTGTCATGGGCGGCGCTTGGCGTGCGTCGCTCCGCACTGTCGCTGGCATTCGACTTCTTTGCAGCTCTGCCACGACCTTCAAGTAATGTCACAACAGTCAATTAAATAATCGCTCAGTCGTCTACAATATGGTCGAATCTGAACTAAACGAAACCGGAACTCAAACCAATCCGGAAAAATCACTGAATGACTGTAGTCTTTCTCCGTCCACCAGCTCTTGTGAGTGAAGGAATGTAAATGCCCACCAACTCAGACGTGACATTTGTTATACCCGCAAAGCGAGGGAATATGTTTTTACCGGCGTTGGTTTGTCTGTCTGTCTGTCACCACAATAACTAAAAAGACTGTGGACGGATTTGTACAAAATTTTACGGGAAGGTTCCTAGGAAGAAAGGGAAGACCAAGTTCGTGTTTCGTTACGATCGGTAGAGGGATGTGGAAGTAACGGTCAAAAAACTCCGTTACACTGGCATGCTCGCTGAATCATATCCGCGAACAGTAACGTAACGTAACGGTCAATAAACTCGGCGATTGCTTTCGCCGAGAATTGTACTCTCTCTGAGTACTTTCCATCTAGTTTTAAATGCAACTCCCATTGGCTAAATGGATCTACGTCATTATAGACAATATCAACAAAACATGAAGAAATCTGTATAATACACAGTCTTATACACATCATCTCACATTCTGTTTCACCTGCCTTCCCTACCACTCTGTGCCACAGTGTTCATACATGTAACCTCCCTGACGGTACATATATACTTTGATTTTCTGTTCTAAACAGTACGTTAATGGTGAAAGTTGACAGCTGCCACCAGCATGCCTTCCAAATGACAATCGGATGACGGGCAAATAGATAGCGCCATCGCACATAATGAGAAAAATTGCCACCCGGTCGAGGTTTTTTCATGATCCAGTGGCACCGGATGTCCTTCCAGCCACCTGACTAACAGGAAAAACGACGGGAGCAGAAACTCATGCGATAGCATCATCTTTTAATGATCTACCACCTGACTCCTCAAGGAAGCCATGCCTCCACCTGTCTGAGGTTCTCAGATGCCAGCAACCATTCTCCAATGCTAGTACCTCCATGCAGCACAATGACCTAATAACTCAGAATGTGAAAGACCTTTGCCCTTCTTGCTGGCGACCGGTTCTGTCGGAGGTGGAAGTGATCCGGATTCACTCCGGCTGTCTCGCTCCGGCTCCGGTGACTGACTAGAACTGGAAGCTCGACCTCTGCCCTTACGTGACGACCGACGGTGGTTGCTAGCGTCAGATGGCGAACGCTACGCATACACACACAAACACCGGTCAACGCAGTGTGATTTAAGTTAACAGTAATGGAAATGGATTCATTCCGTTAACGGATAGAATTTAATTCAGTTAACGATAATAAAAACAAAAAAAACTGGGGAAAAACGAGAACGAAACAGAAATATTAACAACTGAAACTGAATAAATATTATTTCAGTTATCATTGCACAACTGTCGCCGACATTGTATGACCTAATGCCATGTACACAATGTAGACGTACACACGCCGACATGTACACAGTATATATGTAGGAGTGTGTAATAAAATATACAGTTTTGGGCCGAACTGCTTGGGTGGTGCACTTAGTTTGCATTATACCGGCTATTATGCAGACCGTAGCTACAGTGTTATTTAAATTAACGGTAATGGATTCATCCCGTTAATGAATAGAATTTAATTCCGTTAACAATAACGGAAATAACTGAACAAACTGAAACTGAAAAAAAATATCCACAACTTAAATCACACTGGGTCAACAGCCATTTTCTGTGGGACCTTGGTCAGTCGGCTACGTCATTTGTTTTCTTCTTTCAGTCTTAGAAGAGCCGAGCTGGGATGGGAAAACACGAAAATGTAGTAACTGAAGTAAACCCACAGTAATTGAGATGAAAACTGCAGTATTACCATAAAATGGAGGCAGGCAACACAGTAAAGTCATGGGTAAGGGACATAAGATTATATCAAAAATTACAAATTGAGTTGACTGGTGGTGTTCAACTTCCAACTTATCATCAGTAGTCAGTACAACTAAAGTTAACCTAATGATGGATTCTCTACTAACTGCAATATCAACAGTGACAGGACCTGCTTACGTTTTCAATTTCATAGATCACAAACAATATGGTCACTTATATTAATAATAATAATAATAAACAGATTTGTATGGCACCATCCAGTTGTAACTTCAGAGGTGCTGGGACCAGGCAGCGTATTAATAAGCACATAAGTAGAAAACGAAAGAGAGAAAGCCTGGGAGAAGAGGACTGTTTTTAACCTAGGCTTAAAAACTGTGACAAAGTCCAGGATTTCCAGGAGTGCAGACACCCTGTTTATCCATGTGTGGTTTCCGGAAAAGAACACGGAAGATCCAAAAGTCCTGGAACGACACACAATATTGAGATGAAATGGGACGACTTTGGAGAAACAGCCGATGACTGGAAATCAATCAATCACCTTCTTGTGATTGTGGCCAGCGACAGACCATGAACCACATTGTCGACACGTGTCCATTGACGAAATTTGAAGGCGGACTGAATCTACTCCACGAAGCGGATGATGACGCAGTCATATGGCTGGAATCTACAGCGACTGCATCACTCGCGAAATGAAAAAATAAAACTGGAAAATGGCATCCTCGTCTTAACGTCACAAGTGAGTCCTCATCAACAGTGCATCCCATGATGCTCTCTCAGGTCAGATGTGGTCAGCCGATTGTTCGGTGTGCACGTTATGAAATCAGCCAACAAATGTCAGATGATAACGGCCAGCGGATATTCTCGGCTAACTTTTGTCAGTCGTTTGTTGGAGGCTTCAACATTTTCTGTTGCGTGCATCACGCGACGTTACCGTATACATGTAAACAGTCGTGTTTCCTAGAACGAAAATCACATCTATAGAACTAACAGTCACATCTACAGAGTACGAGCATTCAAACGTCATACTCGTCGTTTCCGTGTGTTGTCGCGTGAGTCGTCGCTCCGACTGCGGCTCCCACGCTCGTCCGAGCTCCGCGAGAAACTGTGTGACCTGCTACGCGGACTTGGACTGCGCGAGTGACTGCGCGACGAGCTGCGCGTGTATCTGCGACCTCGATCTCCATAGTCACCGCGCGGGTACCAGCCACCTCGCTGACCGCGGAACGGCATTGGACCTCGGCCGCGACCGTACCCGCCTCGGTAGTCAAAACGATCCTGCGGCCATCTCTGATTCATCGGACCACGGTGGTAGCCCATGTCCCCTGCAATGCACCAAACTCTAGATAAAACAAGGTGTCGTCCTAACGGGGCGTAACACTACTGAGCCGCCGTCGCATGCTGTCCCCTGGTGAGTTACTTTGCGCCGCCGTGGAGTGTTACACACGATGACAGATGCCAGCGACCGTTACTAGTCTGGCCCCCCTACCCTATGTATAGGCGGGCCAGTAATACACCTACAATCAATGCAATAATAATAAAAGCACTGGTAACACATTCTGTAATGTTACTACAATGCTGCTGTTGATGATGCTGCTTCTTCTTCTTCTACTACTACTACTACTACAGGTTGGTTGCGTGGCACAGTGGTAGGACGTCGGTCTGAGACAGGCGAACTGTTCCTGTCCTACCCTTGACCTGCAGCTGATGGGTCACCACTTATGTGAGTAAATCGTCCTCTACAAGGTCAGACAACTAAGCCTTTCATCCTTTTGTAGTCGATAAATAAATAGTGAGCTGTAATCGGATGTGCGCTACATCACTAGGGTAGCGCCATCTGGTGAATGCTTACGGAGTAAAGGCAGGAGGGCTCATTTCATTCGTGGATGAACGTGTGTGTGGCAGGTACAACTACTGCTACTACTGTTGACTAGTGGACCGTCTTACCCAGTGTTATTTTAGTTTTGACATTCGTTTTAGTTTCAGTTTTTATAAGTTTTTTTCATCAACCATTTTTATTTTTATATTATATCAGTATTTCACAAACTATTATTTCAGTTTTTATGCAGTGTGGACAACATTATTAATTTGACTCGTTATGTCCAAGAATCACAACAGTCACTGCAGTGTACAAGAATCAGAACACAAATCTAGTTTCTTTCAGTAGGCCTACGTTTGAGTTCAGTTTCAAGCAAGCATGCAGCTCAAGCGACTTGCTCATTCTGTTATGCCGGCCTGACGTGAGCAAGCCACAAACAGAGAAAATCCGCTCTACATAGGCTTGAGATGCAGGTGATGACAACAAGTGCTGTGCATGTGGAACGAGCTTAGGATACTGGTGCTGCTGTTGTGCCAAGAAGTCCAGTGCATCTATCGGCGGTGTTGTTCCAACACTGACAGCACTGATGTAGGAGTTGAGCTGCTTGGCTACGTCAGAGCCTGAAGACCCCGGAGCACCATCCAACGAGCCGGTGGTCTGTGATAGGCCTAATCTTGCTGCTGCGAACCTGAACTGTTGCAGTGTGGGAGTTACTTAATATGACGAACTGACGACTGCACAAACGTTTGTTAATGGTTAACTTCCAAACAGGTTGTCTGTAGGATACTTTGTAGACTGTTCATCAAATTCGTTCAATTTTCGTTTTTATAAGTTTCAGACGTCATCACTGTCGTTTTTATATACTATTTTCGTTTGATAAATTAGCATCGTGTTCATTTTCATGGACGTTACTGAAATATCACCGGTCTTACCATAAGCACGAGCCTTGCGCACATCCTTGTACCACGATATGCTAACACGATCGCCAAGCACCTCATAGCCGTCAAATCTGCCGAGCACACACCACCACTGACTCCTTGTGAGTTGTGAAATGTTGACAATTGTCATTTGCCTATTTATCATACAGTTACTCCACGACAGCTCAATTCACGACATCTCTATAGTGCACAGCCGTTTCATCATGTTATAAAACTAAACTACAGAATATGCTTCCTAAAATCAGTAAACTCTACAAGTTCTTCTCAGGCAGAAATTAATACGATGGCAATAATTACAACAACGAATACTGTACAGTATTACTGCACTGAACGTAATATACACACTGTATTAAAATAAAATGCAAATTGAACAGAAAGGCAAGGACAGAAAAATGTTACATTTCAGGTGACAAGAGGGCAGAGATTTCCCTTTTGGTTTTGACACCATTGGCTGAGTGACGGGAAAGATATCTGGCCTGTAGAAACCTCTGCCAAATACTCCCAACAGTTATGTGAAATATTTCATCAGGTTGACAATCTAATGAGAACTAGACACTTTTATACGACCAAAAAAACGCTGATAATCTAGTATGTTTTGGCGTATAAAACAAACTAGTTCATATCCTCTTTCAAAAGAAATGGAGGACAAAAGTCAGCAAAACAAATGGAGGATGAAAGTCAGGGGGTGGTTAACACAGGGGGCGGGAATGGTTAACACAGTTTCACCTGCAAAACAGCTGTTAGAATGTTGTGCATGTGATAGAGGACATATGTTTTCACGGCACATGTAGGACATACAACAGACATGGGGCTATCACAAATGCCACTTTGTCATCCGGTACATAACAACAACGTATCACTTTAATTACAGTTTGAAACAGCTGACTGATCTCATAGTCATAATAAACACTGTACCTCTCAATACTCACCTCGCGACATAATTGTATATGAAAATAAACAGACGTCACTGCGTCTCAATGCCAATAATTAGTGCGAAAAACTGAGAGAATAATGCGTCGGCAACAATTGGCCGACATTGAAATTTAACATTCCGTGCAGAGCACATGGCAATATCCTGTAAAAAGAGGAGCAACTGATATATCATCTGATGAATTGAAATTCAACCACTGGCTCATTCAAACTTAATACACAAGGGTCGCTTGACGATCGCTGGTTTTATAACACTTTACTTGGCATATAAGTGCCTCAATCCTGGCATCGGTATATCATCTAAACTGTGTACACAATCACAAGATATCAACTTCAAAGCAGTCAGTCTCCATAAATCATCTGCTCACTATATACTTCTAACACCTTCAGCTTCCCCCTTTCCCCCCTCATTAAAAACAAAACACCATTTCATCAACGTAGGGTTACAAACCAGCCTGTTTTGTATCCTCTTCTTCCTTTGATGAAGGAAATGGATTATGGCTTAAGATGATAAATGCAAACTAGAAATGATAAATACTACAAGTCAATGCCATAACATCAGGATTTTAGCAACATCAACATTTCTAATATGAATGCCACCACTATTAACTAATAGCTGTGTTAGGTTTCCTTGTCAACAATGTCACACGAGTCACACGACAAATGTTCATGTCAACTGTAACAGCAGATAACTTCTTTAGCAGAAGACGACTTAAAAACGATCAATTAAAACTTGCCATAACTTCTACTAGAAAAATTACGCAATACTATAT
>Ga0209780_1004859_pt1 | contig 10476 bp, 12 predicted proteins | sample WorMetexBAHAMAS2_FD_187384 | JGI IMG/M metagenome (GOLD analysis project Ga0209780, IMG submission 187384) | Marine gutless worms symbiont microbial communities from Max Planck institute for Marine Microbiology, Germany - Inanidrilus exumae... | ecosystem: Host-associated > Annelida > Digestive... | reverse complement strand
ATATATATATATATATTCACATGGTACACGTTCTTATAAGCCAGGCATCAAAGGGAAGTCAAAAGTACTGATCTGAACCATGGACATCACCCAATGGCCCCATCCCTTCTTGATTCATCAACCAATTCCTGAAGGAAGGGATGCTGAATTACCTTTATGCTGGCACTCCAGCAGTACACAATAAAATAAGTAATATATACTGGACTATTAACATCAGTTTTGGCCAATTGTTTGCACAGGCCAACGCACTGGCAGCACTTTTCAGAATGGTCATTAAAAGGCACTTTATAAGCTGAATTACTTACTTACTATTAATTCTCTTAAAAATAAATGCAGCTCAGTAGTTTGGAATGGCAATCTGCCTGACATATACTCGTTGACTGTAAAATGTTAACATTAATATGATATTTATAATTATATTAATTAATAACATCAGTATAATCAGTGAAAGAGCATAACCACCTACTTTTAGAAATCACCTCACTACCCCTTGTCTCCTCTCTCCCTAAATCCAGCAAAGGTGTCTGAAGCAGTACTGTAAGCTCCCCTAGTGGGTCCAGGTATAGCCTGGACACCAAACTATTTTTGGTGCACTCAGATGCTGAAACTATGCACTTTATTCATTTGCATTAAAACACATTTTTATATTTTACTTTATACATTGCCACGAATAAAATGGCACTGTATTAACTTGTTAACTAAGTAAAACATTAACTACAGCAATGAACAGTAAATTGAGGCAAACTTCAGATCCGTCTGTTTGACAGCACAGTATACAATCCACATGTATAATGCTAGTTTACTTGAATTAAGGTTAATGCCAGAAGCAAAATTGGGCTCATTCTGCTGCTGCAAAGGAAACTAGCCAGGATCAAATACCTGTGGGTTTTGGCCGTGTTGGCAATCACCCCCAATCACCCCATTGTCCTAATGGAGTCGGCGCCTATGTCAACAAGCATGTGTCAAGCTGCCAGCCAGTGACTCTCAATTATCATAATAGCAAAACTGTGACACATGTATCAGCTATGAACCTGAAGAGATGTCGCCTGGTATTTGTGGTACTCAGTGTTGGTGCGGAGATCATCAATGTCGAACGTAGGCAGTCCAGAGATGAGCAGCTCCAACTCTTGCTCGTTGAATATAGAAATGAGGCGCTTGGGAATGACGCTGTAGAAACCGTCGAGGAACGACTGCAGCTGCTTCTGTATCGCGCCTGTCATCTTCATCTGACACACAAGCTTCACGTATTCCTTCTTGTTCTCCTCCGTCACACGCACGTTTCGCCCGTTTGGCTTCAGGTCACGAATTTCTGTCACCCCAAATTCTTGAATCTGCAACAAATAAAATGACGATCAAATGTAACGAAAAAACGTCATGTAAAATATACAGCAATAAATTATACAGTTTGCATAAATAAATCCACATTCGCAACAACGGCAACACAAGATGGGCATAATTTGTCCATTAACAACAATAATAATGGCAAGGTCCTAAAGGCTCAAGACAAATGCTGAGCTGCCCACTTGCCTGTGGCAAATGCCACGGCCAGGTAAAAATGCAAAATTGTATGCAAGTTTCTTCACAGACACAAAAATATACCCACCTCAAGCATTTTAGTGTGTGATATCCAAAATATGTTCAGAATATAGTAAAAGTCATAAATTGTCCACAACCTCCGTTTTAACCACGACTATCCAGGTGAAAATGGGTCAGCTGGTTTTCTTCCTCTGCTTATTGTTGAAGAGAATGCCACGAACACTCTTCGTCTTACCTACCATCAGTGTCGAAACACTGCAGAAGAACTCAAAGCACCGACCCAACCCAGGAAAGTCACCCAACAGCTTCATCCTTTCTTCACGGTCCAACGTACTTGGCGGACGACTGTCTGGCAATCTCTGCCATTGCTGTCAAGCGACACCTACGGTCCGCTGGCACTGGGATACTGTCAATACCAAGAACAAGGACCATGCTGGGGATGAGGAGCTTCGCGGTCACAGGTCCATTCATGTGGAACAGTTTACCAGACGCCTTGCGAATCAAAACTCTCTTCCCATTGATGTTCGCTCGACATCTGAAGGCCCATCTGTTCAGCTGATCGACAGCACGTCTTAGGATCATTTATGACACGCTCTACAAATCTACTCATCATCATCATCATCATCATCATCATCATCATCAACATCAGACTCCTTGGTGAAGGGGCTAGTGGTTACAAATACAAAAGCAGTGGCAAGTCCATCACAGTCATGCATGGTGCACAAAAGACATGTTGCAAACGATATATGACATGGGAAAATATATGAGCAGAAACTGCAGACCTCTGTACTGAAACTCAAGTCGTAGCCGAGATGCTCAACCATATTGTCCATCAAGTATACAAGGCCCTGATAGAATGCATAGTCTTCACTCTCCATGTCTGTATACCTTCAAACATGCATCAACATAACTTGCAGAAAAGCTGTACTATGGTACTGCTACAAATGCGGCACACGTTAATAGTTATCTCCGACCATCATTTCACTCAAACTGAAAAATCAATAACTATAAACTTAGAAATGCTATATTCTTACTGCAGAGAAGGCTAACTTAAACTGGTACAAACAGCCAAACAATAAACAAACATTCTCAATTTCTGTTGAAGCGGCCTTCAGTTCTGGAGTTATTCCAGATTTTGCCAGATTCCCCCAAAAACCTTTGGGATATTGGGAGTAAATTTTTAAAGGCCAGATGGTCTTCCTGTTACCAAACCAACACTGTGAAGGCCAGTGAGTGAGTAATCAGCAAAAAGTACCACAAAAACTGTCAAAGCACTGAAAGAAATTAAAAAAACCCGACTCCAACCAGGAAACCTATTCACTCACTTCATCTTTCTCGACTCATCGACTCCTGGGGAAAGGATGCTGCTAGTACCCACACAAAAAATATTTACATGTAAAAATGATTACTTCCAAGCAACATATAACAGCAATACTTGTTTAATGACATTTTTTTCAGGTGACCTGGATAAGCTGGCACCAGAAAACTATAGAGCCTTTCTAGATTTTAATGAAGCAAGAGATGATAGACTGGCAGTATCATCAGCTGGACCTAAGCAAATCATTTGCACCTCAGACCAGACAGACAGATAATCATGTCAACACCTCATCACTCAATTTTTACAGGCCGAATGCTCTTCCTAGTGTTCAGCCAACAGTATCAAAGCATTAAAGGCAATAACATAAATTTGTGAATATCAACAAAATCAAGTTAACAATTAACATAATGAAATATGTTGTGAAGTTACACATGCATGCTCACTTGACCGGGATGCCGAGAATGTGTTTGTAGAAGGATCGTGTGAAGTAGCATTCAAGCAGCTTGTTATCGAAGACAGCTTTGGCAATGATGCGGCCAACGAACTTGAAGTAGCTGAGATGGTTTGAGTTGCAGTGTGATGCGGGGTTGATGGTATATGTCACACGGTCACCGGGCGAGGTACAGAACAGAGCGTACATCGGGTTGAAGATCTCCCGCGAGATTATGATGTACCATTCACGCAACAATCCGCCAGCATCCTGACCTTCCTCTCCTAAGAAAAATGTTTACATTTTCACTGAATATGAAAATCAACCGAATTACTATGCAGTTAGAATTTGTGAGTTTTCAAGTACTTTTATTACCAAAAACAAAAGCAATCACTACCGGTAGTGTATAAGTTAACAGTGACAAAAAGTAACAACTATATCTTAACTCTCAACAGCAAAACATAGCAACTGTATTACCTACGAAAACTAACCTTTAACCTCTCCTTAGTGTTTTATGATAACATAAAACATAAACAAACTTTTCTTTTTTCTATACAAAGGAAATATAATACATCCACATTTCCGCAATCATCAGCTCTAGAAATTTAACAGTATCGTTTGCAAAGTGTATAATTTAAGTACAACAAAGACCTTCAAAGACAATGTAGAAGCGGTGTTTCCATTCATCGGGAGTGCGGCGATGCAGTTCGCGGAACGAATCCTCAAAGATGTTGTCACGACGAACGTGCACAGCCAAGTCTTCGCGTCGGACACCATCGTCCATACGCTCCAGTTCCTGACGGAAATATCGCCGCTTCACGTCAAAATCAAGCACCTTGGTGTAGTCGACAAGCACCGAGAACGGCCCTTCTGACAACGGTGTCGTTGACTGGCGCAGGATTTGATTCAACACTACGCGGTGCATCTCTGATATCCAACAATGCACATGACACATAGTGAGTGAGTGAGTAATTTCTTAATGGCACATTGGCATACTATAGGCTATTCAATGCTACAAATAGCTGGATGAGATTAAAAATCAGGTAACAAATAACAAACCGTAAAAGGAACTGTAAAACGAAAGCTGTACAGACAATACAAAACAGAAATAATAAACATCACTGATCGCTATAAAAATAGGTTTCTTTTATAAAACTTATATTAATTATGACTACTGACTCTTTAGGAGAATAGACTGTAAAGTATTTTGCAAGGTTATTCCTCTTGCTGGTACATTCTGTTAGAATGTGTTTCAATGTTAGTGGAAGTATGTGCCATAGTGTAGAGACAATGACCAAATCACAGTCTTTTAACAATCACGGAATCATGGTGGGAAATATACATACACACATGCAGCAGTTTAACAGCCATTATCCACGTGAATTTGGGACAGCTGGCCCTTTCCACACGAAAATATGTGCCATAGTTTAAGAATCCGTGGTCAGTTGACAGCTCCCATTGTAAATGGCATAGAAAATATCATTTGAAAGTGGAAGGATTTCCAAATTTAAAGGGTTCGTGACCTTGACCTTGGATCGGGTCATACTGCATACCATCATTCATCACTCATCGACCTCTACCTACATGCCAAATGTCATTGAAATCGAAGAAACTTTTTATGTATGGACGGACATACTCCCGGACAAATGGACAGACAAATGGACATACACTTGAAATGCACTTTATTAGACTGTCAACCTATAAATGACATGCTACAATAGTATTTCTACTACTACTACTACTGGCAGTTTTCATCAGGGTGAGCAAGTTCCCCAAAAGATAACTTCTGACAAAATTGGAACATTTTTAACAGGCCAGTTGTCCCTCCTGTCACCGAACCAACAGCATCAAAGCACTGAAAGGAAGAGACATCATTCATATCATTTAAGTAATGAACCTCAACCGTTACATAACATTACATGATTCTGAACTTTCATAGGAAGTAACACAAAACATTTTAAGAGAAAGTTGCTATAAAAAGGCACTTGAGAAGTTACCGGCAAAGGCAATGAACTTCTGCATGTCTGCAGACAACTCGGGAGCTGCAGCAATGCCAGCAATGTCTTGCTGACTGGCTGATGATGTCTGCTGATCCGCACTGGCACTGGCAGGTGAGCCAGGACCTTGCACATCGACCGCATGCAGCAGGTCGTCCTGACGAGGTCGACTGGCCGCACTCTTCTTAGCATCTCCCTTTTCACCTGGCAAATGTGACGCATGCGTGTACTGCCAGATCATTGGAAAAACATATACCATAAAATACCGTGCATAATACGCATTCATGTATAACACAAAGGCCAACTTTATGCCATAAATTCAAGGGAAAATTGAAGTTCACGTGTATAACACACACCCATACGTTCTGCACATTCCACCACACCTAACTTTTCAGCTGCAGTATAACACCGTTGCCACAAACTCATTTAACTGTTTGTTTAACCATAACTGTATATGTTTAACTCAGATATGGATTCTGAAAAATATGACTACCAGGAAATTGGCAGGTTGAGTATTCACGTGTATAATATGCACTCCAACTTTGAGACAGGTAATAACGGTAAAAATTAGCCCCGTACGGAACTGACAATCGTTAACAATCGTTGGTCGTTAACACAGGGCTGGCGCTACCGCGCAGCCTGTGATGGCGGAGAAGATAGCATTCGAAAATGAAGGATTTCCAACTTTCAAGGGCTTGTGACCTTGACCTTGACCTTGGATCAAGTCATACTGCATACCGTCGTGCATCAATCATCGACCTCTACCACATGCCAAATGTCATTGAAGCTAAAGAAAACCTTTTGTCAACGGACGAACGTACGTACATACAAACATATGTACGGACAGACAGACGGACGGATGGACGGACATTTGAGACCCACTTTATTAGGTGGACTCAGAAGAGTGGACCTAATAAAAAGACCAGTCCATGTTCAACTGGGAAATGGCCGTTAAAACCTCGATAAAAAAACAACAACATGTCTTTCCTACCTGCATGCACAAGAAAGAATGCCTCGACTGTTGGCTGAAGAACGAGCACCGCGTGACTGTCAGGCATCTTTGCCAGCGACGTCAGACACACACTCAGTGCATCCCACAGCTCATCAAGCTGCAGCTGCTGACTCAGTCGCGGCACCGGCGTCTCCATCGCTTTTGAACCTACGCAGTATGGCAAGCAAACTTTGACTACATGCTCGGCTAAATACAGTTAAGCCCTAAAGACACAATCTAAATTCAACACTTGGGCTTTTGATCAATCAGGCATGCCCATTTGTAAGACAAGACTTTCTACAGCAGCGGTGCAATTTCAGCTAAATGGCAATTATGTTCCACCAGTGCTTCATACAGTTTAAGTAGCACCAGAATCTCGCTTGTCTGGATGAGAGCATGCGAAGTAAGTAAAACTAAGAGGGAAGACACGTATAATCGTCACAGTACAATGTGTCAATAAATGACACACTGTACTGTTAATGGTTGTAAGTGATAAACAGACTGGCTTTATTTTTCAGTCTTTTCTTACTTCAATGTTTCCCGAATTTTCCCGACCTTGTCAGATTCTGTGACTTTTCCACATTTCCTGAGAAGTGATAATCAACTGCAACAATGTGTGAACACATACCGACCAACACAGACAGCTTAAATGAGTTATTACTGCATTACTGACATGTGCACAGCTGCAGCAACTGCTTATCACATGCACTGGAATGTACACCTTCGCTTATCCAGCACCAGTAATTTACTCAGAAATTTAACCAATCCTTCTCGGTTCGTGTGCTCACTCAATCCTCATTTTAAATCTTTCTCTGATGACTATCTGCCATGAGTTTTATTAATCAGGTTATTTTTGCAAATACGATTATCAGAAATGTGCAAAAACCTGCTGTGGGAGAATCAACATCCATTGGAGAACTACTGGCTTCAGATGCGGGAGGCTGATTATCTGCTGCCTGTTCCTCAGGCACTGGAGGCACTACATTTGAACCAGTGCCTACAATAATCATTTTTACGGACATTTAGCATCAATATCATAAACAGGGAGGTACAATGCATTCAAAAATATTAATCTTACCATGCATTTACACAGGTATGTCCACAAATGTAACAGACTAAACAAAGTCAGTATCATAAGCTATGATGTCCTTTTCAGTCACACTCGGATATCATACACATATAATATTTGAAGCAGGAATTCTTAAATTTTTTCATAAGAATCCGATTAAGGTTTCATGTTCTCAGCATGCATCCACTCCCACATAAACCCAAGACACAACAATTACTTGAATAACAGCAACGGTTTACCTATTTGAATTCTTGAAATTAAGTGTACATTCTACTGTTGTCTTGAACCCACCGACAAGTCAAAAACCAGTACTGTAATGCTAAAACAATATGGATATTTGTGGTGGCCATCTTGCGGAGTTAAGTTCACAGCTGTTCACAGATTCACTGGCCACTGGCTGCCTTTGTGAATACGTCTCACATCCCCTTTGTTTAAACATATGGCTGAGGCGACTTAGCAGAACTCACCAGAAGCTGTGGATGCTTTCTTTGCAGCTGACTTGGCAGCCTGCTGCAGCTGTATGATCACTTTCAACATACGCAGCAAGAACTGCTGGCTTGAAGACTTGCTTGTCAGCTGCTGAATTGACGGCAGCTGCAGTTCACGACCTCGACCTTTCACCTTTGAGCCGGAATGCACTACCACCACGCCGCCTCCGAACCTAGTCAACGCCAACAACCAACAACGTGCCAGTAAGCAACTACTGTAAAACTGAAGTGGCCAGCACAAGCATCATTACTCATACACTGTATGCACATACAACCATCTTAAACAACCATTTCCAGATGGGGCTAGCTGGTGGTGATTCAACTGTCAACCAGAACACCTGGAATGCTGAAGCCATACCTTTTGCCTGACTTGATGCTCTGCAGTTATTAACAGAAATGCACATTGTTGTTGTTGTTATGGAAGCAGGCAGAGACAATCATCAGTGTCTGACCTGTTAGCATTTACTGGATGGATGTCAGATGTATGAAAATTAGCCTCGTATAGGGACTGACTGTCGACTCTTTGCAACGGATGGGCAGTGCCAACTTCAAAGTCAATTGTCACAAAAACTAGGCCAAATATCACAAATCTGGCCGGTAGAAATTTAAATACTGTGCCCTAGTTTGAGAATCCGTGGTCAGTTGCCAGCTGCCATTGTAAATGGCGGAGGAGACAGCTGCTAAAAATGGTTTGATTTCCACTTTGAAGGGCTCGTAACCTTGACCTTGACTCAGGTCATACTGCATACCGTCATGCATCACTCTTCGACCTCTACATACATGCCATATTTCACTGAAATCGAATAAACTTTTTGTGGACGGACAGACGTATGTACGTACGCACAAATGCCATACTCTGCACAGAAGCAAAGACTTAGTGCTCAACTTCCTTTCGTAGGTCTTGAGCAGTAGATGGTTATGTCAATGAGATACAGGGCCAGCTCAATGCCAGACTACCTTAACAACCACTTGGCTTCATTGCACCACTGACCAGTACCAAATTATACTGCTTGCTGACAGAAGGGACACAATGATGTAAACAACTTGCTCAAAGTTAGTACATAGTCACACACCCAATGCACCCACACACCCATTACACGCGGAGTGTAACTCCTATGGGAGTTGAACCCACAAACCCCTTCATGCGAGTTCAATGGCAAACCCCATGTAACCACGCCAGCCTCATACTTCAGCTTACCTCTAAAAGAAAGTTACAGCCTGCAGTCTCACCTATCTACTAATGTTCCTTTCTGCACCGATGGTGAAGATGCCAGCATCTCGTCAGCTGCTTCTTCATCTTTAGACAACGTCAACGGTTCTTTGCTTGCCATTTCTGCCAACTCACTTAGCAGCAGTCTGCATGAACACATTTGACATCATTCACACATAGAACAATAATGCTACAACACATCTCTATATTATCAGCCAGCATGGAAGCAAGTTTGCAATAGCAATTATTACATCAACAACAGCAACAAAATGCAATCTGCCGACAACATGCTCCACGTCTCTAAACTGCAAAATGTCAAACTTTCAGACATAATCTATTTAAGGCCAAAGGTGCATGTAACAAAAACCTAGAGTATACGTCATGTCAACAAAAAAACAATATTTGGTTTTTGTTTGACTAGCATATTTTTTTCTGGTGTTATGTCAAGTTGGGTCCTGTTTTCCAAAAATAATAACAAACTGTAGAAAATAATGGGAGTGGGTGTCTATAAACCCGGGTCATGTTAAGTTAGCCAGCGATGACGTTGCTGCTGGCAGCAGTAAAAGCACTGATTAATTGTACTGAAAACAGCAAAAGCAGCAGAGTTCTAAAAATAGACATTATGTCAATGACTGTCATCTTCACATCACAAACGTAAACAAACACTGTCTATTTTTAGAACTCAGCAAAGATTTTTCCGCCATTTCTGCTGCCGGCTGCTAACTTAGCACTGAGAAACTGAACGACAATTGCACGATTTTTTTTGAGTTTGCTGCTGTCACTGCCGATTAACTTTATTGACTGCATTAAGATTTTACGTCCAACCCGACACAAAATAGATTACTTTAAAGATGTTCTTCCCAGCCAATCTCTTGGCTTAGTACTGAAAAATTAAAACAAACACAACAAAAGCAAATCATCCGTAACAAAATGTACTACAACAATAAAATTATCACAAAAAAACTAAAGCCAGGTTTGGTCGCCTCCTACGACTACGACCTCCAGCCTGGAAACGGAACGAGTCTATTCTGGAAGAAGTAGATAGATAAGTCAGGAAGTAAACATGTAAGGAAGAAAGTATAAGAAAAGAAGAAGAAAGTAAGGAAGTAAGTTAAATAAAGAAACAATTTATATAGCGCCAAAATCAACAAAAGAATCAGGGCACATCACTGCCCCGTGTGCCATATAGGGCCAAAGCACAATGGCTGAGTTAATTGATTAAGGTTTTATGACCCACCCGACATAAAATAGGTCATTTCAGAGACACTGTTCTGAGCCAATCTCTTGGCTTAGTACTGAAACACTAAATCAAATGAATGAATGAATGAAAATGCGAGGATTTTAAGTGCGTTTGAAAACCGACTGAGAGCCGGCTTTGTCTAACACACTATGTAAACAAATCAAGCCGTTGAGCGAAGTAAAGCCGGAAATGGTCAG
>Ga0209780_1004858_pt1 | contig 10477 bp, 7 predicted proteins | sample WorMetexBAHAMAS2_FD_187384 | JGI IMG/M metagenome (GOLD analysis project Ga0209780, IMG submission 187384) | Marine gutless worms symbiont microbial communities from Max Planck institute for Marine Microbiology, Germany - Inanidrilus exumae... | ecosystem: Host-associated > Annelida > Digestive... | reverse complement strand
TAACTTGTTAAATTTAGGTGCACATGGGACTGTTGTAAATATTTCTTTTCTAATGGAGTAATTAATAGATGGAATCAGCTGGACCAGCGGGCGTGGAAGCCACCAGCATCAATAATAATAATAATAATATACACATTTGTATAGCGCCATATGGTCGTAACTTCAGAGGCGCTTTAAAGGTTCGTTGAGCAAAATGAGGGAAACAAGAATGGGCTTCTTCATGGACTGATCCGCCGAGCCCTGGGCCTCCCTGGTGGGTTTTCTGACCGGTGAGGCCACACAAGGTGAGTGACAAGGTGAGTGGATATAAAAGAAAAAGGGGCTAGGTCTTTTGGGGGCATAAGAGAAAGAAAGAAACAATTGAGTTGCGTGTTTGATATTTTTGGGCCGCGTATATAGTCAAACGTAGTGGAACATCACACGGCCGGCCGTGTGTATAGACACTTCGTATCCAGTTACCGCTGCAGGTTAGGGTGAGTCTGGCGAATGTCGCATTCACCAATCGGCCGATGACGGTAGCCTTCACTATCACACACTTTAACTAACAATTACACTATAACACTGCACATCATATTTAACATCAACAATTAACATAAAATTCAACTTTTTCATTAATGTTTACATTACCACCACAAAACGTAAACACACTCAGTTTCCCGCGACTGAACAGCAACGAGTAAAATACGGAATGGCTCGAACCTGTAAGCCTTAACTTAGCCAAATAGCATCAATATTGATGCTATTTGACTTAGCTATGCCTACATGTACTAGGGAACTTGGCTAGTAGGCCTACTCACTCAAAACATGATTTAAGTTGTTTTTGTTGTTGTCCATTGACTTCAATGACTTGGTAGGCTCCATATTATGGTGATTGGTGGCAACACAGGGCCAGCACTAGCCAAGAGCCAACCAAGTAAGACGGCAGCCACTAAATGTATAAATTGTTATACCGCAGATTAGCATTATAGGCACAAGTTTTTCTTTCTAAATTCTAGATATCCTACTGTACCGTTGTACGCAAGTGAAGACAATACCGAATTATCTTATCATTAATGTACATTTCCAACATGTGTACAAGTAATAACTGGTCATGTAAATTGTTTTCGAGAAAAATTAAAATGTTAAATCAATTAAAGTTACCGGGTATGCAAATTGACAATAATAATAATAGTAAACAGATTTGTATAGCGCCAATAGTTCATAACTTCAGAGGTGCTTGGCCAGGTAGCATGTTAGTGAGCAGAGGAAATACCGGTACAGAAACCCTGGGAAAATGGAAATGTTTTTAACCTATTGACTTAAAAACTGTGACAGAGTTGCTATTGAGAACAGTTTTCGGTAGCGAGTTCCAGACAGCCAGCCGGAGCAGAGCATCGGAAGGCGCGCTTTGCAAATATCATCGTCGTATACGGTTGAACTTGACACAGCATTGTGGTGGCCGATAGCAGGTTATGGTTGAGACTGGTTTACTGTTCTTCGTTCTCGTGCTGACTTACCAAGGTTGTCCTAGAAAAAGGCCAATAAACGATTGTTGTTGTATTAATTACACCTAGTTGTCTGCCTTACAGCTAGGATTGCCACCTTTGCACTTTCCAAATTCAGGACCGGGAACGGGCGGAGCCCCCAGCCGACGGGAGACCAGGGGTATGACCATTAACCCCTGTAAAACTGTAGAAATCCTACGTGCTATTTGGTGCATTTTGATGCAATCTGGTGTCAGTTATTTGCAGGCCACCGTACACGGTAATTTAAAACTTTTCAATAAAAACTGAACCGATCTGCCAATTAGTGTCCTCGATTTATTGCTAGAGAAACCTTCACTCTAGCAATACTGTGAAAGTTGAAACACGGTAATACTACGGCACAAACATATTACTCAACAATCCAACAGTGTAAAAACTTGTATTATACTAGGCCTACTATTACTATTGTTAGTATTGTTATTATTTTCGTTATTTTGACTTTATCTTGAAATCTGGGACATTTAGCGTCCCAGGCTGGTCTTGCGGGACAGCATGGCACAAATCCGGGACATCCCGGGAAATTTGGGATGGGTGGCAACCCTACTTACATCATCCAAAGGTTTTGTCTCGAGAGGATACTGTTAGCTGCTATGGCATGGTTGGCCATCCCAGCAGTTGCGGAGTTCTTGTACTCTTTGTGCTGCCAATGCTGTGGCAGAGACGCTGTTATGTGTTACGTATCAACCATGCAAGTTCCATATAAATTTGTCACAATGGAATCAAATCAATATCGAAAGCTAAATATAACAAGTGGTCAAAGAATTTTGACAAAAAGCCGCACAGCATGTCATGCCATTAGCGAGCATTGAATGATCCCTCATGCTGCACTGCATTATTGACAATGAAAAGATCCCTTTTGCTGAGTACAACATAGCAGACTCCCAATGCTTTTCAATGTGCCAGACAACTCTACAAAATTGCCTCTTCTAGTGGGAGATATCGACCCCATCCAATGGTTCCTTGGACCCACACAAGTCATCCCCCAAAACAGCATCTAGATTGGTTCAGCTGTTTTTGTAGGGAACATCTGTGTGACCAGCACACAGACAGACACACAGACAGACCACGCTACGTGCGACATCTGTAGCAATAGACTGCCTCTACGCACAGCATGCAACGTGGTCTGAAACATCACTTCTCTGAATACATTAGTACAAAAAGGCATTTATGTACAACATGTGACAAATGACCACAACTCACTAATTCTACGTTTATCAGACTGTTCGCTGTTAATACATTAACTGCATGAATACTGTTGTAACTCATCAATATTGCCTAGAACTGTACAGTACACGGTTCATCCCGATGTAAGAATTGCTGCTATATCAGCATTGTCAGCAATGTCCAATGCACTGCTACCTGCAGTGTCTGTAAGGGTTTTGTCTGCTCCGTACAACATGAGTAGACGGACAATTGACGCATGTTCACAAGCTGCAGCTGTCGTAAACATACATAATAACAACATCAACTAGTACTACTGATACACTCGTACAAACACCATGTTAGTTGTTCAAATTCTGAACACTTGATTAATCATGTTATTTGGCAGTTAAATAGTCAACGACTTGTGATTTATCAATTAACCGTATTAACGATTCTTTGATTACATTATTCATCCATCCATTCTGCTTAAGTAAAGTACTTCACACAAAATCAGCACATTGCTACACAGTGAAGACAATGAAAAATGAATAAATAAAATTAAAATGTGATATTGCAAATGGCTAACAAACCACAGCTATAATAACAAAGTGAAAAGCTTAAAAAAACAGTGATTTAATGAACGTTAAACATACCATAGTGTAATGGTGTTTGACCATCAACATCCTATAACATAACAGTTGAAGAATGTACAACTAATAAACAACAAGTGAAATCATTTACAAAAACTACCAACAAATTTTGACTATAAACTAACAAAGTTATGGAGTAAAACTATTGACAGGAGTGATCCTCGAGTATCGATGCACACTAACATAATATGAGCAATTTCCTGAAATGCAAAAAACGTGAACTCAAAACAGATCAAAAGACAATGTGCAATAAATGACAGAAGTAGTAGTTTAGACTGCAAACAAAGTAACATCCTACCCGAATGTTAATATCAGCACCATAATCAAGTAAACATCGAACCACTGCTTCATGACCTCGGTCACACGCCCAGTGTAGCAGAGCCAAACCCTGTAAGTCAACATCTCACATTCACTGAATCAGCACAGCCATGGCCAATACGTGACCAGTGCAAATCATGTCAAAAGCAGACAGACAAGCTTTGACAAATTTATGCAAAAATGCCATTATCAATCGATTCTGTCAATCTGCTGCAGAGTCTAGAGATGCTATTATACATTACTGCACTTCTTGCAACGGCCAGGGTGTTTTGTATAACATGCTACATAATAAGATGGTTAGCTTCTGAGCAATTTGTGCAAATGACTGTACAGAAACAAAAAATGTAAATAATTGGTCAAATCCATTCAGACAAAAGCAAACCACTACAGGAGTACCACCACACCTGCTGTTTCGGACACAAATATGGGTAGTAATCTCGCTGGGTATCGAGCATGGCTGATTTTGACAATTTTGTATTCGGTAACATTGGTTACAGTCGGTTTTTCTTTTAATGCAAAGATTGAAAATAGTACAGAAAGTGACAGCTACTTTTTGTCAAAGAACATCAAAATAAAAAAGGCACACCGTTTCGGTTAAAAATTAAAATTCAACAATGAAACCACATAAGGTTGTAGGTCTGGTGATGCTGATGAAAGGAAACATGCTTCTGCATCATAAGCAGTCATTATGTAACCCACATTTGTAACTTGATTGAGTTAAGGTTTCAAGTCCCACCCAACACAAAATAGGTCACTTTGGAGACGTTCTTCCCAGCCAATCTCTTGACTCAGTACTGAAAAACTAAATCAAACACAGTAAAAGCAAACATGCCCCCGTAATAAATACTACAACATAACATTATTACAAAAAAAACTAAAGCCAGGTTTGATCGCCTGCTATGACTTCCGGCCTGGAAACAGAATGTGTCTATTCTGGAAGGAGTAGATAAGTCGGGAAGTAAATTAGTAAGGAAGGAATAAAGTAAGGAAGGAAGGCAAGTAGACAAACAATTATATAATGCCGAAATCAACAAACAAGCCAGGGTGCAGTACTGCCCGCAGCCCGTACGGGGCCCCACATTTGCAAATAACTGGTCATATCCATTCAGACAAAAAACACACCACTATAACAGTGCCAACACCACCAGCTTTTGTTTTTCAGGTAAATCTGGTTTAGCCAGCTTTCCCTCAATCTTCCTCCTTTACTTGTTCTGGAAGAGTTAGTTGTTTAACGTCCCTTTTCAGCACAAATATATCTATATCAGAGATGAAAGGTCTGGGGTGGAGAGCTATCCCTAGCCAGTGAAGGAAGGCCAGCAATATATTAACCTAAACCCTGGCCACCTTTTTGTTCAGCAACCACCTAAAAAGGGAAAGGGATTGAGAGGCTCATTTAAATTATTATGCTAGCGCCTACAACAGGGGAAGACAACTATCACACCGCAAGACAAAACTAAATCAAATACGACAAAAACAATCATGCATCCTCAACTACAAAATACATATAACACAAAGATCAACACACACAAAAACTAAAGCCAGGTTTAGTCGCCTGCTACGACATTCAACCTGGAAACGTAGTGGGACTACTAGTATTCTGGTAGAATTGGAAGGGATGGAAAACAAGAAAATAGATGTAGCGAGTAAGAAAGGGAAAAAGGAAAAGTAAAAGATACTAAAACTAAAAGATAGAGTAGCAGGTGGGGAAGTGAAGGGATAAGGGGGATTGCCTGGGCCCACATGGGGCGTTCTGGAAGAGAAGCTTTGGGAATAAGTGGCACAGGTGGTTTACAGGAGGCCAGATGCCCTTCGTGTCACCCAAGCAGCAGTATCAAATCACTGAATGAAGCAAGAAATACGCACAACAGTTAAATACGCAAAAATGTAAATGTAGATTATGAGCCATACTGCAAATATCAAAACATTGCTGACTTACGGTTAACATCAATACATCAAATTACATTTTCATCAAGTTGTTGAACGTCACAGTCATTTCTATGCAACAGCCGCTGAACAACTTCAGAATTACCCTCCTTGCACCAGTCAAAGACAGACTTTTGTTCGTCGGGTATCGTTGGATCGTCAGACGCAAGCAGTGTACTTACTGCGACACCCATGCCAGTCTTTGCCGTCACATCACTTACTGCCATCTCATTACACACCAACAACACTTCTTTACAACAATTGGCAAATTATGGCAAACAGACAAGCTCAGACGTTTTTATTAGAAGATTGGCAACAGACAATTGTTTACGGAGTCAGAAAATGCTTACTCGTTTGAAGTTTGTTACTAACAGTGTACGTTTGCTCATGATTTCTGTATTATATTGCAGATGAAAATTAATTATCAACACATACAGTAATAAAACACTTCAAAACTGAGCATGATATGCCACTTAAGCAAAGTGTCACGTGACCCTTATTATGCCCTCTTATCATTCACTGGCTAGTACTTGCCACGGTCAACCTGCACACCAAATTAGGAGTCAGAAGAAAGAGAAGTGTGTGACAAAAACTAAGCCACTTTTGGGGCAAATGTTTTAGTAACAAATAAGAAACAGAAGATTTGGCTGGTTATTAATAATCTTTATTCGTATATGAGATGCAGCAAACAGATAAAACAGATGCAAGTACACAAAATACAGGTAACACAAATTATGCAACTCCTAAATTAAAACTAATAAAAACAGCACAATAATACACACCCAATAGGTTAGACATAGAGCTCGCACTTAAGACAAAGATGCACCATCAAAACTCAAGTGTATGCACAATATTGAACTCATTTAAGATATGGCCATAAGCATTGGTTAAAATTTGTCACATGACTCTTTATATCATGTCCATAAACATTTTAATCAACTAATAAAAAATCTGCACAAACTACTCAGGTAAGACAGCATACTGCTTATTGAAGTCCATTATCAATTAATCAATCAATCAAAAAAATCTGAAGTGGTCCAAGTAATAAAAATCAATTCAGGATCCACTACGAGGGCCAATATATGGCTCATAATCCAACATAACGACTGATTTTGATAATATTATACTCATAAACATTTGCTACAGTCAGTTTGCGAACCAATTTTTAGGTAGAAAATATGGTGAAGACATCTATTCCATTACCGAAGTGAGAGGACTAGAATCTGAGTGCTATAATCCAGTGTAACTGCTTGACAACTATAGCACTGCTGTTTCAGCATAACAGACCAGTATGACTGAGGGTCAAACAGACATTCTGCACTTTCACATTCACTGCACGTATGCGTCATGCAGAAATAATTGGGAGTGCAAAATATAAAAGCACAGTTGTATTCTGAACATAATTCCAAATACCTTCTTTTCCCAGTCTTCATCTAATTCCAACAATTTGTTTATATATTCCAGCATACAATCCTTGCTGCTCTTGTCATGCAAGTTGTGCCATGCCTCCCTACATAACGATAACACCTGATTTCACAAGCATTTGGTAGCTCTTCAGAATATCAACGTGTGCACATGTAATGTTATGTGCACAGTGTACATGCATTTTGTATTTGAATATGTCATTTTTTGGAACCTTATATCTACAGACTGGTATTTCTACAAGAAGCAAGTCTTTCTTCAGTTTCATAAACAAATGTTACTTTCAGATATCATTCAGTTCAGCGCAGTTATTTTCAGTTTAAATTTTCTTTCAATTCATAATTATGCCAAAATTATCATTCTAGTTATCACTTCAGTTTGACAAAGATATTTAAATTCACTGATACAATTTTACTTCGATCCAGTTTTTACTACAACACAGCTCACACACAGTGTTCTAAGTCAAAGTCACTGTCTACATCAATACTTTATCTAACTCAAGAAATGCTCTCATCACCAGTGTTGCAAAGTAGGTCTAGGTCTCTTTTAGACAATGTCATCAAATGATAAATATTTCACTAAGTGCTTACCACTTTTGACGTCCCTGAAAGTCAAAAAAACCAGGCTTTGACACTATGCATGGACCAACAGTAACCTACATGCAACAGATAATGACATTCAACAGTCTTCACTAAAAATTATTAATTAATAATAGTGAGTTAATTTACAAATCAGTTCGCATCATACATCAGTTCTATTCAGTTAGTTTAGTGCCTAATGCAAGCTAGATTGGCCAAGCATTACAAAGTCCAAAAGAAAAAAAAATAAAGTGAAAGTAAAATAATGATTTCAATAACACAGATGTGGTATAGGTAATACTGCTGTGGATAATTCTAAATTTTTAGTGAATATGAATTCACGTTCACGTTCGCTATATGCTGTCGCCCGTCCGTCTGTCGTCTGTCTGTCTGTAACGTTTGTGCACCCTACTCAGACGGTTAAAATTGTTTCTACCCCATTTGGTACCTTGGTCATCCATTGACGTCCACGGAAAATTTATCAGATATTGTCCCAGGAAACCCCTCCTTTCGGGGTGGGAGGGGGTTAAATGCAAAGGGATAGCCGAATATAGCAATTTTGGACCTATCAACAGCTATATCTCGGAAACAGTGCAAGATAAGTGGCTAATAAGCAGTCGTATATGAACTTTCGATTCGTACAAAATCAGTGACCTTGAATGACCTTGAACGGCGTAATGACCCTTATTTTGCATTATTTCACCAAATTCTGTAGCTTGCAGGGTGCACTGCATAATAGTGGTTGAAGATATATATATAAACATTCTGCAACAGAAATGTAGCCCATAGCATCTAGTTTTCAGCAATATATCACTTACGATGATATGATACACATGATATCAACAGTTTAGAATCATAGTGGTGTAACTTAAATTTTTATCAGTATTCAATTACTTACTGCTGTTTGTTCAATATGACCAAGGCCAGTTGAGGACCAGCTGCATGACGCTGGTTCTCGAACGTCCTGTTACTCGTCAATGAGCTTACTGCAAGCCAACGAGGTATAAATATTCTATAACTGCAAGGTGGAAATTCTGTAGCAGATTCATAAATTCAAGACTTAATGAGCAGTACTTGCCTAGCTATCATTTAATTTGCTAAACGAAGCAGGTTCTATTTTTTGATATTTTGAATTTGAAGTACATGTGCAAAATCGTCGTAAAAGGTTCACATTCACTATCTCATCTCCTTATAGTTCCTTGTATGCATTAGTTGCCATCCGCAAGGGCATGTGGGCAGCAAATCTGTGATCCAAAATCCTTCTGTTATTAACTGTGGTGCCAGATAACATAGGTAGACCAATATAATGCACAAACAACGGGTGTTGCTGAAAAATAATGAGTAAACAGCGATTTCTGGCAATAAGCTTAAAAGTACCAAGTTTACGTAATATTCTTTGACATGCAAGCATAGAAGATCTACAGTACTGGATTGAACTGAATTGGCCAGCTTCACCCCTGGTGGGGATGAGTTTATGCCCGAATGGATGGGACTTATTCAAAACAAGCAGCTACGGATAGGGATGGATGCAATTGTTTGTCACAGTTGATTGCAGCAGTGAGAATGCTACTTAAAGTCATCTAGGCCTAGTCTGAGCATATTGACCATGATGATGATAGCATGTAGATCAATCATGTCAAAATCTGAAACTTGACACGTGTCTTGCATTAGCATTGTGTGTGCACTGCACTAAAATAACAGCTGTCTATAATCTATACGCTAGCATGTTTCTTTTTGTCTTCTTGCGGGGTTATGTTGCCATCAGTGCTGAGGCCTCCGACAGACCCAACGTGCAGCCCCTCATTCCAAATGGGTTATAAAGACTGTGAGGCTTTTACAAGCCTCAAAAGAACTTGCCAATGCACATTACCTAGTTCCTTATAGCCGAGGTATGGGGGACCTAGAAAATTTAAGCATTTAACAGATAAAGCACTGCACTTTCCTAGCAAGTTCCTAAGAGACAATGTCCCCTAATGGGTTATAATCAGTCACTATTTTTTGTCTTTTGCAAGCCTCAGAAGAACTTGCCAAAAAATAAAAACTATGCTAGCATCACTTGGCAGACATTGTGGCCAACAGCATTATTGTCCCTACTGGGCCAAGCCGTCTAATTCCGGCTTCAGGTATGCATGTTGTGCATTGGACATGGATATAATGAGGGAGGTAGAAATAAATGATAATGCTCACATCACCCACAACACAACATCTTAAGTAGCGTTCTCACTGATGCAGCTGACCGCTGTTGACAGTGAACCGATGTTGCCTGTTGATGGGGTCGGTGATAGTTCACTTTGAAAATCAAAGACATTGAAAAGGCCTGGAGTGTTCTCACTACACCGGTCGACGGGCTCAATAATCTAGCATTCCTAGAGTTTGAGACGGATGACGGTGGTCGACGGGTTCACTGAAAACTGCCTTTAATTGCCTGTATAGCCGTTGTATGGCAGCGTCCGTTCATCATTGCTGGATCAGGTACTGAATCAGCCGATCCAGGTGACGTAAAATTATTGAATCGACCAGATCCGTTTTTTCGTGGATCGTTCGAACTCTAACCGTTCCCTTCTTATTTCCTTCCAAAGGCATTTTCATACTAATGACGTTTTATTCAAAGGGCGCTTGGTATTGGGGGCGTTTTGGTTTGTGGGCCTTTTGTCCCGGAACATTTTGGTTTGGGGGCGTTTTGACTTTGACCTGACACCAGAGTATTGAGAGTAACACCAGTCAATGAACAGACTCTTAACCTGTTTGAAGCGAGCGTAAAAATAGAGCAAATCATCGCTTTTTAATGCTCCAAAATGTGTTCTAACATAACTGCACGCATTTTGAAACAACTCTTGCATTTCATCTTCAGCCATAACTTAGTTCTGTACTAAATAAAAACATTTATCACAAATTTGACAACCGACATCTCCAATGTTTG
>Ga0209780_1004857_pt1 | contig 10477 bp, 8 predicted proteins | sample WorMetexBAHAMAS2_FD_187384 | JGI IMG/M metagenome (GOLD analysis project Ga0209780, IMG submission 187384) | Marine gutless worms symbiont microbial communities from Max Planck institute for Marine Microbiology, Germany - Inanidrilus exumae... | ecosystem: Host-associated > Annelida > Digestive... | reverse complement strand
CCCAGGGATCGCGGGGCCCCTCCGACACTGCGGGGCCCGGGGTAGCTTATTCCCTTATCCCCTCAGTCGACGGCCCTGGATAGGAATAAAGAAATTACCTCACTGTCAACTTATGTATATGCAGCAAACAAAAGTTCTTCGGTAATGTTGCTGCACTGCTACGGCGTAGGGTTATCTCATGATCTCCTCTGCTCAACATATATCACACTAGCGATAGTATCGTAACTTCTCTCTGTCTCTGTCTCTGTCTGTCTCTCCCTTGCAAGACCACGCTGAGTTATCTGTCGCATTTCATTTCCGGTCAACCGTTGTCCACTGACTTATCGATCTGTCGAGTGGACAGCAGTACGGCTATAAACGTGATCGAGATCGACCACATCACGAATTCGTTCGATTGCTTCCTGTCAGAAACACGCAGCTTGTTGGCTTGACGTTAAACAGTGCACATACCCAGTCGCGTTATCAACGGTGTGGACTGGAGTGGACATGTTCACCCCGCATTCACCAGAGGGCGTTCCAGATGCTGATAAATACACAGGACGTTTAGTATTTCTCCTTATAATGAGTGCGATGCTCATCTCTAAAGCGATCAGGAATGGCACTTGTCAACGAGTGATCACACAGTTTTACCTGCCACCCACACGTTTATCCACTAATGGATTAAACCATCCTGCATTTATTCCCGGCCGCAGAGCATCGCCCCACTTATTTAGGCCGGTACTCATTTCCCGTCTCGCTGAGGGTAGGAGGCTGAGTTGGCCAGGGATGCAGATCTGATAACAGGAGTAAAGAGGGTCGTTCAGGCACGAAGCTTTGCGCTTTACCACGGTGATATCAAAGTGACCATCTGTTTACTTGCTGGAATTGACTATTATTTTCTCCTCCCTGTTCTTCACCTCCATTTGGAAAGGGAGGGAGCCCATACCAATATCCATCCGCTTACTGGACTTTTGCCTATTGCTGTGATTTTTATAGTCTGCTTTGTTGTATTTTGTCATCTGTGTTTTACATTGTCCGCATGGTGATTGCTATGATACGCTGGTCACATCTATAGCGGAAAGCGTAATGTAACGGTATGGCGTCCGTCCGTCCGTCCGTCTGTCTCATCTTTTTTCTAACATTAATAGGGCGCATACTCAACGTGACTCACCAGGGGGCAGCACGCGACGCGGTCATCGTACATTTCCGTTTGAGTATACTTGCGTTATTGTATGTAGATTGTAGACTGTCTTTATATAGCCTACATGTCTCTGTTCTTGTTATCTGTTGTTTCATCCTGTGGGTGGTCAGTTGCAATGGAGTTTCAACCATTTGTGGCAACCTGCGATATTGGCAACTAAATGCTACTACTATTATTGCTCATCCAACTTTGTAGACGTGGTGACGTTTACGGATCACATCCGTCCCCTGCCAAAGACCGCATCTGAGCTCTGATGTTTGTCTGAAGGAGAAGAGGGGAGATAATCATAACTGCTCTGTTCTGTGCTGTGTACGACAGTTGTGTTTAATAGGATCTGGCGCGGGATATGCTTTTATTCCTGCAAAATTCACTTAGGTAAAATTGTCTTTCGATAGTTCGTTCGTTCGACTGATTCTACTGTCTCGCCTAAAATAGCTGAGTAACTTCGCGTTAATCATTCTAGTCAATTAAAACTACATCTGCGACATTGGTGAATCAATATTTTCTCGGGGACATTTACTAAAAAACTTCCTCTAAATTTATTTGTAATTACAAGTTGTCTCCCTTTAGAAATCTGTCTCAACGTTTTTTCCTGGGAAAACCTCACTTTTTGGACTTTGATCGTCGATGACGTCGGCTGCCCATAACCTGTCCATTCCATTCTTATGTTAAAGCTCAAACGTTCCTGTTAATTTGAGCCCAAGATTACCCAAATCGGACAGTGGGTTCCGAAGTTATAGCCATTTAACTTTACGTGTTCGCTACGCCTTGTTGGGGCCAAGAATATTTAATCTCTAGCTATTAATCTTTAGTGTCCCAAGAACTAAAGGGGCGGTGATGCTCTGCGGCTGGGAAGGCAACCGCAGGCCTGGTGGAAAGTAATGACAGCCTACCGCCGAGTGGATGACTTATAGTCACCTTCGGGCTGACTGCCTGTACACCGGGATCACCTCCGGGCCCAACGTTCGGTAACGTGTATGGGAAGCCTTTATCTTTTTATCGCGGAAATAGCGCGCCAGACCATTTCCCAGGCACGTCACCGCGAGGCCGCGCACATCCGGCTAACGCATTTCGAGCGGTCCGGGCATGGGCGCCGGCACAAGGGGTTGAAGGGGATCGACGGACCCCCCCTATAATTTTTGCACCTGGTTCTTGACCACCTAAAATTTAGTCACATCAAAATAATTTTCCATCGATAATTTGCGTTTAAAGGTTTCTTCCGATGTTGTTTTGGTTTATTTAAGAGTATCAGTCGCGTTAGGTTAATTACGATACAGCTGATGCTCTTGTGAACGCAATCCAATTTAAGGCCTACCTAGGCTTACATTGTGACACTGAAATGTGTTAAAGCGTTTATTTCACTTAAGTTGTCAATGAAACGGACGATTTTGGTGCATCGTGCGAATAGACAGTTCATGTACATGATGCAATGTACTTTTTAGCGTGCCGTTCTGATTTCATCTTGATTAATTTTGCAATGCGACGTCATATTTACACAAACATGTAGGCCTAAACTTATCTCAGACAGTAATATATACCGGAGAGTTTTGAGAAGATTGCCTGGACCCCTAAAATTCAAGACGTGCCGGCGTCCTTGGGTCTGGGAGATGACATCGTCCATGAGCAATGTCGTATACTGGTAGGCGGGACTATAAGAAGATAAGGAGATGAAGCCGCTTGCTTGATGCATTGCTTCTCTCTCTGTGCAATCTCAGCGGCAGCAAAAACTATATTCATCTAATCAACGCAACAGCGCTCAAACTTGACGCCCATGGCGCCAAAACGTTTGTGCTTTCGGGCACACATGTGGAGTTTGAAGATGAGTAGTTACGAATCTTTACCATATTATGAAGTTGTAATAATGAAATTAAATAAAAATAATTATTATCAACAGCGGTAAAAAGTAAGATAATTAAATTAGTAAATAACAATGATAATTATTACTTTTATTAATAACAGTAATACCAAAAGATTAAAAGGATTACAGTGTTTGCCATATACTGAAAGTCTCAAACGACTGTATATACCTTCACAGTCTTGAGCTCTGTCGGCTCCACATGAATCTTATTTCTTATCTGGTGTTACAAAAATATACTTTGGATTTGTGAAATGTTGATGCGATCGATTTCCTTGAGCATAGTTCTGTCTCACATACTCGATGTCATCCGTAAAAACTGTAAAAAACGCAATATAATAAGTAGCCATGCTGCTTTCTAATCTGAGCGTGTTGCGAAAGCATGGAATAAATTGCCTAGCTATACAAACTATAGTTCTCTTGCTGCATTCAAGCGTAGGTAGTATACTAGTAACTGATGTCAGCGCTTTTCTAGAACGTTCTTAAATTTTATCATTATCATAATGTGCACAAATTATGTTTATACTGTTCATTATTTTGTATGTCGTTCAGTCGTTTTATGTTTCATGTAGTATTTACAATTTTTTCATTCTTATTTTTGTATTTATGTTGTTCAGTGTATCTTACAATACATAGTCTAGATAATTAACTTTGTAGGCAAACCGTAAGAGCTAGTTTTAGCATGGTTATGCTTGTTTCGTTGTTTTTTGCTTACTGTATTTGTGAGAAAGTCCGTGCTTGAACGAATAAACTCAGATTAGGTCAGATACAATTATTGTGACTGAAAACAAATTAAATTAATTAAGCTAGTTATTAAATAAAATTGACTGCTTAAATAACTAGAAGAAACCAGCACTCACGCGAGTGCAAAGACCCATGCCGGTACTGTTTTTTTTGTGACTCGTGGCCCTAACCTATATTATCTTCTGAACTTACCCGAAACACAGTACTGCCGTTTTTTTCACACACCACACCTGTATGTATTGGAAACTAAAGACGAAATTCGAACAGCTAAGTAGATCTAATATTATTGATATTACAGTTAACCCAAAACCACGAGCTATTTGTTTGAACAAACAATTTGAACGTTTACTTACTGGCTACTTGCAGCATCAATAGAAGCAGAAAAACGCAGACGAGCACGATAATATCATGGTAAATCGACCGTCGCTTGAGAATGAGCATGGTTGACTCCTCTAGATGCGTCTGACGACTTGGATGCGACGCCGACTAGTTGCTGCAACTGAACCACACCATGGCGGCCTATGGCTGCAGCGGCTGAGCTGAGTGGATGTTGTGTGCCGTCGTCGATGTCTTATCGACTTGCGATCATACTGTTTGCTGCTACTGTTATGCGCCGCTTTCATTCTGCGGGGAGTGGGACACCACAGCGTAGAAGCTAGAGGAAGAAGAAGATTTTCGCATAGACTGCAATTAAGGTCCATTCAGCGCCGGATCATCCATGAGGCTGGGGAGGCTGAAGCCTCAGGGCTTGGGCCCCGATAGGGGCCCGGACTGCCCGATACAACGAAATTTCACAAAGTAGGACTAGGACCACTTTGGGCTGCGAAATTTTTAATGTACGAGGGGCCCGCAGTCGCTTTCATGCCTCAGCGCCCAGAGGGACCATGATCCGGCCCTGGGTCCATTGTGAGGGAGCTCATTATCTTATGTGGCGCTTTGAGCCAGCGAGGGTTGTTAGACCCAAAAAATGTCACCCAATTAAGCTAGCATACGACCGACAACCCCAAAAATTATCAAAATTGGTCCATGTTTGTCGAACTTATATCAACACGAATTTGTGACGTTTTTGAGACACAGTGTAGTTACAACAGGCCACTAACAAGAAATCGTATATATGATCTACTGACTGGCACTTCTGTTGATGATACTGAAGACTCTAATATCTAATATAGTAAGTTATCTGGAATGCATTGTCTAATGTCTGATTGAGCAGCATTGACAGCCGTTGTTGTTAGACGGTAAACAAATTTGAGCATTTATGTTGTTCATATGTGGAGTTGCCACAAACTAAACTGCACAAACTGGCAATCATCGGTTTGGAAATTGGCACGTTAATTGCCAACATTCTAGTTTTATTTTAATGCAATACTCTATGTTTACGTTTCGTTTGTTTACACTGAGCGATAATGGCGGAGACAACATCGTGGAGAAGAACTTGTGTAAAATCTGAGTCTAAATACGTTGATAATTTCCACCGTAATGTCACTAGATTACAACGGTTGGTGTTTAGAGATACCGATGAATTCCGCAGTGAACTAAACGCTATTCTAGAGGAACTGAATTCACTGGATTATTTCAGTCATAGTCAACCTGAAGAGGTCAGCTGTTGAGTGTATACTATATGCTAAAATCATACATGTACATGCTTTATATTGCTCTGTCACCATCAGATCCGAGAAATGAACTCACTGCTTTTTTCTTATTTCGTTAGAAACATGGTTTTATATTAACGGCGTGGCACAAAAGCCCGGTATGTCAAGTGCTATTCTTCTAGGCACGGTGCAGAGGGCATCCTTATACAGCAGCCTAACATCTGTCGACGTCGCTGACACACCTGTTCAGTTGGTACAGAACATTAAACTTCTTGGCATTATTCTGAATTCCAATTTTACGATGTGGGAGCATAACAAGCATGTCTCTCACTTATGTATTACCATAGGTGCATTTTTCCATATACATGGTGTCTTAAACAAGTCCACTGTAGCAGATATCGCTGCAGCTTTGGTTTCTAGTCGAAGTCGACTTGATTATGCCATCTCAATTCTTTACGACTCGCCATCGAGTGTTTTGTTTGGCCTGCAAGGCATGACTAGGTGCTTTCGTGACTGTTTAGGCCGTTAGATTAGTGCCGTATAAATTGTCTTAGTTACTTACTTACTTACTTACTTACTTAAGAAAACGGTATTTTATGTAATCTCAGTGCATAAATTGGCTGTGTGAGTGCACCTTGTTATGTTGAAACGTAGGACATTGCAATGGTTTTGAGGATATGCTGCCACTTGGTTCCGCTACAGTGTGACAGCCTCGTATTGAAACTCTGTCATTTCATTTACAACACACTCAACGTCCAGCAGGTAAATGCTTATTGTTCAGTGCATGGTATAACTATTTGCACATTTGCAGGGATTTGTAGAATAAATGTCACTTCTGCTATACATTGTGGTGGTACCGTATGCCCTGAGGTGACTGTTGTTGGTGGCTAAAAGAATTGACAGTGGTATTTTTCTAACATGTAAATTATTCTGTGAATGATTTTTCTCTCTTTTACTTTGTTTTTCAATATGAAAATGCAATATGTATTATGTATCTCTTTCTCACTGCTTGAATTGCCTTTTATAAAACTGTTTTTCAATGGCATCAGTCTTCAGATATTGAAGACTGCAAATATTTGGTCTGAAGAGGCTGTTTAACTGAACTTAATAAAACTTCAAAGAAGTATAAGTATTATTGAGCAGTAATGAGCAATGCGTTGTACAGGATGGGGCAGAAAACGGCCCTTCGGCCACTGTGAATCAAAAAAGATGCCACTATAAAGAAGAAGATTTTGCATAGGCTGCTAAGATCCATTGCGAGGGAACTTATCCATTTTTTGATGCATTGAGCCAGTCAAGGTTGTTAGACCCAATTAAGCCGTCATACGACCAAAGATCGGTATGCCAGCAGTCCTGATACCACGGCCTACTGTTACGCAGAACTCACTGTTTCTTCCCCAGCAATTGCCTACCCACGGAGGGATGGCCAGGCTGAGTTGGCCTGGGTGGCTGGTTACATACCGAGGTGGTTTGCCCGCCCAAAAACGGTCACCCATCCAAGTACTAACCGGGCTCAACGTAGCGTAACTTTATTGATACGCCCAGTGCTGTTGCTGCTATGCCAAATCGCTACTGTACTGTTGCCCATAGTATCACAGATTTTCAAAATTTTTCCCCATGAGGCTCGACACTAAAGCAGTCATTAAAGACCACCCATCTCGGTGTCACTACACTACCTTGTAAAATATTTGACCTCCTTCGAATAGCAGTAGCCAGCGAGCCGGTGGTTTTTTGCAGCTCCCTGTATATGAGTGTGACATTTTGTGCAGATGGTGCTGGTACACGAATGCGATGTGGTGGTTGAGTACCTACTGAGAGCATACCGTCGTGGCCAACAAAACATTCTCGTTAACGTATTTCGAGCCCTTGCTACAGTGCTGTTTGAAAACGCCGGACGTACAGCTAAGGTAATGTGCGCAACACGTTTGACAGAGACAGCCACAAAAACAGATATTTCTACATTGCTGTAGTATAGATAGGGTGAAGTGATGTCACAGTAATCTTTGATTATTATGTAGTCTCCATCTTGTTCGTACTGTGCGCAGTTAACTGGTGAAGATTGTCACATTATGTAGTATACATAGACTTAGCCCAGCGCCACCGAGCGCCTCTGTATCTTCGGACTTTATAGGCGCTATATAAATTGTATGTATGTATTATTATTATTATTAAATAAAATTGAATCAGTAGGTTTAAGAAAAGCTTAGTGCTAGCACCAGAAAGTGATGTCAAACTAACACAACTTAAAGTGTTTATGGTTCTTTGCCCGTCATCATTGCACTCAGAACAGCTGATTTAGATGGGAATGAAGAAATTACGAGGGATCACACAGTTTTGCCTGCCACCCACACGTTTATTCGCAAGTGGAAAGATCCATACCAGCCGTTACTTCCCATCTGCAGAGCATCGCTGCACTTTTGCTGGTACTCATTTACTATCCCGCTGAGCTGACCTGTGTGGCTGGTTACATACCGAGGTGCTATGCCCACCCAAAGACAGTCACCCATCCCAGTACTAACCGGGCTCGACGTAGAGTAACTTCGTTGGCACGCCCAACGCCGTTATCACTAACCAAACTGTGCCGTAGGTAGTGTACAAGTATCATTGCAGTCCAGACTGTTAACTTTTGATCCTTCAGTAACAATGTCATCGTTATCGATGAATCATGCTAACTCACTTCCAAGTAGCACTGATTTTACATCACTTAAAAGATTTCGTAAATCCCTGGCCTCTGAATTACTACTGCCATATTGTAAGGTATTTGTTATCTAGTTGTTCGTGTTGGGTATAGACAGTTTTATGTGTTTTCTATTTTATATTCATGTACATGTAGTTTAAACGATTTCTATATCTATTTCATGCATATCAGTGTAAGTGGTCGATCGGTCCTTTTGTTCAATAAATTGATTGAATATGAATGTTGAAGTTTCATGAGGAACTGATTGGACAACGAGGAATTTTGCGGCACTTGTCAGAGTTCGGTGAGCCGGCGCTGCGTCGGGCTGTCGTCCAGTGTCTTGAAAACATTTGCATCAGGTAAATCCACTGATACTGGTTGATTTTTTTTCGTTGAAATAAATTGGTATCAGCTGTCAGCATTGAGTGAACATATGAAGGGCGTTCGTTTACACACAAAACCTGAAATGTCGGAACAGTTGTGACTTGTTTGTAAGAAGTTGGTAAAATTATAAATGGCTCACCGGGGGGGGGGGGCTGTTGTTGCAAATGCCGAGAAATTTCGTTACAGCTGAGAAGTGTATGGCGTGGAAACAAGCTTATATTTTTTAATAGCATATTACATAATTAATCTTCTGCTGTTTTTATTTTATTATATAATTCTACTGTCCTGTATTGTTGTGTAAAGTAACTGTCACAATATCATTAGTATACATTTGATGAGATACTGATATTGGAAAGTATGCATAACGGGAGCAATTCCTTTTTTCAGAATCTGTTGGTGAACCAAAAGGGTGATTTTTGTAGGCCTCATTGCATGACTAGCATCGATGCGGTGACAAACGGAGTAGAATGGTCTGTCTGTCTGTGTGTGTGTCTGTGTGGGTGTTGGTCACGTTGATGAGCCCTGCAAAAATGGCTGAATTGAACAAGATGTCATCGGGATCCTAGGAACCAAGTGTTAGATGTGGATCAACATCGGATGTAACCATTTACAGCTGCAAGGGTTGACATGCTGCCGATTTAGGCACACAAGACAGCTGTGTGAAAACGGATGACTGATCGAGATGCTGTTTTGGGGGCTGTCATATTTGTGGGTCCAAGGAGTTAGTTGGGGGTCAAGATGTGACGAATCCATTCACTTCCGCGAGGAAATAAGTCGACGAAGAAAATTGTGGACAACCAGATAAACCCACATTCACATGGAAATATGCTGCTAAACCAAAGTATGTTATTCTTAGTACTGTATATTGTTTGAAATAATTGGGTATCATTAGTAATTAGTGTACTGCAACAGTCAGCAGTGACTGACGTTTCACTAAGCGTTGTGTAAAAATTTAGATCAAGTTAAGGTTTTTAAATCCCACTTGACAGAAAAATGGGTCACATTGGAGACATTTTTCTCAGCCAGTCACTTTGCATGCAGCATTTATCGGTGACCTTTAGTGACCTTGAAGGCATGCTACTGAATAAAATGAAACCAAACACAGATAGAAACTAGCTCTCACAAGAGCACCATGACCATGCCAGCAATGTTTTCTTTGTGCCTCATGACCTTGAACTTTGACCTTTTGACCCCAAAATAAACAGATTTCCAGGACTCATAATAATAATAATAATAATCCGATTTGTAAAGCGCCAGAATGTCAAAAGACTTCCGTGGCGCTGACTCATGGTGGAACATTTCTGTGTCAAGTTTGGTGATCCTAGCTGCATCGGTTTTTGAAATGTCCTGCGGACAAAAAACACAAACGCCAATGAAAAACCACCCATGCGTGGGTAACAAAAGCAGACGTGTTTGTATCACAAAATAAACGTTAAAAAAACTAAAGCCAGGTTGTATGACATCTGGCTATAGATTGGTCTTATTCTTGTAGCTCTGTGGCTTGCACGGGGTTTTAAAAAAAATAGAATTCAGTTAAATAATTGTTTTGGCATTGTTTTAGATCCACAGATGACGATACTTACATATCTTCTGAGCATCAGACCCTCTGTGCTCAGACGTTGCTATACATTCTCCAGCAGCCATTTACAGTCAATGCCGATGATCTCACTTTTAGCAAGGTACATTTTATATTCCAAAAATGAATTTTTTTCTGCTGCGTATTTTTGTATTATGTGTTTATGTTGAATTCAAGGGCTAGCAACAGTTTTACCATCTTAATCAATTAATTAGATGTCTTTAGTCAGTAATTATTAAACTGACATTTTTGATTAAAGCCAGTAGGGGTAAGTCAAAAATAGCTAGCACATAATTAATCCTTATGTGGTATATGTTTGAAATGTCATTGACATCATGGAACAAGAATAGGCAAATCACAATTACTGCTCTCTCATTAGTTCTATAATCTACATTTAGTTAGAGTGAGAAATGTTAAACCAGTTTTCCTCAAGTGCATTTAATTGAATGACAAGTAATCAGAAATAAAT
>Ga0209780_1004856_pt1 | contig 10478 bp, 5 predicted proteins | sample WorMetexBAHAMAS2_FD_187384 | JGI IMG/M metagenome (GOLD analysis project Ga0209780, IMG submission 187384) | Marine gutless worms symbiont microbial communities from Max Planck institute for Marine Microbiology, Germany - Inanidrilus exumae... | ecosystem: Host-associated > Annelida > Digestive... | reverse complement strand
GTACTGTTAAATTTTATAAACGTTTGTACCTTAACTCAGGCTTACTGCATGATATATTTTGGTCATCTATGATTTTTAAATGTGATGATTGTATGAAGACTGTTTTTATTCCATTGCATAAAGCTATTAGTAATTTGTGGTCGCAGTTTTATGACTATGTGTCTGGTAATGTTTAATTGCATTTCTTTGTATATATCTGTATTTTCTGTCTGTGTCTGCCTGATTGGCGAATAAACGTGTTCATAATTACCATTAACGTGCATCTGCAGCGAAGGCGATAACTGTGATACTGACAAACGAGGCTAATCTGTTTCTGACGGAACGCGCAACGCTCCGTCTTCGTTATGTTAATTAGCCCGCCTGGCATCGCGATGCCGCCGGCGGGCTTATGTTGTACTGAGTTACTTTCTTTTTTAAATGTCGCCCCTCTCATTCGACAATGGGTGGACGGCACGCAACGCGGATTGCTGCGTGAACACCGTCCATGAAAAAATTACTACAACTACAAATTTGGTGAACTTTGGTCCAGTAATCCTTGATATCTTGTGGCTCATTTGCATGGGTGGTGAGTATACGTAGGCTAAAATACGCCGTGCGCTGGTTTTTAAAGGTTATTCGCTAAGTTGCAGTAGCATAGCCAGTTTATAGGTAAGTAAGAAATGCACAGTTGCTTTAGCGCATACCGGGCGGGCTACACGTTGGGCTATATCCCGCTTTCGATGGCACACACACACAACAGATCGATCGCTCTACCTGGTCACCAAAGTAGTTGACAATTACAGGCGTTAAAAAACTATACGTCGAGACGTACAGACTGCGAATGTCTGCGTGCACGACGATACAAAATTTAGTTCAATATAATAAATTATGGACGACACAGATACTAGGCAAATGTGCGAAGCTGCTGCAGGATGCAGGCAAAAACGAGTCATACACGCGCATTGCGGCGACTGCTGAATGCGGTGACGTATATACGTGAATCAATGAAAGAACCTGAATTATGGGATATCTAGTGCAGAGAGTGACCTCCGCACGGCTACTACAGCGCATGACTGAATCAAACGTCACCGGCCGCATATCGGTCACGTCGACCTCCTATTGTATCGATCCATTCGATATCTGGCCACAGCTGCTGCCGTCTCATTATTGTCAGGATGCTGCAGCAGGTATTGTCGTTTTGCTCAGGTGTTGACTGTTATGCCTCATTGCCCACACGCAGCTAGCTATAAAGTTAAAGACCTTGGTGTATGTTGGAACGATACTTTTAGGAAAATCTTTGGTTACGACCGACGGGAATCTGTTACTGAGCTACAGTACAAGTAGCTCAGCTGTTGCTGACAAACCCGCGCGACGCGCTGCATCACAACAAACGGCAAAATTTTAGAACAGTCACGTGACCATAACCACACCCTTTTTGTTGGTGATATGTAATCCTGTTGTTAGAATTGAAATAGCCTACCTGTGTACAAAATTTAACGACTTTAGGTTCAGCCGTTTCAGTCATATGACAGGAGCCCAAAAATTTGTAATGGGTCACATGACCTGACCACGCCCCAATCAGGGACAGTTTGTCGTCCGTAGGCTGTGACTTGCACATTCAACCTTTACATCAAATTTGTAGGCTTTGCGATTGCCAATTACGACGATGCATAAGGCAACGCATAATGTAGAAACTGAGGTGGTTTAAGGTGGTTAGGGGTCACCCAAGGTCAACTGCAGCATAACCATTCGATAGAGTGCATATGACTTCCTATTCGAATTCAATAGAAACTATGAAGCTATCTCGTACCGTTTTCGAGATATTGTCGCTTATTTTCAAAAAATAGAGTTCACGTAACAATGACCACTCCACGTTCGGGGACAATATGTCGACCGTAGGCTGGGACTTGCTATGATCAACATGTACACCAATTTGAAGTCTCTAGCTTAAGCCGTTCCTGAGATATCTTAGGGGGACTAAAACTTTAAAATGGGTCACGTGACGTGGCCACGCCCATTTCAGGGACGTTTTGTCACCCGTAGGCTGAAACTTGCTATGTTCAACCTACGTATTAAGTTTGAAATGTCTACGATTACCTGCAACGAAGAAACGAACGGCTACGCCAAATGCAAGAATTCTCGTTTTGAGCCACGATTTGGGCGACTTAGGGGGTAACGCACAGGGTTCATCTATGGCTCGATGGAAAGCGCGTTTTCAACTTCCTATTAGCGATAATTGCAATTCTCGCTAGCTCTCACGGCTGTGGCACTATTAAGCGAAATCTGTCGAAATCGGCGTTTTCTGACGGGGGTAGTAATGACGTAATGGTAGTCACGTTTTGCTCGTTTTATTAATTTTGATAAATCGTTTGACAGTATGGATTACAGATTACTATTTTGTAAATTACTAGATAGTAGATCAACAAAGGCACGATCCCCGTGTGTTTGTCTATTGGCCCTCTGCGTAAGCCTCCTCTAGTAGGCCTACGACATAACTTAGTCAACTGCAGTGGTCTGGTTGAGCTTTGGTTGACATATTCACAGTGCAAAAACAGAAACACTTCAGACTCCGCTGTTATTTAAAAGAAAAATCATTTGCATGTTTTACTTATAATTAGCAGTTGTTTTTTAATGCAGCTTAACGAGTTTCCTCTGAACGTTTGCAAATTTGTTTACTTTATTCATGCGAACGAGTAACATGAAAAGTAATTTGTATTTGAATTACATTTGATAAAAAAAGGAAAGGAATGCAAAGAAAAGGAAAGGAAAGGAAGAATATTTATATAGCGCCATTCATACTATGCACAGTCTCAAAGCGCTCAGACATGGATCACACAGTTTTACCTGCAAATTACATCACGCCTGCCTTTCCTTCGTAAGCGTTCACCAAATGGTGCCACCCCTAACTGAGGTAGCAGACATCCAGTTGCAGCTTACTACTCATCTATCGACCCCGAAAGGATGAAAGGCTGAGTTGGCCTGGTTGGTTGATCTATAGCGGACGGTTTACCCACGTAAGTGGTCATCCGTCAGCTACAGGTCTTGCGCAGGACAGGGAAAGTTCGCCGGCCAAAGACCGACGTTCTACCGCTGCGCCGCGCAACCAAATGTGGTTGGTTGCGTAACGTATTTTTGTGCTTTAGCCATTCGACAGTGTCGCGAATGCATTATGTTTAAAGGCTGTCCCTTTGTCGCACTCGTCCGCAAGTTCGTTCATTCTTCCGTTCATCTGGTTAAATATTGTTACCATCACGATATCGCAGAACTGGTAATCTTAATTATACTATACAGCAGGACTAAACAGCTTGAACAATTTTGATAAAACTGACAAGAAATATTCAACAGCCCCTGTTTATTACCTGATCAGATCCTAGAGGTCAATGGTTAAAAGACAAGGTCACAGCAGGCCTAAGTATGTGGTGGCGAAGACATCCACGTCGACGCCAGAGCATCGAAGACAATTAATCTGCTAGTTTGTACTTTGCAGTTAACGGCGACGTCACCAACGTGATTCACCAAAGTAATTAAAATACAGTTTTTGAAAGTAATTTTCAGTTTTATATAACTGAAATATTTTTTGTGAAAAGTTATTCATACAACGCTGCACGAGAGCCGTCACTGCCGCAGATGCTGTGGTATTTGTCACCGTGTCAGCCGAAATATCGGCTAACGGTGTGTCTTAACATGGTTATGCTGATAGCGAGATGGACAGCGTCACCGCCATCGCCGCATCCCGGCTTCAGCGGCTGCGGCGGCAGGACCGCGCTGGACAGTGGCAACATGACGACGTGTCAGCGCAGTACAAGCCGCAGACAAGACGCCTCCAGGGACCTCGGAACACAGCCCGAAACGTACATTTATCACGCCCACTACGACACACGCCGCATCCATCACTGCCGCAGGCGTGGCGCCTTTACCGGGGATGCCACAAACAAACCGAGCCTGACCAGCACGCCGTAATGTTTTAATTCTGCACAGACCCACCGATTGCCATGCAGCGCGATCTTGATAAGCTCATATCTCACACAGCCAACGAAACTACAGTAAAACAGTAGGCCTATACATAGGGTGAAGTGACGTCACAGTAATCTATGGTCACGATACGACATGTAGGGCATGATGTACTGTGCGAAATTAACTGGTCAAGATTTGTCATGTTATTACTGGCCCGCCTACATTAACCTACAGTAGGCGGAAGTACTGTTTTGCTCTCTGGCGTCTGTCGTCGTCTCTAACACTCCATAGCGGCGCATATGCAACGTAACTCACCACGGGCAGCACGCGACGGCGGGCGAGTAGTGTTACGTCCTGTTAGGGCGACACCTTGTTTAAATAAAATTGGATCAGTAAGTTTAATAAAAGCTTATCGCTAGCGCCAGATCGGCGATCTGACTCTAAGTGCTGTCAAATGTTTACATTTCCTTGCCCTTCATCATGGCGGCCTGAACAGCTGGCATAGATTGATATTAGTCATTGCCAGCCTATGTATACGTGTATACCATACACGTATACATAGGCTATAATGATGCATTACGTGAAGAAAAGAGCATTTTACTTACGCCGACGAATCGATGAAGTAGATAATGAGCGACGCGATGCTCAGCAGGAATACTAACACCACCTGTTTTCACAGACATCCAGCAAACTCAATTACGAGCGGGACGAGTCACCCGCGGATGCGGTCCAGTTACATACAGGTCCAACATATGGCAGAAAATTCATTCATTTTATTCAGTAACAAAGGGCCAAAAGACCTCTTACAAGTCGCGACAAAATAACGATTTTGTTGCTAAAATAGTTAACTCTTCTCATGTTAAAACTTCGTTGCTTGTATATAACATACTTGTGGCCGCGCAGATATGGTTGATTTCTTGACGTGAAAAATACATTGCTATTAACCTGCACCATGCCGAATAAAATTTTGTATACCAGCAATATGTCAGCGCGAAGTCTTCTCACCTATAGGCTGCCAGCCCTAACCTGGTAAGCCGTGAGTGGTAGGTTAAACCTGACATGCCAGAAATTCTTTTAGTAAATTTTCTCTGAAGATTTATTTCGTTAGGTCCTACTCCACTTGTTACCAACAGCATGACATTGACATCTTTTGTTTACGGTGTTAACGTTCGTTGTGCACTGTGTCGACATCGAAATGATGGTTTCGCGGTCTAAGCCGAGGCCAACATTCGGCCTCGAGACCAGTCCGTAACATCTCTCCAGGTCGACATACTACGTATCCGTTTAGGTACTTATCAACGTACGTACTGGACTTAATTTTTATTTAGCCCGCGCGCCATACATGTCCCGCGGGCTATAATTTTGTCTGCGTTAATTTTTTTTCTTTTTTCTTTACTTTTAAAATAAACATTTGAGCAAAGAGAACTAAGGATCTACTGGACCGATTTTCACCACGTTTTCACAGTATGGTAGTCATTTGACCGGAAATTGCCGATTTGACCTCCTTTTTCCGATGGCTCAATGGTGGTTGCCATGGCAACCAATTTTAGGGTCAAAATTGTCAAAATCGGCCGAATCATTTTCATTCGTCGCCATAGCATTCCAAAACGGCTTAAAATATCGCCATTCTGATATTTATAAAGTTCATCAACTTAATGTGCGATGATCTGGCTACATTGTGTGTAAATTTGGTGAAGTGTGGAACAACTCCGGAGTTTAATATTGCCAAACGTGTATAACCGCACTTTTCTTTCTTTAAACAAACATTTTAGACAAATTATTTCAGGATCCACTGGACCGATTTTCACCAAGTTTTCACTGCATGGTAGGCATTTGATCGTAGATTAGCGATCTAACCCCCCTTTTCCGATCGCCCAAGGGACGTTGCCATGGCAACCAATTTTATGGTTAAATAGGCGAAATCGGCCGACTCACCTTCATTAAATAGTGTAACTGCGCGCCCTTCGAGTCGAATACTGTATTGTGGACATTCCACACAATACAGCCATCTAATTCCCTATGGGATCTTGTTCCAAACTGAAACTCGAAGCCAAAGCCGATTTTTCTCCTTTTTGGTCACGGCACGTCGACCGTCGCGAGTGTTGTTAACTTACACTTTGACCGTCCAGAATTTATCATAGCCCACTGAGCGACCACATTTGTTTAACATTGGGCGTAGCTTACGACGGAGGGGGAGTTTCTCCAGTAGCTTTACAGGACCGCGTGATTTGTTGCAGTGGGAGGTAAGCTCAGCAGAAGCGGCGTGGGCTATTCGTGCTCTGGAAGTAGAGATCGCAGGATAGTGTGCCCATTTAGCTAGCACCGGCCCAGGTATGTGCGTATCTAAACCTAGAACTGTAGTGGCGGACGGGAAGAACATGCCGTTAGCGCGATACGTTGCCGCGGGTGGTCTAATAAATGCTACATAAAGGAAAGGAAAGAAAAGGAAAGGAAGGGTATTTATATAGCGCAATTTATACTACGTATAGTCTCAACGCGCTCAGACATGGATCACACAGTTTTACCTGCAAAATACATTATGCCTGCCTTTCCTTCGTAAGCGTTCACCAGATGGCGCCATCCCTAACTGAAGTAGCACCCAACTGTAGCTTACTACTCACATTTGTTTACAACAAGTTGAAAGTGACGCAGAGCGTCGCGTGTTTCGTTGACGACCAACTTGTTAAATATAGCAAGTCTGTCGTGAAAACCACAACTATTTCGTGACGAAATCCGGTGAATCAACGCCAAGGTACACTTCGACGTATCTGTATACAACCTGCTGCTCGCTATAACTAACACGACTTCAAAATTTTTGTTACTTTTGTATGTCCGCGATGTCGCACTCTATTCACGTTGCATCATGTCCAGGTTAGGCTACAACGGCAGGTGTTAGGTTAGTGTTAGGAAAATAGTGCAACATGGATGCGATGGAACATTGCAGGCAGAATGGGCCGTAACGGCACTGAGTGCTAGTTACCGCGCGACGCTATGCTAGCGCGTTATATGCTGTCGTCGTGTGTCCGTCTGTCCGTCCGTCCGTCTGTTACACGCCTGCATTGTACTAAAACGGCTAAATGTAGGATGACGCGAACAACGCCATACAATAGCCCATGGACTCTAGTTTGCTTAGGCCAAAGATTTACGCGAAATTCCAACAGGGTCAGCCCAACGGGAACGCCAAATAGAGGTGGGGTAGATTCAAATGGCGATTTTCGACCAGTATCTCGCTATATCTCAGAAACGGTCAAGATAGGGACATAGTTACTATGGAGCGCTAATAGGAAGTCGTATGTGCTCTATCAATTGGTGCTATTTCCAGTGACCTTGAGTGACCCTAACTACCCCAAACTACCCCACTTCGACATTTTGTATCGCCTTTCATATATTCGTAGTGAGTGGAGTTAGAGACTTCAAATGTGGTACGTAGGTTGATGGTAGCAATTGCTAGCCCATGAACGGAAAACCTTCCCTGAAAGGGGCGTGGTTAGGCCATGTGAACCATTTAAATTTTGGTGGGCACCAACTATATCTCTGGAACGGCTGATCGTCTCATGCAAGCGCTGTCAACTTAGTTTGCCGGCGAGTGTCATAAACTTCTGATGGTCGTCGGATAACTGTTGATCACACCCACCGTCGAGATCTGTATTCAGCAGCTAGGCCGAGTAGAAGAAATGGTTTAATTACCATATGATGCGATACGGAATATTTAGCATGTGCTGAGCCTCTGCGTCGCGTGGGTCTGTCAGCAGCACTTGAGCCTCTTGTTTTATGTATCGAGCCGATAATAACGATACGATATTTATGATCGTGTGTACCGCTGTTATCGGCGAAAGGCAATAGTCGGGTGTCTAAGTGCGTGATGCGCGACTTTCGCACGATTGCTGTACGTTATTGCTCATAAGACCGTTTTTTCTGCGTATTATAAACGAAGACACATCAGCGTGATCTGGAACCGGCGTGTTTTTCGGTCGTATAATGATTTCTACAAGCAGCTTTCCGCGGTGACGCGTGGAGATTGACTTCAGACGCCCGCCTCGTAATACAACAGATGATAAATATTCCGGGCACGCATCGGACGTTTTTACGACGTTTCTGCTTTTCACGCCCTCTCGCTCTCTCGCTCTCTCTCCTCTCTCTGTCTCCGTTTCCCCGACTCGTTCGTCCGCTAAATGAATATTCGCTCCGGCGATCGGTCGGCGCATTGTACGTCGACGGACCGTCTCATTCGATCGTCGAACGCTGGGTGCAGGCATCATCATTGATGTCTTTGTATGGTGTCATTAAACGCAGACAACACGGTTGAAGGTGAGGGTCAAAGGACTGCACCGGAGGTCCGTCGGGGCGAACTACGGCCGTCCACGGGAAGCGAGTGACTGGGTGGCAGCGTCATGCGACCGTATACGAGTACAACGACGCTCGACGAAGCCATTAACCGCTCCCCGGCCACCGTCAGTCGCCGTCCGCCTGCCGCCACCAATTACGACGTCCACGCTTCCGCGACTGTTTGGCTCTAGTACGTCACGGCTCCCGTCAGTAGTTCGGCGCCGTTCATCGGCGTTCAATCGACATCACTTTTTATGTCGCAGAATGGACGGGAATCGGCGGCTGACTAGCCGTGTCACTCCCCCACCGGCCACCGGATGTGTAACTAACGTGCACTGTACACAGACGGTTGCCAGTCGCATGTAAATGTAAACGGTAACTCCAGACATGAACGTGGGTTGGGTCAAACCAAGCGTTGGGTTGATTAGGTTGACCGTGATATTTTTCGCTTTCTCCTGTTTGGGTCGGGTCCGATCTCTGTGACAAAAATGATGCAAGGAACGAGTAACAAGAGAGTCAATTGATTTGTATAGCAACGCGGGACAGTGACTCGTGAGAATTTCACGTATTTTCTTTGTAGTACTGTCGCGAAATATAACACGTATGTCAGTCCTCCTTATTGTTGAGTCGAAATGTATGCTGGGCGCGTCGCATGCTGCCTCATGGTGAGTCACGGTGAGTATGCCGACGGAACAGACAAATGGACAGACGGACGGACGCCATACCGTTACATTACGCTTTCTGCTAGACGCGGTAAGCGTAATAACAAAAGTAGCGATATAATACAGTCATACTGTATTGACACAGGTATTGTTGATACGTGTAGCCGTAGGTTGGGTTGGATTGGGTTAGGTTGGTTTGATAGTGGATTGCGTTGAGTTGGGTCCGACATATATTCTACTGGGTCGGGTTGGGTTGGATGGTGAAGAGTTGACCTATGCCCATCCATGGGCAACTCAATTTATGCGAACAATTAAAAAATGTAATTTATCATGAAACGTAATTTTCGTCTAAATTACACTTGATAAAAGCATATGTATTAAATGCGCGCTATTTTTAATTTGAACGGTATCAGATCGTCTATTGGACTGGACTGTATTTTAAACTTAAGTCAATATCAGTGGCAATGTGAATCTGAAAACATATCATCGCACATCGCACAGTATCTGGCGACTGGGTGCAACGAAAAATGTAATATGCACTGAATAATTTTGTATTTTACGCATCTCACTGATATGCGTAAATAATGTGTGTGTGCGTACTGACTAAGATTAAGGTATCTTAACATTAATTTCAAATAGTTTAGTCATTCAGTTACTATACATTTACACTACTCACATACAACATTATTACAAAATTTACAACATTTAATAGTGTTCAGCGATAGCACAAATACAGCCAGAAAAATTAATCAAATCTGGTTTGCAAGCGTCGTTTCAAAGTATATACGCAAACTAGATGGCTGTATTGTGTGGAATGCCTAATATACAGTATTCGGCTCGAAGCTCTCGGCTATCTATACACAGGCTGTTTACGTCCTGCATTCGCCGAGGCCTAGTGTCACATGGCTCAATAGTTGATGGTGATTGGCTGCCTGCAACTGAGTGATGTCAGCGTTCTGTCGTTGTCAACCTGTGTCACACGTCGCAGAAAATTTGGGGAGGTTTCTTCTACGGAGTGTACTTTCCAGGAGAATGACTTTGAATTGATTCCAACGGTAAAAATAGAAACTAGAAATCCCGCAGAGGGTTATTTTGGTAGTGCATTTCCGGCGATGTGTAATCATTGCGGAGTTATGGCGGCCTGAATTCGCAAAACTTTATAAAAAAAAATTTTAAGAATTTTTTGCGTTTTTTTGGAAAAACGACCTCTTTACGGAAAAATTTCAAAATTCTGTTCCGAAACTATTGTTCATGACACCGATCGACGTGTTGTGTTCAAATTTCGTGAAATTTGGCCGACGAGAAATCAGCACTGTAAGTTAAGCTGAAATGTGAGTAAATTTATGACTAAAGAATTCGCTCAAAGTTTGGCTCTTATAAACTGCCTCTGGAAAGAACGTCTCCAAGATGGTCTACAGTGTCGTAAAACGTTAACTCGTAAATCGGCCTACTTCGCCGCAGGTAGAAAGCGCATGTAGGAAAGACGGACCAGTATTCTGCCGGTGGTCGATTGCCCAGAGATGAGTTCTCCGGCCCAATCCTTCGCCTCTGTCGCCC
>Ga0209780_1004855_pt1 | contig 10481 bp, 5 predicted proteins | sample WorMetexBAHAMAS2_FD_187384 | JGI IMG/M metagenome (GOLD analysis project Ga0209780, IMG submission 187384) | Marine gutless worms symbiont microbial communities from Max Planck institute for Marine Microbiology, Germany - Inanidrilus exumae... | ecosystem: Host-associated > Annelida > Digestive... | reverse complement strand
CTTCACAAAACAGCCAGTGATGGTATTTTAGCTATAGTAATAAAATTAGAATCGAGTCTGTGAGAACAAGACGCAGTCGGGGAACAACAGACTTCGCCTCCGGTGCCGCCACGTGTCAAACTCGACCAAACAACTTCTGACGTACCACTGGTGCCGCCAACTGGCCAAGTGGACAAAATTGCATACGAGTCGTCTTTGATTCTGGCCCATTCGCTTCACTGTGTGAAAATATGACGTCATCCACAAAACCGGAAGTACATAACGTATTGCATAGCCGTCACAGCAGGACCGATCTACGGTCACAGGTAACAAGGCTCAGTGGGCCGTAGATCGAGGCTCGAAATAAATGGAGATGGAGATATCTGGAATAGTTTACCAACTTATGCAGCGGAGGCTGACTCTGTTAATGCGTTCAAGAATCGTCTCGATAAATACTGGATTAATCTAGATGTTTGTGATGATAAATCAGACCTAACAGGAAGAGGTCTACCAGTTTGTGCGTGATGTTATACACCATGTTTCAGAAAAAAAACATAAGTTTTACAAGGTAGCGTAGACACATTAGTTAGGTGCGATGTCAAATTATGTGAGGAATTTTGGTGTCAAAAATTATTAAAATCGGACAACTATTCCTCAACTTATAGCCAATAATATGAGTGGATGTTTTTTTTTCTGAAACACGGTGTATTATATTGCCGTAGACCGGATTTCCTGCGCCCATCACATCAAATTGGATTGATTGTTATTTGTCCCGCGTGTCGTCGAGCGCGTGGTCTACGATGGACGTGTGTGTCATGTTGAACAGCGGTAGGTAGGCGAGGAAGTCGAGCAGGTCGAAACGTCGTGGTGGTGGTCCGAGTTGATCGCGCACCTGCCGTTCGTGTTCACCGCTCACGCCCCCAGCACGCAGCTCCACGCACAAATCGTCGACGCTTAGAGTCTTCTCGTCATCAGCCACGCAACATTCCCACAGCCTCTGATACACCCACAACAGCACCACAAGTACCATTACCACCTCTGTCGTTCACTCCAAACTCGACTACTGTAATGCTCTTTACTATAAACTACCTAAGTCTCAATTATCCGGTCTCCAGCAGATCCAGAACTGTCTTGCTCATACTGTCGCTAAGGCTACTAAGTCCTGTCATATCACTCCCATCATACGCTCTATCCGATGGCTGAAAATCACTGAACGCATCGAATGCAGGCTCCTTTCACTTATCTACAAAGTAAGCAAAGTATCCATAAACTTGAAATAGTGTCATCAATTTTAATTAGCCTATGAAGAGTTATCTGAGATCGAACTGGGTGGCGCGGCTGGACTTGCGATCAACAGACCGTGGGTTCAAATCCAACTCGGGGCAAAAGCTGCGTAACAACCTTTGGGCAAGCTGTTCACACTTATGTACCTCTGTCACCAAGCAGTATAACTTGGTACCGGCCCAGAGGCGGTGATGCGGCTGGGAAGGTAACCGCAGGCCTGACGGAAAGTAATGGCAGCTTACCGCCGGGTGGATGACTTATAGTCACCTGCGGGCTGACTGCCTGTACATCAAGATCAGCTCCGGGCCCAACGCTCGGCAACGAGTATGGAAAGCCTTTATTTTTTTATCTACGAACTCTCATCGCTGTTCAAACTGCCCAGTTTCATGAATTCATCAAGTAGATGACATTGTATACACACAATTCAGCAACTGTGAGTACCTTGCATGTGAAAAGGCGATTGGACAGCGCCTGACAATTGATCCTGCGTATTTTGTTCCTCATCCATTCGCTAACACATCACATCCAACAAACTGAACATCTCGATCTGTAGTCTCATTTTAACACAATTTAACGAAAAATTTCAAGAGAGACTTGAGCCTTTCGTCGCGCCGCAGTTAGAGGCGCAAACACCACCCTATAAACCGTAACTATCCACATACGGTACTACAAATTACCGTAATACCAGTTCGTTTAAGCTAAATGTGCTTATATAGAAGGCGCCGGGTCCATAACCTACATTTGTGGTAAAATAACAAATATGCTTCGAATTTTGAAGGCTAAATGACTTCAAATTACATTATTTAACACAAATTTAAAGACACAAATTCAAGGAAGATCTTACCCCCAGTAGCGTCGCAGTTTATCTCCCCAATCTTTACTGGCCCGTTTATACACATATTCTGTCGTCTGTCGTCGTCGTCTGTAACGCGCATATTAAACGCATCTCACCAGGGGGCAGCACGCGACGGCGGGCCAGTAGTGTCACGTTTCGTTAGGGCGACACCTTGTTTTATACGGCATGCCCTGAAAGAGGCTGTGTGCTCCCCCTACTTCTAATAGGCCTACGGAGTAATACAATTGGAGAAGGCTACTAACTCAAGTGACGTGACACGGTATGATAGAGCGGCTAGTGTGGCAAACAGTCGGTAGTCGGCACCACTTGTCACGCTGTAGTCTGTCATTTCCAACACCTTCAACAAAAGCACAGTGTACGATATATAGAACATGCCGAGTAGTCATACTAGTAACCGTAATCGGTCAGCTATCAAATCTAGAAAACAACCCTCACTCGAGGTTGCACCGGCCACTTTAGCGCCTGGCTATTACTTATTTACAGTTTCCGATTCCTGTCTGCTTTTCAGCCACGGTCGGCCATTTCGGCAATTGCTGAGCTTTTCCGCCTCCTGTGAACTTTGAACTTTGACCTTTACGATCAAACGTGAGTCAAGATAAACTATAGCACGCCAAACATCTGGATGGAAAATACTGTAAGAGCAAAGTCCTGGTAGGCGGCTGGGGGATGAAGTCCCCCAGAAGCTGAAGCGCATATAGCATTTTTTCCAGAAAAAAATGGGCCACACATGCTCTTAATAACATGTTTTGAAAACGATGTTTCAAGAAATATTATCAAAAAGGCACGAATTACTTGCGTGATCAGAAGGATATTTGTATAATGAAACCACATCAGTTGGAAGACGGGATACCCCCTACGTCAAATATTTCTCATCGGATTTATAAAAATCTAACAAGTCACCCTTGTGGTGGCTTAGGTTATCAGGACGGCAGGACCCCCTGGCCAGCTACGCGACTGGATCGCCGCGGAAAGCGTATTGTAACGGTCTGGCGTCCGTCCGTCCGTCCGTCTGTCTGTCCCGTCAGCATACTCACCGTGACTTACCAGAGGACAGCATGCGACGCGGCCAGCGTATATTTCAGCCGACAATAAAGAGGACCGACACTGTTGTTATTATCCACACATGCCGATAGGCAAGATGTGGATATGTCGTTTACTGTTTGTTTGGGTGTCTGTTTTTTGTGTGTTTGTACGGTTACGGATTTCTCCGCCGAGGATAAAGCTAACGGCGTCACATTTTGCACGGCGGTTTATCGGCGTCCAAGGCAGGGAATAGCAACTTTTTATCAACTTTTCTCCCCCAGAAGCCCAAAATCGGACGCATCGGCCAGCGCGCGGGCCACGCCCACCCGCATGTAAACATTACTGTAGAGAGGCGCCGACGTAAACGTCACAAACGTCACGCTAGAAAAAAATGCGCCGTTTGCAAAATCGCGCTGCCTGTGGACGTAGGATCGGCATGGGTGCATATACGTCCGTCCTCGAAGACGGGCGTATTTGTATTTATTTTGGGTAAATAATTAACAAATAAAAATAAATGTGGGGCGTATATATGAAGTAGACTATGCTGACGGTGTAGATGAAATCTTCGTCAGCATCACTCAGAGTTGGATTCACCGCTCTCAGAGCCGCCATCGTGTTGGCGGCGTTTAAATGACCTTGACCTTCGTCGTCCATCTAAACGTCATTCGGCAAAACCATAGATTAATTATTCGCAATCGACGTTAACCAAACACAACAGAAAACAGACGAATCAACGTTGTGTTGTAGAAACAGTCTCCAGCTGTTGTGTCAAGCAAGTATAAGTAGCCGATGGCCAAATTTAGCAATATCATAATAACAAATGTCAACTGATGCGAACAGACCCGCGCGATGCTCTGCGTCACGCCCATCGTGTTGTACACAATGGTGGACGCTCAGTGTGATAAACTGGCGACCGACGACCGTCACCAGTTTATCACACTGAGCGTCCACCTCATATGACAACAATTCCGACGTGCAGTTGCGAAATTTTTCTAAGTCCAGAGTTTGGAACAAAGTTTCAGAGGGAAGTACCCTTATTTTTGGAATACTCTAATCCCTTAAGTCGAGGGTAGCCTCTACCTCAAAAACGAACTCGATCCGTTCAGTCGTTTCGATGCAATACCGGCTTGTGACGAACGGACAGACAGACAGACAGACAAGCAGAAATAATACCGCGCTAGCATATATGGTTAGTCAAATTACGTGTTTGTGGTAAGAAAGCATTAATATTTCAACGGTAAAAGAAGACATATTTATTCTTAATTTGCGAAGTTATTCTAAAACATAACAAATTTTCATTAACAAAATTTAATGTTGACAACGAAAATATGAAACTGGTATCGGAAGCTTTACATAGCTTTACACGTTTATGACATTATGCAGACTAAAAAAAACGAATCTTTGGATATATTCAGTAATGACTCTGTACGTATTTGGCATACCTCGTCAAACATTTGTTTAAATGTTTGAATCTTGTTCGGATCTAAGATGCAGAACTTCGCCAGCCAACCGTCTACACGGACAGTCGTAGCAATACCACTACACAGTTCCACTGAGTTTTTCCTCGACAGATTCAGAGTGAAACATTCTGAACAAACATGTTTCTGTCACGTTTATTATTCTGATCGCGTCTAGCGGTAAGCGTAATGTAACGGTCTGGCGTCCATCCGTCCGTCCGTTCGTCTGTCTGTCTGTCCCAGAGGCGGTTCTAGCTATTAGGCCGGGTAGGCCGTGGCCTACCCAAACTCGTTCAGTCGTTCCTGGCCTACCCAAACGGCGCGGGTCATCCCCATGATCCCCACGTACACCACTCCTGTGGGCCTACCCAAAATTTGCTTGGCTTTTGACTGGCTTACCCAAATGAAAATTCCTAGAACCGCCGCTGGTCTGTCCTGTCAGCACCTGTCTGTTTAACCTTAACAGAGCGCGCGGCGCATACTCAAGAGGAGTACGGCTACGGCAACCTTTATTCGTACCGAGCCTCACGCAGTGCAACGACAAACCACTGCGAATGAAATATAGGAGTTAAGGTAGAAGGGTATTCGTCCAGCAAACGTTACCCCCGGGCTCTAGACTTCGAAGCGTGCACTCGGAATATATAACGTTCATATGCACTATTTTAAACAACTTTTCTCAAACGTGAAGAGGCAACGTCGGACTGCAAAGCAACAGGACGTGGGTTCGATTCCCGGTTGGCCAAAAAGTTAAACGGGATCAGCAAAATTGGGCAGAGATGGAATATGTAAATATTTACCCGATACAAGTTGAAAAAGCGTCAAAATACAGACTCATGTGTTGTTTCTGTTTGCATTAATTTTAATTAACGGCGTTATTGCAAAAACATTTATAGCGTTTCGACAGAAACAGATTTTGATACCGAGAGACATAACAAACCATAGATAAATAAATAAGGCAGTGTACAGATAAAATTCAGCATCGTACAGTCGTCGAAGCGAACACTGTGGCTGTCGACATCAACCGGAAGTTCTGCTGGTTTTCGTGCGCGCATAGCGCCTCCGAGACGTTGTTGCTTCACTACAGTCGTTTGTCTTTGACTGTGAATGTCGTGGTTTGTGTCACTACCCGCAGTGCTGCTGGAAACGCTCGAAGAATCTTCCTGTAACAATCGCCACGCTACTAAGCAGCATTTGGGTAGGTCATAGGTCAACTGTCAGTGCACGTTTGTTTTGTTGTCATATGTCAAATGATCATACTGATGTTTTATTTCAACGAATAAATGATGATGATGATGATGATGTCCTCCCGGACTGTCTCCACGGACTTTTGCCTGCACCGTTTCTTCTGAACTACTCGGATTTTGATTTTTATTTTTTCATTATTTATCGTTTCTGGGCCGTGCGCTAGATTAAGCTGACCATGTCGTCAGCTTTTGAGCGCACGTAAATCTACCGTATCGTATCGTATCGTATGAGGATTTATCAGATCAGACTCGTAATCGTCGTCGTCAGCGCAAGGCCGAGGAGGCCGTAGCGTAGGGCCTACGTTCTCCATACGGCCCGATCCCGACCGGCACAGTTGAGGGCGCCTCCAGCTGACAGGCCACGAAACGACAGTGACCTGACGACCAGTTCTATTGAGAGTGGACACATTCCACGTCACAATCCTTGTGGAGTGTCTGAGATCCCAAGCCGAGTGTGGTTGGGATGTATGTAACTGCAGAAGTGCCTGCCCGTATGGGATTGTGTGCTCCCCCCATGCGGGGGGTTTGGCACACATTCGTCATAATGGCGTGAGTGGACCATGGCGCCAGGCTCGCAGTTGTTTGGTTTGTAATCGAAGAGAGGTAAACTTGCGACGATCGAACTTAGTTAACAACCTAAGTACTTAGATGATCGACAAGCCGTAGCGACAAAGTAAAAAATCGGCTAAATTCAGAGTTTGAGGCAATGCTCCAGAGGGGAGTGCCCTTAGTTTTGGAGATACCAAATTCCCTTTTAACACATTGTAGGATAAACCCACGGTAGCCTCTGTGCCGAAACCAGCTTGATCCATTCATCGGTTTCGATTGAACTTCGACTTGTGACGGACAGACAGACAGACAGACAGACAGACACGGGGCAATAATATACACCGAACTAGGAAAGCATCTAACATCCTAGTCAACGGCACCATTTTTAGTACCTATTACCGAAATTTCATGAAAATTAATCCATAACCTTTTTCGTGTTATATATGCTGTTCACAAACAGACAAACAGGCACGCAAACAAACGGCGGTAAAACAGAACCTCCCCGTCAAAAGTGGCAAAGGAAATCGAGAAAAGATAAAACCTCCACAGGCCTAAGGTTTCGTACACACTGCCCGCGAACAAGGGGCCGTGTAAACACGGTCCGTCGACACCGGTGTTCTCAATGACGGCCGCGTCGACGGACGTCTACACGGCCGTTGACACGGCATGTAGAATTAAGACGTTTGAAGGCTGATTTAATTATGCGTTTTAAAATTTTAAAGGGTTTTACCAACATTGATCCCAGTGAGTTTTTTACACCGTCAACATGCAATACTAGAGGTCATAGTATGAAACTGTATTATCCCGATTCTAGAGTTCTTGCTCGTCAAAATTTTTTCTCTGTTCGCGTAGTTCAAGTCTGGAACAATTATCTACCTAACGAAATTGTATCAGCTAACTGTGTCAGTGCTTTTAAATCCCTCTTAAATTCAATTCATGTGTCGTTTTTTAATGTTGTGTTTTAGTGTGTGTTATCTATGTTTTTTGGGTAGCTGTAAGTGCTCTTTGAGCCTTTCTGCCCAGTAGACTCAGTTCTTTTTATTGCATTTTATTGTTCTACATGCTGCTTATTTTATCTGTGTCTACAAATAAAATATAAAAAATAGTGTGTATCGAAAGTGTCGCAGGTGAATTCGCGCCACTGACTTGACGCAGCGTAAGCAGCGTTCTCACTGCGGCCGTTACGGCGCGTAACGACCGTTACGTACCGTTTACGGCACTTAACGGCCGTCGACGGCCGTTAAGTGCCGTAAACGGCCGCAGTGAGAACGCTTTTTGATACGATGATGATAATGTATTGGATTTGGCAGCCAGAGGCTGGATTACAACGCATAAGCCTACATACATACATACAGTAAAGGAAAACTAAGCCTATACATTAAGTACATTTACACAGTTAAGTCTGCAAGTGGCGCTAAAAGTTCGAAAGTGAGTACGGTATGAAAGAGTTCTTAAATCGGTTTTGTCCGTGCGCGAACTGTTGGATATCATTACATTGTGAAACAGCCGCCATCGAATAACAACACTGACGCTTCGTCTTTGGACAATTCGACAGCTCTGACGTCTTCAAGACATCGTATTTTAAACATCCTAAGCGTCTACAAACGCGTAAATTTAGTTTTCACTCACCTCCTGAAGATAACTGACGGCTCTGTTCGGTCGAGTTTCAATTCCTCGGTTGTCTGCGTAAACGGTGTCTGGCGCGGATTTCTGCGACTCTTCCTCAGCTTCGTGCTTCGATGCTAGTAGCTCGGCCGCTAGAAACCACATCCGGGCAGTTTTAATTCCCTTTCGATGGACAGTCGGGATAGTAGTTAATGTATTTTATGCCACAAATATTGGTTGAATTACATCGGTAATTTCTCTACGAGAGAATACAATTAATGCACTGAGGTCTTATCACACGCGTTTGGTGCATCGCTTTATGATGGTCTTTAGTTACTAGCGTTAAAACAAGTTCGGTTATCAGCAATATACACCCGGTCCCAAAATTATGTTATACGGTACTTTCAATCAGATGATCAATTTATGTATTTCACGAGGTAGTACGGTGATTTTTAGTATTGTGATTAGTATCGGCCGCGAAGTGGGCGGTGCGATTTCACACCGCGGGCGAAGTCTGATATCTATAAATTCTGTATACGACTGCCTTGTTTTAATTTGTAATTCAGCCTTTTAAACAGAACATCGGCTGTTTAGTGGAATTCGCGTATATTTCGACTGATTGTATTTTTTCTTTAAATATGTAACACTTACTAATTTATCACGAAAGTATACAAATAATGCGATTCTACAAACAGAACAGAACTGTTCAATTAGTTTTGTTGATGCAAGAAATGCGAACCTTTCTTCGTTGCTGCTTTTTTCGGTTTGCGTGTCAGTTGTTTGCTCAAAGTTTTCTCGCTACATTGTGACGAAGTTCTTGCCTGCGTTGGTCGTCTATCAGCCAATACTTCACAGACAACTTGTTTTCGCGATTCTACTAACAATTTAAACAGAATTGTGCTGTGCCACACATGCTAAAGTTACTTATTTTTAAGGCGGTGTCACATATTGACGTACTGGCCGACGCACAAGGAACGAACATGGTCGTTCGTCATATGGCAAAATTACGTTGGTTGTAAGTTTATCAGTCGTTCGTTGATCGGCACTATACGTTCATGAGCGTAAAGGGTCGAAAAAGATTTTGAACATGTTCAAAAATTATTTTTGCCACTAACGCACAAGCCTATTCGTTCATTGTGCGGTGGTTATACGGTCCATACGTAAATCGGTCGTTACTAAGTCGTTCGTTGTAAGTTGTGATCGTTCATTATACGTTCAGTGCACGATGGCGCTGGATACCGGGTCTTCCCTTCTCAGCTCCACCATTAATTGGTCATATAGACCAAACTGTCGACGCCTGAGTGGACCAAGCCATTCTTGACATCATAGTCGATCGACGTCTTTTTTTTTGTTGTCGCTGCTGTCTTCTACGCTGTAACCATACAATTTCCTGGTGATACCTCAATTTGTGCAGTTAGCAATGCAACATGTGCTTCGCTTCGAGAAGGCCTCCTCTGCCATCGTAGCAAGAAATGATACTGAACACAAAGACGCTCTCCTTTTACATGATTACGCGTCGAATAATATTTGCATAATAATACGCCTGGCGGCACCAAAACACGCCTACTTGTACCGTATGTACGTTCCTTGAACGTTTCATCCTGTCCTCGTGCGGAATTTGCGTTCATTGATCGTTGGTTACACGTCGATACACGGTTGTTATGCGTCGTTGAACGTTAGTCATACTGTGCTTGGCCGGTCTAACCGTTCGATGATCGGTACTCCATCGTTCCTTATGCGGCTTTAAACGTACGGTTCTGCGTTCGTTGGTAGTTACTCGCACGTTGTAAACGTTACTGGAAAGTTATTATACGTTTCACAATCGTTTCTCATGCGTTCCTCATACGTCCAACCCCGCCACGAACGCATAATCCAACGCACAGAGCCAAGAAGTCAGTTTTTAGCTGTGCGTTGGAAAATGCGTCCGGGGTCGTTACTATATGACACCGCCTTTATGGTCGCAAAATGAACTATAAGAAGCCAGCAATAACATAACAAGAGTACCATGACCTACATCGTGACTCGTGACCTTGACCTTTGACCTTTTAACCCCAAAATAAATAATTATCAGGACTCATCGTCGAACATTTGTATGTTAAGTTTCGTGCATCGGTTTTTTCAGATATCGTCTGTAAAAATAGAAAAAAGGGCGAAAGAGCCGTCGGCGTGGGTAATAAAAAATTTTAAAGCGTGTTTATGAAATTCGTTCGTTTCTGATTATAGCCATATTTGTACTGAAAAGGTGTGTTAAACTCCAACTAACTAACTAACTAACTAACTAACTTATGAATAAACTCGTATTTACTTAGCAGCGTGTTGTCCGTGGGTATCACGATTACGGTGCAATCGTCTCTCGGTGGCGGGCCAGTCGGCTGTTTTGCCACGTTTTTCGTTAATGACGGCCGTGATTCGGCACGTTTCGCCTGTTACGACATCACTCACACACGACTACTGCAATGTCTATATAATGCGACGCTATGAGGG
>Ga0209780_1004854_pt1 | contig 10481 bp, 3 predicted proteins | sample WorMetexBAHAMAS2_FD_187384 | JGI IMG/M metagenome (GOLD analysis project Ga0209780, IMG submission 187384) | Marine gutless worms symbiont microbial communities from Max Planck institute for Marine Microbiology, Germany - Inanidrilus exumae... | ecosystem: Host-associated > Annelida > Digestive... | reverse complement strand
CGTTCTAGGCGGAGTCCCACCAAAGTAATTTTTGCAGTTTTAGAGCTATGACTTTGTTGCCCTTACACTTGGTTGTAAACTGACCAGTTTTTACCATTTTATGTGTCATATTAACGGACTGCTAGTGCTAGGCTTTATCATTTGAGAGTTAATGATCGTTTCAAAAAGTCAACATTCAACCCAGTGCTTCTATTTCGGGAACAGATTAGCCAAAAGTCTGTCGATGTCCAAAATTAAGACTTATTCAGTACGGAACTATCGGAAATTTGGCACCCGAAATTTGTAAAATTACCGATCTCGCCTTAAAACTGACACTGCATCAAAGACACTGCTCACTAGTCACTATAGCCAATACGAGTGAGTTTACTTACTAGATTGTCTTACGGAAAAATATCGATATCGATATCGCGATATTTGACATCGATAATGCCGATATCGAATGGAAATCCAAAAATCGACATCGATCCACCACAGGTCTAACCAAAGTAGTGCTGGCCAATACGGTCATTACCAAAAATTTTGCGCAGTGCCAATGCTTTCGCATTTTTTGCCTTGTTTTACCAGTTGAAGCGATTATGTTAAACTTTTCTCGTGGTTTAGTTAAAGCAACTGAGTTCTGAAAAGAGGATATTGTACGTCGATGGGATAGCACTCCGGCCGTGAACCCAGGTAGTGTGTACGGGCCGTAAATGGCATTTCACACTCATTCCTGTCGTCGTCGGCCGGTGGTTATTGCCTACTGGTTATACGAATATCGAAAGTGTGCTTCGTTTTTGGCTGGAAACCCAGCGACAAATCAGAGTGGCATATTTACCTTCATCAGCTTGTTATAACATCCAATATTGTTGTTGTCAACGTTTATAAAAACAACCTTTAAACTCAACCATCGCAAAAAGTCCACACGTCGGCGCTGCGTGGCGGGCTTTTTTGCTAAACCTACATTCTGGAAAGGCGCTGATGCTGTTGTTGCAAAAGCAAACACAACGGGCTCCGCTCAGCTAATCTTGTTCTACATGTGTGCAGATGTTACTAGCCCACCATATTTTATCGGCTGAGGCTCATTGGGGGGGGGTACGTTTGAGGGGGCTTCAGCCCCCCCCCCCAAGCCCAGGCCTAGCTACGTCCCTGTTGCCTGCACCGTTTCTTCTGAGCTAATCGGTTTTTGTTTTAGTTTCTCCTTATTTTTTGTTTCTGTGCCGTGCGCTTGACTAAGCTGGCCTTTTGTGAGCTTATGAGCGCACGTAAATAATGTCGTATCGTATCGTATCGTATCGCCAGATGGCAGCACTGAACGTCCAAACAACATTTACACATGTCAGTTGTTTATGGAGTTAATTGCACTAAAGCGGTCGGTCGGTGCGACCTCGAGGAAGGGTTTACTAGTTTCCGAACTGCTGGGCAATGTAAAAGCTGAAAAACTACAGGGTAAATATTTTGTGTGAGTTTTGTCTGTGGATCCTGAGACGAGTTTGGCTAGCTTTATGAGGAGATGTTTGACGTAACTGGCGTGTGTCTCGGTTTATTCATGCAGTTCAACCAGCCTACACGGTTGTGTGCGGTAGAGCGATCGTGTTGGCGTACAATATACCTGGCGTATCGAACCTCGTGCTGACGCGAGAACAGATCGTCGGAATCTACAACGGTTCGATCAACAACTGGAGCGACCCGACGTTCGCCGAACACAACCCCGGAGTCGACCTGCCCGACGCCACCATCGTACCAGTGGCCCGCTACGAGTCCTCCGGGTCGACGGAGATCTTCACCCGGTCGCTGAACTCGTTCAGCGACGCCTGGGCAGCCCGCTACGGCGAGTTCAACGAGCCGACCGGCTGGAACGCCAGCGTCGTCAAGTTTTTCGCTCAGCGTACGTCCGGAATGGCCGACTTCATCCGTCGTGAGCGCTACCGCGTCGGCTACCTGTCTCCTGCCGGCGCGGTCGAAGTGAACCTGCCGTACGCGTCCATCGTCAACAAACGAGGCCGTGTTACGGCCGAGAACAAGAAGTCCGTGCAGGCAGCGATGGACGAACGTTGGCGTAACACGACATCACGACTGACGAGCAACCTCGTCGACTGTGATGGTCAAGAGACGTACCCCATTGCCGCCTACTCGTACTTTATCGTTCATATGAAGCAGTTCGGCAACTGCTCGGTGTCAGCTGTAGTGAAGCGTCCTTGTGGAAAACAGCTCCGTGGCGATCGTTGATGATAAGAGAATCGTCGGCGACTTGTGGACCTCTGAAGACGGGCGAATGCTTGTCGGAAAGCGTTGCGGCAACTGCTCGGTGGCGGTGGAACTGGCTCGCTACATCGACTGGTTTCTCACCAGCTCTCAGGCTGACGCCGACGTTGAATACCACCTCAAGGTCCCCGTCAGCCAGAACATCTCCGCCGTGATTCGACGCTCGGTTCTCGAGCGGATGACGTGCGACGAACAGCAACTGATGGAGCTGGTTCATCGAGACGAACAGCGACTGATGGAACTGGTTCGTCGAGACGAACAGCGACTGATGGAGCTGGTTCGTCAAAATGAACAGTCACTGGTGGAGCTGGTTCGTCAAAATGAACAGCGACTGATGGAGCTGGTTCGTCAGCAGAAGTACAACGAGGCGGAATCGCTGAAGACATGGAAGTTACCCGTACAAATTGTAACGCCAATAACGGCCGTCATCATCTTCTGTCTGATCACCTACGCGGTACGACAGAGGATCCAGTACCTTCGAGTGCTGGACCACGACGACTGGAAGATCGATTTCGTCGTGCCGAAGAAGGTCGCTCGAACGCTGGGCGACGGTTCTGCCGATGGCGAAAGAGCAGATTCTTCGGATGGTTGCGACGTACACACAGTCGAGACGAGACCGCTGCGTATCGCGCCCGTCTTCGACGTGAACCGGAAAGTGAAGCAGACGCTGATGCGCATGCGCGACGAGATTGAGCACGCGAACGTCGCGCGGTTCTTCGGGATCTCGTCACACGTCGACGCCGTCTACCTCGTCGAGCAGCACTGCGCCAACGGCACACTGGTCGAGTTCTTCCGCAACAACGAACACGTCACTGACCAGCAGTTCCGCTACGTCGTCTGCGCGGACGTCGCCAGCGGAATGGCGTACCTTCATCAACAGAACTTAATTCACGGGAACCTGTCGGTCAACAAGTGTCACGTGGACTCGCGCTGGACCGTCAAGATCGTCGACTGGGAGTACGCGGCGCTCTACGACGTCGTACGTCGTACCAACCGCAACCAGGCTCGTCTCAGTGGCGAGAAGAGCGTCCTCCAGTTTGTCTGCGACGAAGCAGACGACAGCGGCAGCGACGTTTCTTCCACGTTCAGACACCTGGCACCCGAGATCCAGAAGGATGGACTCCTGTCGGAGCCAACTCGTTCCGGAGACGTCTACAGCTTCGGTGTCATCATTCATGACTTGTTTGTCCGCTTTTCCGGGCACGAGCAGGAAAACTCCAGAGCCGAAGGTCTGTCGCGCATGCCGTTTAAGGCACGTCAGCTCATGGAACTGGCCTGTGACAAAGCCTCCGTCAAACGTCCGACCTTCGAGCAGCTGGTGAAAAGTCTGCGCTGTATCGGCAGGAAAACGAATCTACTCGACAGGTGCGTGGACTTTGAAATTCAGGTTGAGTGATAGGTATGACGCAGCACTTGCATGAATTCAGCGTATGATGACTGGCGATTTACTAACCCAACATTTTGTCGTCTTTCAACTTATCGTCCTTTTCTATTATTTTCTGCTTGGGTCAGTTACCCAAGCTACAGTTCGTTCTTAGCTAACTGAACTCTATTGTCTATGATAGTCAAAAATGTCAGTGTTATAACAACACGGTATCGCCCTAACGGTACGTAACCGTACTGGCCCGCTGTGCAATGTCGGCTGCCCGACCGCCCACGCACCCAGCCCGCCCGCCTGCCGGCAGCGTTACAGATAACGACAGACGAGCAAAACAATACTCGCCCAATAGGCGTGCCAGTAACAAGCGACATTGCAGCGATGGTGGCGAAACGATATTCTCCGCCGATGACCATTTCGTCTTTTCCGGTGATTAGGCAGTAACGACGACCGACTGCGGCAATGATAGGCAGCCTATGACTTCCTATCCACGTTTAGTAGTAACCACGGCTCTATCTCGCTCCTCGGCTTCCGAGACAGTGACGACGTAATTGTTTACGAACGTGTACGCCACTTCCGCTGGTCACACGGCCTCGCTGACTGCATGGCGAGTTCTACGCATCATTCTATAGTAACGCACTGGTTCTGAACTGTGAGCTACAGACTTGGGACAGCGACAGACGGACAGATCGCACCGTTGCTGCCCCACTGTCGGCGGGGTGCTGTAATAATATTTAATTAATTTAACAGGTTGCAGCCACGATGCAACGCAATACCGTTTGCTAAAAAATCTCGCACGTTACGTGCATTCAAATGGCTAAATATAGGTCTGTATTCAATTTTTCATCGTGCACGCTACTTGTAGATTTCCAGTAGCAAATACCTTGGGATATTTCGGACTGGGTCAGTTTTATCTTTGGCTTTGGAAGACACATATGTAACGTACACATGCCGGCCTGATAGCTTTGTTACATATGTGTCCCAGTCGGCGTCGCTACCAATACAAGTCGTCGTTATCTTCGCTCAGCAACACATGGAGACCTGCTGGTGCCTAGGACGAGAACAGTGACCTATGGACCACGAAGTTTTGCTGTTTCTGGTTCTACTATCTGGAACACTTTGCCATCGACCCTACGTGCATCGACCACTACACTACACTCGGACAGTTTCAGAGTGCACTAAAGACAATACTGTTTCGTCTGGCCTACGGGGCATGACTAGGCACTTTCGTGACTGTTTAGGCCGTTAGATTAGCGCCCTATAAATTGTCTTACTTACTTACTTTACTTACTTACTTTGTGAATTATGTTATGCAGCATGATAAAAGCGATGGAGGACAAAACGTGTCAACTGAACAAGCGTTCGAAAACTTCAGACAACGACAGCGACTTGGACGATGGAAACTGGAACGACAACCCATCTTCCGACGAACTGACCGCCGACTTCACCGACTGCATAGCGGCGGTGATGAAGATGTGCTTGGACTCAGCGGCAGCGACGTCTGGAATGGGCTGCGGGCTCGTTGACGTCGTCAGCGAGGTTGCTCTGTCGACCGGTGACAAGTTCATCCTCGTAGAAGACGCGTGGAACTCCGTGATCGTTGTGTTTCGACCGAACGTACCACCGTCAACCGGATCGCGCGCGCTACAGCTGGTGACGCTCGCCAGAAAGGTCATCGATATGGTGCGCTTACATTGATTTTTGCTGGAGTTCGCCATTACTATGGTTAGCCATCGTCGCTACATCGAAAGCGTGAGTAAAAGTAAAGTATAAGGTATACGTCTATACGGTCTATTTGTATAGCGCATTACGCAAAGCGCATCTAATGCGCTTAGACATGGATAACACAGTTTTACCTGCAAATTACACCATGCCTGCCTTTACTCCCCAGCCGCAGAGCATCACCGCCCTTTGGCTGTTACTCATTTTACCGTCCCACGGAGGGTATAAGGCTGAGTCGACCTGGGTGGTTGGTTACATACCGAAATAAAGTGCCGCCTCCGGGAGTCGAACCCGGACACGGTCACCCAGCGCCTCTGAAGTTACGACCATATGGCGCTATACAAATGTGTATATTATTATTATTATTATTACCCATCCCAGTACTAACCGGGCTCAGCGTAGGTTAACCTCGTTGATCTAGACCAACGACGCTACCACTACGCCACGCCGCCAACCAATATACTTCAGCATATTCTATGTTTCTACTAGAACCCGCTGCAGGCGGTCTCCTTTCCCTTCCACCACCTTGCGTTTTTGGTTTAGATTCATAATTATATCCCTGCACCAGGCAGCTAACTGGGCACATTATGCTGCCACATCTGCTTTAGCACGAATAGCCTACACCGCTGCTGCTGCAAGCCTACTATACCCACTGCAACAAATCACGTGACCCTGTAGACCTACTGGTGACGCTTCGCCTCTTTCGTAAGCTCCGCCCAGCGTTACAGTGTCTGGTAAGTTAATAGCATAGATTCCTTATTCGTCGCAGTTTCTCTACCAAACTTCTCAAAGTTATTTCCGTAGCTCCAACTGATAAACCTGCTATGCCAGGTTCTCGTAGGCGTTCTCCATAAAACAAGTATGTCCGTTCCAATTATTGTCGGGACGAAATGTACGCTGGCCGCTTCGAATGCTGCCCCGTTGTGACTCACAGCGTAAGCTACGGGACGGACAGACGGACGGACGCCATACGCTTTGCGCTATGGACGCGGAAAACCATTACCGCAACGAGCAAGAAAAGCAGACCGGAATAGGAAACTGTAAATAAACGACATCGGCCGTAAAATGGTCGATGCGACGTCGAGTGACGCTGTTGGTATTGTATATTGTGTAGATGGTCTTCTGTTTTCCGTCAACGAAGCTACTGGCAGCGGTGCACGTTGGTACGTTGAGCGGTGTCGGACGACGATCAGATCACGCCGTCGAGACAGAGAGACAGAGCAACTACCAGTACGAGCTGCATGGAGCGGCGCTCGACGTCTGCCGTCAGATCGTCACCGAGATGTCCGCTGTTGCCGAACTGACCGCGCCGTTCATCATCAAGGTGACCAAAGCCGCCGTGGATGACGACGGCGGTCGCGGCTGGGAGTCAGTGACCCTCGTTGAAGATTCGTCATCGTGCAGTGTGGTCAGTCAGAGATGTAATTTTAGGCCGCATCGCATGCACTCAGTAGGTAAACCGTCCGCTACAGGTCAGCCAACTAGGCCAACTAAACCTTTCATCTTTCAGAGGTCGATAAAAATTGAGTAATATAAGCTATATCGGATGTGTGCCGCCTCGTTCGGGTGATGCCATCTGGTGAATGCTTACGGAGTAAAGTCAGGATGGTCGTGTGGGTGGCAGGTAAAAACTGTGTGATCTCGTTAACACGTGCCATTATGTAGCATTTCGTGACTGTTTAGGCCGTAAGAACGCGCTATATAAGTACCTCATACTTTACTTTTACTTTTAGTTTACTAGTCACGTTTGGCATTAGTGATGGGAGTTGAAGAAGACTGAGATTTCTATTTTGACACGTTTTACATTTTTAACATTTTGGTTTCTATTTGAACGTTTTTGTAGATAGGGTGAAGTGACGTCATGGTAATACTAATCTGTGGTCACGATACGATCTTCATGTTGTAGGGCATGATGTCGTACTTTGCGAAGTTAACTGGTGAAGATTTGTCACGTTATTTAAATAATTTGAGTCGGTCGGTATTGCTAGCGACAGATCTGTGATCTGACTGTAAGTGCTTCAAAATGTTTACACTTCCTTGCCCTGCATCGTAGCGCTCAGAACAGCTGGCATAGATATGAATGATGAAATTACATCACTGTCAACCTATGTATATCTGTCTGGTCCGCAACGTTGATGCAGCGTATCTGTTATTATGATGTTGCTGAGAGATTTTTCACGAATGAACAATGTCGAGCCATGAAAACACGTCCATTCGCTGAGCTCGAACGATAAAGAATGTGAATCTAACGCATCGTCCGTCGTCCCCTGTATAGGTGCGATGTATTGTGATCAGCTTGTCTGTATCTCTGTTTGTCTGTTTGTCGGTCCGCTTGCATATCTCGAAAACCGCAATTCCAATTTTCGCCAATTTCTATACACGTTACCTGTGGCCGTGGCTCGGTCCTCTTCTGACGGCAATGCGATCTGTTATGTACTTACGATTTTGCGGATGACTTCATGTTTTTGTATGTATAATGCACAGAATGTGTCAGAATCAAAGATTACGTGTATGTTTCGCCCAGTTCGCCAGGTGGCGGCACCAGTCGGACGTCGGACAATGTTGTTTGGTCGAGATTGCCAGATGGTGGCACCAGAGACGAAATCTGCCGTCTCCTACGGCATCATGTGATAGTGATTCGAAAAATACCAAATTTCCAACGAGATGCAGTCGGAGACGCAGACTTCGCCCCGGTGCCGCCACCTGGCAAACCCGATAAAACATACGCGTCGTCTCTGATTCTGTCCATTTACCCTATTACGTTAAAACATGACGTCATCCATAAAACCGGAAGTACATAACGAATATTGCCGTCAGAGGAGGACCGAGCCACGGTCACAGGTAACATGTACAGAAAATTTGGTGGAATTGGACGCGTGGTTATTGCGATACGTGAGCGAACAGACAGTCAAACAGACAGACAGACATACAGACAGACAAGCTGATCACAATATTCGCACCCCTACGGGGGCGAAGTAATAATGAAGCCGCCGCTTCCGGTTTCGTTGTCTAATCGTGAGTAAGTAACGCTAACGACACTGTGCCGATGCTGTCAGTGTGAGTTGGCGGAACTGAGCTGTTTGTCGCGTAGAACGGTCAGGAGTTGGTCGTGTTCTCCATCAACGACGTCACTTCAAGCACCAGCTGCAGCAGCCACGGCGACAAACAGCCACTCAGTTACGACCAACTCAGTGTCAATCTACCTGCCGCACGTCGCATCACTGACGTCCACTGCTGAGTGCCGTCACGTGACCGGAAACACTTAACCGGAAACACTTACCTGTACTGAAAGCAACGTCGTCGTTCATTTAGTTACTTGAAGCCATTAAGCGACGTCTGTTTGACGCTAACGTTTTTTCCTACTGTCATCCGATGAATACTATGGTTGGCTGCGTAGCACAGTTGGAGAACGTCGGTCTTTGGCCGGCGAACTTTCCCTGTCTTGCGCTCGACCTGCCGCTAAAGCGTGACCACTCACGTCGGTAAACCGTCCGCTGCAGGTCAGCCAACTAGGCCAACACATCCTTTCATCCTTTCGGGGTCTATAAATTGAGTAGTGAGCTATTTTGTCGGTTCCGTGCTGGTCGCGCCATCTGGTGAACGTTCATGAGGTTTAGCCGGTGTGGTTGATCAACCGCTGTGCGCCGTATGTGGCAGCAGTTTAGCCGTGCTTAACCCTTCTGTATATAGTGCCGCCATGCGTGGCGGTTTGTACTGTACTAATTGCGCGTTATGTCAGCAATTAATTAAACGAAGATTATTGCTAGCAGGCTACTGGCGTGTGGTAGTCATTTCACGCCTGATATCGTATCGCAGACTGGCGGATAGAACATGCTCTGGCTGTGACGAATAGTTTACCGTAATCGATTTTTTTCTGTCTGTCATAGATAGTCTACTGATTAACGCCAGACTTCAGATGCTGTTTGGAGAATACAAATGAATGACTCACGTTATTGAGCAGGGTCTGTGGACATGAATTATCAAACCGCTTTAGTATCGTCATTTTCACCTAACTTTTACAAATTCCTGGATCTCTTGTTTGTCTCAGATTTCTGACTGGGTCTGGCCAAAAATGGTTACCGCTATGTCAGTCAGAGTCTAACTCACTTTGTTGGCACAATTAATCATCACCATGCTTGTAATGCATAAAATGTAAACAATCGCCGGTTTACGGAGTTTTTTTGACCGTTACTTCCACATCCCTCAACCAATCATAATGAAACACGAACTTGGTCTTCCCTTTTCCCCTAGGAACCTTCCCATTAAATTTGGTACAAATCCGTGCACAATCTTTTAGTTATCGTGGTCACAAGCACACACAGACAGACAAACCAACGCCGGTAAAAACATACACCCTCGCTTTCGCGGCGATAACAACACTGCATATAGTTATCGTCTACCTGGCATTTAAGCATACATTATTTATGTGTTGTGCTTGTTATTAGTATAGGGCAGTTGTAAATGTTGATGAAAATTAGCATTTCTGTCCTCTATAATATTTTCTTTGTCAAATCTGTGCTTAATGTTGTACGGCTTTTATCTGTATGTACAAGTGGTGTTGCGGAAATAAATGATGCCGCTGACGCTGACGAAGATACTGAACGTTTTCAAGGAAGACCCGCTACAGATATAATTACTAACTCCACAGAAAGTCGTAAAAGCTGCAATTTGTTGTGCCGGATACTCCTACCATTTCATAAACGGATCCGCCTACCCTGTCCTTTGCCCACTTCTATGCTTCATTGTCATTCCGTCCCCTAGTCCCCTCGTATACCTCACTTGTCCATCGCTACCTATAGCCCGCCCTTTTCATATCTCACTCACTGACTGCCTCTACGGACTTTAGCCTGGATCGTTTCTTCTGAGCTACTCGGTTTTTGATATTATTTTTTCCTTATTTTTTCGTTTCTGTGCCGTGCGCTGGATTAAGCTGGCCATCTCGTCAGCTTTTGTACGCACGTTAATCTACCGTATCGTATCGTATCGTATCGTATGCTGTCCTTCTGCCCTCGTATTCATTCCATTCTCGTGTTCTTATTGTCTTTAAAATCCTGTATGGAAGAAGGCAATAAGCTCCGCAGCGGGTGCGGGACCAGGCGGGCGGAGCCCTGGCGGAGCCCGGCCGTCAGATGTTTTTATG
>Ga0209780_1004853_pt1 | contig 10481 bp, 7 predicted proteins | sample WorMetexBAHAMAS2_FD_187384 | JGI IMG/M metagenome (GOLD analysis project Ga0209780, IMG submission 187384) | Marine gutless worms symbiont microbial communities from Max Planck institute for Marine Microbiology, Germany - Inanidrilus exumae... | ecosystem: Host-associated > Annelida > Digestive... | reverse complement strand
AGATAAAGTGGAGTAAGAAGGTATAGTTGGATAAATTTGATAGAGTTTATTTTGTGTTTGTGAGTTCCACGTTTGCTTTTAACATAAAATATTAAAATAGAATTTCTACTTCATCGAAACAAAATCTCTGCTAGAGCATTGACTGAATCATGGAGTTTTAAAATGAGATACAAAAAAGCTTATAGTTTCTCGTTTATGGCATTAGCATGTAGGGAGGAGCAGATTTTGACTATAATTTTAATTCATATTCATAAATAAAGCAATACTGCACAATGCAGTAACACTTCGTAGTACAGTAAGTAAACAAACATCATTATATACAGTTAGATTTATACAACAATCAATCACCAGTCACTCATAACTTGTCAGCAAATTCCATTAATTAGTTGTATTTTGGCACTAGAAGTGGCAATTCGATAGCATCAACGTCAATGCTTTTGCCACCTTTGACCTCCAGAATCTAATCAGGTCATAAGTAGGGGCTAGGGAATATTCCACGTAAGTTTTCAGATTCCTCAAACCATTCGCAAGATATCGCAGTAATAAGATCTGTCCAGATGAAGGAACGGACAAACGCGGCGGACGAACAGCCCCAAAACACAAAGCCTCTGCCGACATTGTCGGTTGGCGAAGACATTAAAAATCACACACAGACACACGCGTGTGTCCAGATATACAAAAACAAGCACACGCACACACTGAAACGGAACAATTTTATGTCCATTTTTTCAGTTCACCTAGCTTTCCGTGGAAACCTTTCACATAAAAGTGTCCTCTTTTTCTTCCACTTTATATTCACTTTCCAGATGAACCTGAGCAATTCAGTACACTTAGTTTTCTTTCTCTGTTTGTTCCACCACAGAACTTTGCTGATAACTGTCACGGTATTTTAGCATGCTGGATGTCCCTTCTGTCACCAACTAACAGTGTCAAAACCTTAATATACAACATAAATCTGCTGTCAATCTGGATTACCTAATTATTATATCACAGTCTGTAAGATTAAAGATTCAACTACAGTACATACACAAAATAACATCAACACACAAGAGAGACCAAACAAACAGCTTCAAAGTTGGTAACTCTGCCAAAATATGGCATAATTTAATTCCTAAGAAACGTATAAAAAACAACAACAAAACTCACTGAAGCACAACACTGAAGCATCTTACTAAATGGAATCCAACCAAAACAAACCAACCACGGTTTAGTTACCCTTTCACATTAAGCTATGCAATGGATATGTTAAATTCTAACATGAACCACATATGGCATCTGGCAATGAACTAATGGCTGCCCATGAATGATCATCTTTGACAACTGGTCTTTTTCATGTCACTGCCAATAACCCTAAATATCACGGCAGACGACCTTTAGCATCGTTCAAACATCACTTGCATAAAGTAAGACATGGTGTCGCCCTAACGGGACGTAACACTACTGGCTCACCATGGAGTATCGGCCGCCTGACTGCCCGTGCGCCCAGCCCGCCCATCGGCAGCATTATAGACGATGACAGACTACAGACGACGACGACAGTTGCCAGAGAGCAAAACAATGCTGGCCCATTAGGCGGCCCAGTGATAAGTCAGCATATGCTTGGAAAAAGTACAATAAGTAAGCAAAGTGAGCTAAGTCAACACGACATCTGTATAGCACTTTATAATGGAATCATCTCTAAAGCACTTGGTATGGTACGTGTTAATGTTAGATCACACAGTTTTACCTGCCGCCCATGTTTATCAACAAATGGAATGAGTCATCCTGTCTCGACTCTCAAGCCACAGAGCACTTAGCACGGTACTGAAGAAACTAAACCTAATTAGAAGATGTGACGACCCAACATCAATGTGGATGCTTTCACCACGGTCTGCTCTACTCTGACTGCAACCTTTGACCTCGAGAATCTAATCAGGTCATCAGCTGGGGCTGGCGGTTATCCAGTGTAAGTTTCATTGAGATTGCTCATGTAGTTCATGAGATATCATGGTAACACGATCTGTCTGGAAGAACAGACGGACAATTAAATGAATGCGTTGGATGGACAGCCCGAAAACATAATACCTTTGCTGACATTGTCAAGTGACGAAAGCGTAACAACTTGAAAGCAGACATGCACCATTAAACTGAATATACTATAACACAAACAAACATAAACAACTGAACTCAGGTTTGGTTGCTTGTACATCATCCATCCAGCCCGGAAAATGCTAGCAGCTATTCTTACGGCCCTGAAACCAACCCGAACGGAAGTAGTGTTTTCTGTTACAGACGAGACAAACAAACAAACAAATAGAATAATTATGCTGGTTGGTTAGCATTTAATGGCGCTTTCAACACAATTTAGGTTATAACGTGCCTTTAAGGTAGAACTATATTATAAATATTAAAATTTATCAAGTATTGATCCTTCGGGAAAGATAAGTGAAAAAGAAAAAATATAACGATTAAGTTGGATATGACATATGACCAGCTGCATGATACAGAATGGAAGTTAGTAGTTAAATACCATGCAGACTGGCACATTCATACCTTTAACTCAACAACCTCTAAGTGTATGAATGTACCATCTAAATGCTGCCATACCCAACTATTTGTCACAAGAAACACTAACAATACAAAAGATATGCAACAGATCAACGTTGTTAACAGTCTGGTTTACAACAGACATGCGACGGACGCAGAAAGTTGAACGAGCTGAAGCAGAACTTTAAAGAGCCTGCTAACATCTTCTCAATACGTCATCAGCTACAACAGCAGATTAAAACCTACATCAACTTCATTACCCACGCTGGCTGTAGGTACCGGCGTAGGTAGGGATTTCATTCGCATCTGTCTGTCTGCATTCTAAAATGAAAACGGCTTGAGCCATCAACACCAAACTTTGTAAACATCCAGGTCCTGGATTCAAATTATACTCAGGGCAAAAGTTGCGCAACAACCTTGGGCAAGTTGATCACACCTATGTGCCTCTGTCACCAAGCAGTATAACTTGGTACCGGCCAGGGGGCGGTGATGCTCTACGGCTGGAAAGGTAACCGCAGGCCTGGCGGAAAGTGATGGCATCATACCGCCGGGTGGATGACTTATAGTCACCTGCGGGCTGACTGCCTGTACACCGGGATCAGCTCTGGGCCCTATGCTCGGTAACAAGTATGGGAAGCCTTTAAATTTCTAGTTGCTCAGCATGCAGTGACATAGAGGTCAAAACGTCAAAGGTCAATGTCACACGGTTATGAAAACCTCCACGGCTGCTAACGACGCGTGCTGCTACGACCGTGTGCTGCTGCTGCAGGCGTGGGTCTGCATGTCGATACGACTGCCTATGTTTTCTAGGTTAGCTTCGGTTCTAACTGCCATTTTCTATACGAATCCAGCTTAGCCACAGTGTGCCCGTCTACACACCAGCTTTTGCTGATACTCACTGTGCCTACCACGAAGGGATGGCCAAGCTGAGTTGGCCTGGGTGGCTAGTTACATACAGGGTTGGTTTGCCCACCTATGACGGTCACCCATCCTAGTACAAACCAAGCCCAACAACGTGAACTAACTTCGTTGGTTGAGACCAACATGCTACAATTCGGCCAAACTGCCAAGTTAAAACAATACAACTAACAACAGAACACTGGCTGCACTGATTTTCCAGTGCATCAACGGGACTGCTCCCGGTCACTTGTCATCTGACGTGCGACGCGTGTCCGATGTACCCGGCCAAAAACATCTACGTTCGGCAGCATCATCCTTACTAGCCATCCCTGCTACCCGACGTTCTTCTATCGGCGACCGCGCTTTCATCGTTGCGGCCGCCTCTGTCTGGAACAAGCTTCCTCAAAACATCAGATCTGCCACACCGGTGTCTTCCCGTTTCGCCAAATCCTGTTTCGCCGAATCCCATTTCGCCAAATCCCATGTCGCCGAATCCCGGTGTCAACAAAATGTGCATAAAAATATTACCATTACTGTGTCGGTTAGGGTTAGTGTTACAGTTAGGGTCAGTTTAGTTTGACGTCATCGGCATTTCCTCTTTAGGAAAATAAGTAAATGACACGGTTTTCCTGGGATTCGGCGAAACGGGATTCGGCGAATTGGGATTCGGCAAAATGGGGCATAATCGCTATCTGTTTGTAGACACCGGATGAAAGCTCACCTGTTTGATAACGCTTATAATTGCTATGTAAAGTGACTGAAGTTTCTCGAAACAGTTATCACTATAATGTAATGCAATATAACAAAACAATACACAGAAGTGTCACCAGCGTTATGGAATGCTACGGGCTGTGGATTTCTCATGCAGCTGTTTTTCACGAAGCAACGTTGCCTCATCATATATCATCTGCTTCAACCTCTCCTTTGGCAGATCATCAAGTTCCGTCTCAAATGTAAATGGCTCATCAGCGACCGGCTGTTAACCACACAAACACAACTATCACAAACACATACCAATTTAAGGTCAGTTATTTAGTTGGAGTTTAACATCCCTTTTTCAGCACAAATATGGATATATCATAGACAAAGGTCAGGGGTTGACAGCTATCCCTACCCAGTAAAGAAAGGCCAGCGATATAATAACCTCAACCCTGGCCACCTTTTGTAGAGCAGCCACCCAAAAAAGAAAAGGAATCGATAGGTTCATTTAAATTATTATGATAGTGCCTACAACAGGGGGAGACAATTATCACACTGCAAAACAAAACTAAATCAAATACTACAAAAAACAAGCATGATACCGGTACACATTTAACTGTTAATGTCAAGTTCACTATCACTACCTTTAAAAACAAGCCACCAGTAAAATGTAAGTAAGGACGGTGCTGCACATTTCACCAGGTAGTGATGCGACAAATTTATGTAGACGAGATCTTTAATCATGACTTTATTGCAACACACTCCGTAAATCAGTAAACATTTGCCGAAGTTAAGGACAAGAGCCAACTGATATCTCATTCAACCTACAGTGGCTCCATTTTTTCTGTGTCACCCTGTACGAGACCACCACTGACCTCATCTGTAGGATCATAGTACTGCTCCAGATAAGAATGTGCAAGTGCCTGCTCCACCGTGATCCGCTTGTTCGGATTAAACGTCAGCATCTTATCCAGTAAATCCAGAGCTGCACAAAGCAGTCAGTCGATGGCATTTCATCAGCATGCATGTATGCACTTTTACAAACACACTATTTCTTTACCTCAGCCTATTCTAGGCATGACAAACTGTAAACCAAATTATGGGACCTTGTGCTATTCATCTGACGGTCTGTCTTTGGCCGGCGAACTTTCCCTGTCCTGCACTCGACCTGTAGCTGATGGGTGAGCACTTATATGGGTAAACCGTCCACTACAGGTCAACCAACCAGGCCAACTCAGCCTTTCATCCCTTCGGACTTGATAAATAAGTAGTAAGCTACAACTGGATGTCGTCTACCTCAGTTAGGGGTGGAGCCATCTGGTGAACGCTTATGAAGAAAAGGCAGGCATGGTGTAATTTGCGAGTAAAAACGTAGACTGGTGCATCATGGCCTTAGTGATCAGTGGCTGTGATTTCTTTACCCAATTTCCCTGTGTCAATGGGGAAAATTAAGACTACAGAGCCACCTAAACAGTAGCAAATACTGACCTTTCGAATCAGCTGACGAGTACAGCTTGCTCCAAGCAACTGTTGGCTTAAAAGGCAGCGACATAAGGTATCCTCTGGCCTGCAATATACAGTAAATGCTGTATAGTGTGATTTGCATCAATAACATAAACGAGACAGGCATTTCAACATTACATGTAAAACCTGCCTAGTATGAATTATTCATTCTTCAGACTATCAGACATCCTATACAATAGTTACAAGCTTACAGAATGACAAAATGTGTATATTATTGTTCAACTATTTTACCCACGTCGGCATAGCCGCTGGCGTGGGTAGGGCGTTCAGCCGCGCCTGTCTATCTGTTTGCCCGCATAATAAAAGGAAAATGGCTTGAGCTATCAACACCAAACTTGGTACACATATACTCTATAGCAGTTGCTCGGCATGCATTGACCCAGAGGTCATAAGGTCAAGGTCACAAGGTTATGAAAACAGTCACGGTCGCACGGTTGCTGGTGACCATGGCCCATATTCCACATACCCATATGAACCGCCGCCGACGCTACAGCTACTGCAACTACTACTAATACCACTACTACCATTATTATTATTAGTACATGTATTGTTGTTATTATTATTAATATTAGGTATATTTAATGATGTATTTATTGTATTCTGTATGATGGTACATGGTCAAAAATAGGCTGAAGATAAGACAATGTGGGTGAATAAATAGATCGGTTACGTCAGAAAACTGCAGCAGTAGCAAAAGACTAACAGAAGAAGATGGCACACTAGAAGAAATCCATTCTGTCTGTTCAACGCTAGCAGGATGTTTAACTACAGCGGGAATGATTTTATCACAATCAACCAATGTCAACTAAATCGTCTTTTAATTACTAGCAACACGCGTGAATTATTCAAAACAGAGTATGCATGAAAAAATGAAATTACAGTATGCCAACCTTGTCATTAATGATACAGTTGAGATCTTCCTGAGATGGCGAACCAAGTATCCCCAGGATATGATTCAGCTGATCCAGGTCTAACATAATACTGCAGTTAAAAAATATACATACATATCTGCCGAAAAACATTCATCCAGTAGAATCTAAAACTAAATATGTGGTTTGGTTGGCATTTTCAACTGACAAATTGCCAGCATATGTAGTATTACAGACTGACAGAGTTAGCAAAATAGACCATAAGTTACTGAGTACCAAATAACCCCCCAAAATACTAAACACATCTCGAGCTAGTCTTTCTGGAAATGATGAAATGGGTAAAGTTGGATAGAATTGCTATGAACACAGTAAGACGAACATGTGAGCCTACACTTACACTCACTGCGTTTGACACAGACACTCTCATTGACAAGTCAGATCGCAAACTCCTTCGGCAGGCCACTCAGCCAGGTCACAGTCTGCACCATTTTCTCCCTCCTAAAACCTCTACCTACAGACCTTACCAGCTTCGTAAGAGGCAACATCCATATCTCCTTCCCACTGTTCAGTATTATCAGTTTAAAAATTGTTATATCAATCGTTGTTTATTTAAATATGTATAACCTTCCAGTAGTCACGTCATGCTGTTCAGCCTAGGTTTTAGTACTGCTAGTCCCTGTTTTAGCCTTTGTATCAGTTCATATTCTATTTCCTGCTTTGTGTATTATATTTAAATTGTATTTATTTGTATTGTTCATGTAACATTGTGCGAATGTCACGGTGAAACAAAAGGCTACTTACTTACTACTCTGAAAGAAAGAACTAGATGTACTTCGACACCCCATCATCTACGTGGATGCCTTCACCACCTCGTCAGGCTGCTGTGACCTTGACCTTTGACCCCCAGAATCTAATCAGATCATCAGTAGGGGCTAGTGAATATTCCCTGTAAGTTTTATCAAAATTGCTCAATGCATTCATGAGATACACCACATGATAAAAGTCCAAATCTGAAAAAGAAGATAACTGTTATCAGGTGAGCTACCAACCTGCACACAAACTAAAAAGGACTGCAAAACACAGGAAAGGATACAATGCTTGCCAGGAAACAGCGGACGATTTGACAGCAGTTCTGCCAGAATGCAGCCCACGGACCACACATCAACTGACAATTTCAGTTAAAGATAAAAAACCACAACAGACACAGAATAAAACGATCGGTTTATTCATATCACACACAGCAAGTTACAATTAACATTATGGTACCAGTATTGTAGAGCCGACATGTATATATATATAATTCTTTGGCCTTTCTCTCCATCACGTGCAAACATAATGTCATCCACAAAACCAGAAGTACATACAATTATCTCACTGTCGTCAGAAAACGACCAAGCCATGATCACACATACAGAAATTTTTGCAAAATTTGGACGTGTGGTTTCCAAGTCATGCAGACAGTCAGACAAACAAGACCTTATGTCAGTCGGATTGACACATATCAACACATGCCGACATACGTCCACACGCTGCACGCGTGGCCCATGCACTAACTGAACCATAAATAGAATGTCGCTCTGATTTCAGTCAGACTAGGACTGCAGGCTAGGCTAGGCTCCTTCCAGTTCTATTTATAGTTCACTGCGCGTGCTGGCCAATTTGCCGGCCAATTTTAGGCTTCTGGGGAGCAAAGTTCCCCAAAATGTGAGATTCCCTGCCTTAGACGCCGAAGAACTGCTGTGCAAAATTTGACGTCGCTAGCTTTATCCTCGGTGGATAAATCTGTAACTGTACAAATACACAAGAAAAAACAAACACACACAAACAGTAACTGATATATCCACACCTTGCCTATCAGCATGTGTGGATAAAAACAAACAGACATACAGTCACGATGATCTACCAATGGTGAAGCAATTATTCCGTGTGTCCGGCTAAGCCAAGAAGCCGACTGAGCTCTGAACATGACATTTCAAAACAGCAAAATGTTGTCATTCCATGACGACAATGACAAGGATACTGGCTTTGCTGTAGCCCTTGGAATTCAGCATTATCTCGGGAGCCCGGTACCATCTTGTGGCAACGTATTCCGTGAGGAAGCCGGTGTGGTCGTGGTTTGGATCAGCAATCCGTGCCAAGCCGAAGTCACATATCTGTCACCATACAACTGTAATCACTTTTACATTCTAAATGTATCGATTGATCGATCCGATCGATCCAGGAACATGCCAGCAAAGACTAAGCTGAGAGTTCACATTCACTGCAAACAATTGCTGCTAATTTACAACGACAGGTACTTAAAACTACTAATTAGATGAACTTCAATGCCTCAGCATGGACACGGATGCCACTGCTAATGCAACATCCTGCTGCGACTTTAACCTTTGACCTCAAAAATCTAATCAGATCGTCAGTAGGGGCTAGTAAAGATTCCCTATGTTTCATCGAGATTGCTCAAGCTGTTCATGAGATATCGTGGTAACAGGATCTGTCCAGGCAAACAAACGAATGAACTGACAAATAAGGTGTGATTTTCTGCTATCTGACAAAGCAATCAAAATGCAAACCTTCAAGTCGCAAGTTGTGTTCAACAGAAGATTACTCGGCTTAAGATCGCGATGCAGAACGTTGGCAGAGTGGATGTACTTCAGTCCGCGTAGAATCTGGTAGAGGAAGTAGCAGATATGGTCGTTGCTCAGCTTCTGAGTCTTCAGCAACTTGTACAGGTCAGTTTGCATCAGGCTCTGCACAATGTATCTGCACAAATGCAAGTCAAGATTACTGCTGTTCCGTCTTGGTCATCATTTCAGCTGCAGCTTAAAACTTACGTATGGACCCCGACTATATTTTTTCTTAGCTTAGTGGTGACACCAGTCTTCGAGGCAATGTTCTTTATGTTTTGTGGTCTTGAAGTGACGTTCACTTGTGTCATGTTAATCCTGGCATGATGACGATGACAATGACTATCACACTAAACAACAATTATTTTATAGCCATTAAACAGGTCAAAACCTGCATTGTCCAGCAACCCCAGTTAAAGAAATAAAATATTTTGTGGGAGCATTAAGTGTTACTGCCTGCACGGTGGCACAACGGCTAGAGCGTTAGATTTGTGATCAACAGGTCGTGGGTTCGAATCCTACTCGGGGCAAAGCTGCATAACAACCTTGGGCAAGTTGTTCACACCTATGTGCCTCTGTCACAAAGCAGTTTAACTTGGTACTGGCCTAAGTACCAATGATGCTCTGCGGCTGGGAAGGTAACCGCAGGCCTGGTGGAAAGTAATGGCAGACTACTGTCAGCTGGATGACTTATAGTCACCTGCGGGCTGACTGCCTGTACACCGGGATCAACTCCATGCCCAACGCTCGGTAACGAGTATGGGAAGCCTTTACCTTTATGCCTTGATACTAGTGGATTTGGATTAGGAAGTTCTCGTCAGCAGTGTCTACTACACCATCTCCATATCACAATGTTATTTATTACTACAGTACTACAAATGTTACCTTTATGGTCATTGTTGCTACTGCTGCCAACTACTAACTAATAACTATAACAAACTACCAACAACTACGCATACCTACAAAAACACTGATAAAACATTGCTGTCATGCCATACTTACACATCTTTCATTTCTTGTACTGAATTTGCACAAATGATGTCTTGGATGTTAATTATCTGCAATTCAGCAAAGAACATACGCTGATGAGTACGACAAATTAATTAGGATTGAAATGGATATGTTTATGCTTACATTTTTACCATATGACGCTACGCCAGTGCAGTATATGCTGGTATAGTGTGTCCATCCATCTGTCCATCTATCACAAGTCAGCTTTGTATAAAAACGGCTAAACGTGGGATCACGCAAACAATGCCATACGACAGCCCACTATGGCAAACTATCCCATTCCCTGGAAGGGGCGTGGTCACGTCACGAAAACCATTTACATTTTGGTCTG
>Ga0209780_1004852_pt1 | contig 10481 bp, 7 predicted proteins | sample WorMetexBAHAMAS2_FD_187384 | JGI IMG/M metagenome (GOLD analysis project Ga0209780, IMG submission 187384) | Marine gutless worms symbiont microbial communities from Max Planck institute for Marine Microbiology, Germany - Inanidrilus exumae... | ecosystem: Host-associated > Annelida > Digestive... | reverse complement strand
TTCATATCATTCTCACTAGCATCTATATTCAATTCATAATTACCATTTACCTAAGCTCAGTAAGCTGCCATCATTTTCACAGGCCATGGTCAACTCCTCCCATTTTAAGTCACATCGCATCAATAGCTAGATGTGGCCTAACAGCTATAGACGGGAGTAACGATGGAGTAGCGTGGTCTGTCTGTTGGTCACGTTTGGGAGTCCTACGATAACGGCTGAACCGATCGAGATTCCATAGCAGACTTGTGTGGGCCCAAGAAACCTTGTAATTAGATGGGGTCGATATCCCACATGGGAAGGGTCAATTTCTGGAGGTAATCCAGCCCACTAATAAGCACTGGTTTTTGCTGCGATTTAAATGTTACTAATGGCATGCAGAAAGGCACCTCAAGAAGGGCAGTAAGTATAAGTGACGCCGCCTTACGTCGAATATCTTTGACCATTTTAACTTTTGACTGTCTCTTTTAATTTACTGAGCATTACGAGTCTCGCATACTGCACTTATTAACTGCAAACTTATGAAAAAACTACTAAGAAATAACTGCATGTAAAAAATACATTATGCTTGTACTGAACATAATACTGCTTATGTGCCCAAAACTTTGCCTCAACCGACAGGCAGCATTCGAAACTAAAAAAATGTAACACCAAAAAAATGGCCAGTTACACCTCGACCCTAAACTGGCATATGTGGTGTATACTTTCATGCCAAATTTCAGCTTGATCGGTATATACTGCAATTTTTACCAAATTTTTATAAGTTTGTGCGGCTCCTGTACCAACCGCTTCCTCGACCTGGGCCAAATTCAGCATTAGAGTAGACCCATGGTTCCGTATCATGCCAAATTTCACACTCAGTAGTATATATTGTCACCAATGAGGGGCAAAAAACTGCTATGAAACGGCAATTTTTAACCACATTTTCATGTTTAGAGGCTCCCATACCCACCTCCTTTCCCGATTGGGGCCAAATGTGGTATGAAAGAGTGGACCAAATGTGTACTATACCAAGCCAAATTCACCATGATCAATAAACACCCTACACAGCCAAAAACCGCAAATTTGACCAATTTTTGAATTATTGAGGGGCTCCTGTATCCACTCCAACTGATCACAACCAAATATGGCATGCTAGAGTAGACTAATGGCCTATGCTTACATTCCAAATTTCATGTGAATTGGTGTATTCTGTTGCCCTTGATGGGCAAGAAATCCTAAATGTTACCATTTCAACTCCATCATTCTGTGGGGGCGCCACTTAGCAGCATAGAGACAAAGTTAAACACTGATGCACAACTTCCAGACTGTAGTTTCGCCGTTCATGGTCTCAACTGACTTATCCCTGGACACATTCAGAAATCAACTGAAAACATTCCTGTTCGACGCTGACACGTAGCAGCACATTTGCGGCCTTGGAGAATTTGGGCTATATAAGTGACATTATTATTACTATTATTATTCCTGTTTGTAGCTCACAAATATTTTGGTATCGATCGTATAGTTTCAGAAATAGGGGGTGAAGAAAAATTGGGGAAATGCACCCCGAACTTTAAACCTCCATAACTCTGCAATCCCTTGAGTGAATCATTCCAAATTTAATAGTCAATCAATCATGATACTCCCACAAACAACAAAAATTTCATAAAAATTGCACAATGGACACTCCCAGTGGGGTATCTGCATTCTCAAAGTGGGTAAAACTTTCAGTGTGGGGTAAAACACCCCACCCATTCATGGAAGGCGGCCAAATTTGGCGTGAAGGAGTCCCCATCAGTGCAACATGTCGCCCCTCCAGAACAAACAACTAATTCAGCTGTCACTGACAAACACGCGCATCGCACTGCATCATGACTAACGGCAAAATTTTAAAACAGTCACGTGACCATAACCACGCCCTTTTGTTTGTGATATGTCATCCTGTTGCACAAAATTGATATTGCCTACTCGTGTAGAAAATTTGACGACTTTAGGTTCAGCCGTTCCAGTGATATGATTAAAGCCCCAAATTTTGTAGTGGGTCACATGACCTGATCACGCCCCTATCAGGGACAGTTTGTCGTCCGTAGGCTGTGACTTGCATATTCAACCTTTACATCAAATTTGTAGTCTTTGCGATCACCAATTACGAAGATGCATAAGGCAATGCAAAATGTAGAAATTGAGGTGGTTTAACGTGCTTAGGGTCACCCAAGGCCATCGGCAACATAACCATTCGATAGAACGCATACGACTTCCTATTAGAATTTAATAGAAACTATGAGGCTATCTCGTACCGTTTTCGAGATATTATCGCTTATTTTCCAAAAATTAATAAGGTCACATGAAAGTGACCACGTCCCTTTCAGGGACAAATTGTCATCCGAAGGCTGGGACTTGTTAAGATCAACATGTACACCAGATTTAGCTTAAGCCATTCCAGAGGTATCTTAAGGAACCTAAAAGTTTAAAATGGGTTACGTGGTGTAACAACGCCCATTTCAGGGACATTATGTCATCCGTATGCTGGGACTTGCTATGTTCAACCCACATATTAAGTTTGAAATGTCTACGATTACCTGCAACAAAAAAATGAAGGGCAACGCCAAATGTAAAAATTTTCGTTGTGAGCCACCCTTTGGTGGACTTAGGGGTAACGCACACGGTTCATCTATGGCTCGATGGAAAGCGCGCTGTCGACTTCCTATTAGCGATAATTGAATTTTTTCACTAGATCTCACGGCTGTGGCACTATTAAGCGAAATCTGTCGAAATCGGCGTTTTCTGACGGTGGTGGGTCACTTTTGAGTGCAAATTTTAGGTAGATAAGACGCAATGCCTTTATGGACCGTTAGATAGAGGAACGATGTAGCTACAACTCTGCTGCTGGAAGTTTTCACACGATGAAACTTTGCAGCAGACTTTTGTCGACTGAAGTTGAAATTTACTGGAAAAAATAACAAAATCGCTTTTTGTGTCACCCTTTGGGGGAGTTAGGGGTAACGTACACGGTTCATCTATGGCTCGTTGGAAAGCGCGTGGTCGACTTCCTATTAGCGCTAATTGAACATTTTTCGCTAGCTCTTACGGCTGAGGCGCTATGAGCAAATAGTGGTCAAAACTGCGCTGTTTGAAAGGGGGGTGGGTCACTCTGAACACAAAGTTCAGGGGGAAGGGGGTCGTCCACCAACGAGAGTCCTGGGGCTATCACGTAGTGTTGTTTGCGTGATCCTACGTTTAGCCGTTTTGATACAATACAGGCGTGTGACACACACACACACACAGACACACAATATTGGCTATTACTCGCGCAGAGCTAGCTCCGCGCGGGTAAAAACCTCAACAAGTCTCCCCAAGTAACTGAAACATCAGCACATGAGCTGCACACATCCCGCCAGTAATAACTAGCCAATCGTAGATATCGCACTTCGCCCGCCGATAGGCTGTATCGCCTACGCCAAGAAATTTTCCAAATACTATTTGCGCCTGCCTGGCATACTGAATTATCCAATCTGCTGCATGACATTATTGGCAATCGAATGACCCCTTTTGCAGTAAATGCGCCAGCGACAATGCAGCACTCGGTACAGCTTGCCAATGCTTTTGATTGGCCCAGACAACCCCCAAAAAGTAACCCTTCCCCTTGAGAGATCTCCACCCCATCTAATAGATGGTTCCGTGGGCCCACCTGAGTTTTCATCTAAAACGGCATGACTATCGGTTCAGCCGTTTTTGCACAGGGCACCTTACAGTGTCCCATTACTTTACAATGGGCTCCTACGTTCCCTCCAAAATTGCGTCTTCACCTTGGGGGATGGGGTCCCCGATCTAACACATGGTACCTAGGACCCACCCGAGTCAGTAAGCCAAACGGCATCTCGATCGGTTCAGCCGTTTTTGTATGGCTCCCAAATGGTATGCTGCACAATGCATTGTCAATGGGAAAGAAAACATCCAAAAATTGCCCTTTCTCCTTGGGATTGTGTCACTCTGCTAGAGGAGGACTGAGTCATGGCAATAGGCAATATGCACAAAAAAATTTGGTAAAGATTGCGCATGTGGTTCGGGAGATATGCACACAAACAGATACACATAGACAAACAGATATACAGACGTGCTCATGACAATACTTCGTAACCGTTCCTGCAGGCAAAGTAAAATCAAGATTTTCTCTTAAGCCGTCGTGGTGTCTTACCACACACAAAAATCTAAGGCATACAAAACATACCATCTGAGTTTTGCGATATTCTTCTAATATCTTGAGTGCCATATCATAATCTTTAAGAAGATGATATGCCATTGCATAGCCAATCCAGGAGGCTTTCTGTGCTGGCCGTAGCACCAACAACTGATATCGTGTTTCCTGCCAATATCATCGCATTTCACATCATCAATTCATTATCATTATCATCATCCCATTACAGAACAATTTGCTCGAGCACTGAAAACGTTTTTTATTTCCAAACAGCACTGACAAGCACTTTTGAGGATAACATCAAAAGAAGGGCTATAGCAAAGACCTCAACATCAACATCATTACCATACAAATTTATAACGTACAATACAATCCATTAAAAAGAAGTGTGCCGTGTTTTACGAGGTATGGGAGCTAAATGTTTCAAACAGCAAAAGCAACCTTCAAGGTCATTCAAGGGCATTGGCAATGGTGCCATTGGATAGGCCACAAACAATTTTGCTATTAGTGTTCCACTGCAACTATGTCTCTATCTTACACTGTTGACGAGATGTTATCACTTGTTTCCCAAATTTAAAGAGATCACGTGACACATCACACATCCTTTCGGGGGCAGTATATGATGCATGCACTAGTACTCCTATGTATCAATCAGCACACAAAATTTGAAGTGCCTAGCTTTACCAATTCCCAAGATATGACTGGGGCAAAATTTTAAAAAATTAGCCCTGTACGGGACTGACAGTCGACTCTTCAGAACTCACGTTTCTGCCAACTTCATAGGTCAGATATCAAAAATCCGGCCTGAACAAATTTAAATATTGTGGCCTAGTTTAAGAATCCATGGTCAGTTGCCAGCTAGCTGCCATTGTAAATGGCGGAGGAGATAGCTTTTGAAAATGGCAGGATTTCCAACTTTGAAGGGCTCGTGACCTCGACCTTGACCTTGGATCGGGGCATACTGCATACCATCGTGCATCACTCATCGACCTCTACCTACACGCCAAATTTCATTGACATCAAAGAAACTTTTTGTGAATAAATGGACGTACGCACGTATGTACGTACAGTACGTACGACCTAATCTTTACCAAATTTTTTGTGCATGTTGCCTATTGCCATGACTCAGTCCTCCTCCGGCGAAGTGACACAATCTCAAGGGGAAAAGGGACAATTTTGAGACTGGCTTTATTAGGTCGACACTGTCGTAGAGTGGACCTAAAACGGGTCACGTGAACCTAACACTGTCCATTAAGGAGTAGTCTGTCATCAAAAGCCAAGCACTTGATATATTCTACCTGCACACAAAATTTGGCGACTGTCGCTTCAGCCATTCCGACGATATGATTGTGGGCATCAAAACTGAAAAATGGGTCATGCAACACTGACCAAGCCCCTTTAGGGGCAATTTGTCATCCTTAAGCTGGGATATGATATAGTCTACCTGTGTACAAAATTTGACGACTCTAGCGTTTCAGCAAATCCAGAGATATCATTCAAGGTCACAAAATTTTAAACGCATCACGTGACCCTGATCATGCCCCTTTACGGTTTTGGGGCAGTTAGGGGTCACTGAAAATAGCGCCATTCATTATGACGCATACTAGTTCCTATTAACGTTCTATAGTAACTATATCTTTACCTTGCAGCGTTTCTGAGATATAGCGAAATATTGGTCAAAAGTCGTCGATTGTAACCTACCCCACCTCTATTTGGCACCCCTCATTGGGGTTACCCTGTTGGAATTTCGCCGAAATCTTTGGCATCAATAAACTAGAGTCCTTGGCTGTCGTATGGCATTGTTTGCATGATTCTAGGTTGAACCATCTTCGTAGAACTCCAACTTGTGACAGACAGACAGATAAACAGACACACGATGACAGCATATACCGCGCTAGCATAGCATTGTGCAGTAATAAAAGACAGACAACAGACACAACAGTTAAATATTGTTGTCACAAATCTTATTAATCTAAAAATGTATCAAAAAGACTCATAAAATGTCACTGACCCTGTAACCCTCCAGATCACGCATCTGTATTTGCAGCAAAGACAGATCTCGCAGAATCTGCAGATTGTCCTACAAAGAACACAGCAATGTGCACAGACTGACTATGGTACTTTCTGGAGACAAATATGACATCTGTCAAAGTTCAGGCTCAGGCCCACATTCACATATCAATGCACACACATCAACCACTAAAATCTTGAACGTCATATTCTATGTTACATCACGTTTCATTGCAATACTGAAATTGCTGAGCGTATAAAATAATGATAAAATGATGACTCAGTCATCCAGAATGATGCCAAATGGCAAAAGGTATACAACTTCCCACTGGTACATGTAGTCTGTACTCTGTAGTACTTAAACACGTCCCTATGCTGCACTGCTTATCTCTTAACTGATGAGTCAGGGAGTTACATCTGTGTGATACAGTGGAGGTCAAGCCTCATGCAGGAACACAAAATGTTGAGCAATCCCTGTGCAATAGCTGCCCATGTCCAACCATTACAATTAGACTGATAATCCACTATTTTAATTCAACATGACAGACGCCAGTGGCATGTGAGTAGTACCACCTGACCTGCATCACAAACACGTGAAGATATCTACTATGTGGGTATGGCAGGTGTGGCAGGGTTGCTGTGTTAACAGTCAGTGAACATGAGAGGTCAACGAGACAAATTTTGCAAATTCATAAGATGTATAGTTGTGACAGTCCAACAATTTGGCAGCCTAGCTGTTTAGTGTAGTGAAAAAAACTGCTATCAATAAATTGGGGGAAATGTTATCAACTGATGAAATTTTCACCGCATTAATAACGACTTACACAACTTATAGCACACATCTGTTGGAAAATTTGACTTAATCTAATGCAAAGTAACCGCTTGGACCATTTTTACCGTGCAATGCTATGCTAACGCGGTATATGCTGTGGCCCTCTGTCTGTCAGTCTGTCTGTCATAAGCTGATGTTCTATCGAAACAGAAAACAATGGATCATGCAAACAAAGCCATATGATAGCCCAGGGACTCTTAGTTTTCTGGTGCCAGTGAAATTCCAATGGGGTCATCCCCAACGAGGGCACCAAATACAGATGTGGTCGGTTAAAATCGGCAATTTTCAACCAATATTTTGCCACATCTCAAGAAATGGTGCAGTATAAGGACATACTATAAACAGAAACTCGTGTGCACTCTATCAAACGATGACGCTGGGTGACTCCGAACTACACCAAATCATTCATTTGTGACATTTTATATAGCCCTTCATACCTTCATAACAGCTGCAGACAGATATTTCAAATTTGGTAGATAGGTTGATCGCAGCAAGTGCTAGCTAGCCCACAGATGACAAGCAACCCCTGAAAGAGGCATGGCCAAGTCACTTATTTTAATTTTATGGGGCCCCAATCATCAGTTCGCTGATGACATCATCCTGTTTGCCACTTTGGAGGCAGAACTACAGGAGCTGGTGGATCGCCTAAACCGAGTCAGCCATAAATACAGTATATTCATCAACGTCAACAATACCAAGGTAATAACAAGCGATGGTATAGCATGCCACCTACTCATTCAGAATGAACAACTGGAGCAGGTGGATATGTTCCCGTACCTTAAATCCCCGATTACAAAAGACGGTGAGCGTATGACAAAATTTCGTACCAGGTTAAACAGGGGACAGGCGATCGGGGCATCAATGCAGAAAATAGTCACAACATACCGATTTTAACAAAGATACAACTAATGAAAGTGCTAGTGTGGCATGTAGCAACACTCAGAAAAAAATGAAGAAATGTGCCTTAACGCCTTTGAGATGAAAGGGCTAAGAAATATTCTGCATGTTTTATGGCCAACAACAAATGAATAGGTTCTTAACAAAGCTTGAGTAAAGAGGGAACAGTTAGACACAGTCAAAGAAAGGAAGCTAGCATACTATGGTCACACCATGAAGAAACAAGGGAGATTCCTGGAAAAAGAAATAATGCAAGGAACAATGCCAGATGTGCACAGGCCAGGAAGACCATGCACGGCCTGGATGAACAACATCAATACCTGGATAGGAATCCCAGTGAAAGAGTCAATCAAAATGACAAGAGGACAGAGATAAATGGAGAAAGTATGTCCATGGTGTTGCCAACCCTTGGATCGAGGACGGCTAAAGAACAGAACAGAATCATATGTCTGGAACAGCTGAAGCTACCGTTGTCAAATTTTTACACAGGTAGCGTCAATCACAGCCTTAGGTAACAAACTAACCCCTAATGGGCGTGGTTAGAGTCACGTGACCAATTTTTAAACTTTGGGGCCTCATCTTTGGAATGTCTGAAGCTAGGCACTTCCAAATTGCCGTGTTGATTGTTACCGAATAGTACTAGTACACGCATGATAGACTACCCCCAATTGGATTGTGTTCACCGTCACGTGACCTGTTTTATTTTTGCGAAATAACTGATAATTGCAGGGAAACAGTGCACTAGCAAATAGAAAATCGTATGAGGCCCATTGAACGGCACCGACACCAATGATCTTGAGTGACCCCAAAGGTCACTTTTGCTCTCTGAAACCTTTCTAATTCCCATACCTCAGGAAATATAGCATCTATTAACTAACATATATTTATATGTAGATCAGAAAGTTCATGTGGCTTGTAATTTCAACTTCTATCGAAACTGAAGTACTTATCAAGATCACAGGAAGTCACGTACACTGTGAATGTGGCAACATCTGAAAACGGTGAAAGAAAGAGATGTCGCTACTACAGACCACTAAGTGCAAGTGACATGTAGCTCATCAGAGAGTTACAATTCAGATTATATTGCAAGCCTTTTCAAATGGGATTTGTCAAATGCTGTGCAGCAACTGACAAGATTTCAACTGAAATAGCATGTTGCGCATTCCCTCTGTGAGAGCCAAGCTTCTTGTGAATATAGCCATCTAGTGACAGTTGCTAACATTACATTTGTTTCGCTGTATCAGGTTGTCACTGTTATGTCAATTAACTGTGATGTTTAACTGTGACGCCAAACAAAATAAACGTTTAAATAAAATTTCTAAACAAGAAAACATCATGTTGTATGTATAACTGTTAAATAAATGTTCGTTACTAATGTCACTTATGCCATCTGCACATGTAACAATCTGTGTTCTGCATGTCACAAGTCAGTTCTTTCGATACAGCTATAAGGGATCGAGCTAGCTTTTGGCACATAGGCTACTCTCAATATCTTTTTCTAGCACCTCCAGAATCAAATTAGGTCATCAGTAGGGGCTAATAATTATTCAGTGTAAATTTCATCGAGACTGCTCAAGCCGTTCATGAGATATCATGTACAAGGTCTGTCCAAACAAATAAATGAACAGCCGGACATGGCAGATGGACAGCCCAAAAACATAATGCTTTTGCTGACACTGTTGGTTGGTAAAGGCAAAATGACTTCACTGGACTCCACAACCCAGAAAACATGGGGTATCCCGTAAAGTTTTGTTTGTATCTATCATAGTTTCCATGGTCTTGAAAGTGACTTTCACGCACATCATGTTAACGCTGGCTTTTTGAAGATAGTATGGGAGATATTAAAGAAAGTAGGTGCCACAGTATTGCCATCCTGGAATCCAAGATGGAGGCCACCAGCAGGTTCTGATTTTGGGTGTCCACTTTAAAACTGACTACATGGCTCTGTAACATAAGTGTACAAACTTTGGTGGTGCTTTCCTGAAAAGTGAAGGATAGACCTCATTTTCTGTATTGTCTACATTGTCTACTAGACTAACAGGTCATTTTGGACAACTTTATATAAAGTTAGTTTGTCAGTATTTACACTGTCAGTATCTATCATCTGAAAAACTCAAACAACAACCATAACAGAAAACACTAACCTTCTCCCACTTGAGCGCATTGCGATAGCACTTTATAGCTTCATCGTATTTCCTGTCAGCACGTTGTAATAAGCCGTATGCATGCCAACCTTGGCGATGCAACAATTAAGGAAAAATTTGTTGCTAAATAGCTCGGTCAGACAATATGATAACTCTCTGCATATATGACGCAACAGTGCCATAATATAATGCTGCTCATATGCAATAATAAAACCGACAATTCAAACACAATGCACATAAGAAATTCAACTATTTCAAACAGATATACATCTTGCACAGCTACTGCATAACTGTACCAAGAATATCATTTGAAAAGGCTTGCTGACTGACCCTGAAATTCAGTCATTCATCGGAAATGGCGCTACTCGACAGTGGTATTCGATAACGGTAAGTAGTAATGACGGCTCGTGTAAATCAAGTTATGATG
>Ga0209780_1004851_pt1 | contig 10481 bp, 3 predicted proteins | sample WorMetexBAHAMAS2_FD_187384 | JGI IMG/M metagenome (GOLD analysis project Ga0209780, IMG submission 187384) | Marine gutless worms symbiont microbial communities from Max Planck institute for Marine Microbiology, Germany - Inanidrilus exumae... | ecosystem: Host-associated > Annelida > Digestive... | reverse complement strand
CTACCGAGGCAGAGGTGCCGACGGCGAACGTTGGCAACTAAAATGCCTTTAACGGCCGCCAAATATTTGTGAAGGGTGTACGTGCGTGATGGATGGTCGAGCGCTTGGAGAGACGTTAATGGTCGCACACGTCGATGACTGCGTCTGCGGTTGAAGCCTCGGAACGTTGTCGTTCAGTGACGTCGCCAGGGTCTCCGCTGCGGCGTCGACGGTCAACCAACTTGCGCGTGTCAACATTCACTGTAAAGCCGCGTCCACACCAGCTGCAATGTCGAAGCAACATTGTCGAATGCTACGAGTCGAACGATACTTTCGACAAAGTCGAAACAAGTTGAACATGTTCAATTTGTTTCGACTATGTCGAAAGGACGAAAATTCACCAAAAACTCCTTCGACATTGTTGCTGGTGTGGACGGGGCTTTAGTCAACAGGTCGCCGGTGACAACTGGCAACAAGACACATCTTCCACGTGACTTCACAGGCAGAAACAGCGAGACGGTAAACCAAGAGCTTAGTACCTGCTGCACTGGTCGACCGTGGTCCGTGGAGTGGCAAGATCCGAATATTTTCTACGTCCAACAGCCCATCTTATCATCATAATAATAATAATCATCATCATCATTATCATGAAAACTTGATCAGGCGCCCCTTACAGGTCTCAGCTGCGCTGTACATAATAACGTTAATAAAACCAAGTACGTCAGTGGGGAATGACCTCTATCCGCACATGCCGATCCTACGTCCACACGCCGCGCGATATTCCACGAACGGCGCATCTCTAGCGTGACGTTTACGTCGGCGCATCTCTACGTTACTACAAATAGAACGTCGCTCTGACTTCAGTCAGCCTATGCCTGCAGGCTAGGCTAGGCTCCTTCCAGTTCTATTTATAGCTCAGTTCGCGCTGGCCGATTCTCCGACCGATTTTGGGCTTCTGGGGGAGCGAAGTTCATAAAAATGGGACATTCCCTGCCTTGGACGCCGATGAAATGCCATACAAAATTTTACGACGCTAGATTTATCCTCGGCGGAGTAATCCGTAACCGTACAAACAAACAAACAAACAAACAAAGCAAATTACAAACACACAAAACAGTAAACGATATATCCACACATTGCACATTTGGCATGTGTGGCTAACAAGCGGAGTTTGACCTTTAATCTACTCGTTATATAGATCTTCAACGTCACGCACTGCGATGTTTTGTCGTCGTGAGCCGTTTGTTTCTGCTACCGAATCACGGCATGGACGACGTGCTGGCAATTGTGTCGAAGACAGTGCGGCGACTCTAATTATGCGCTGAGATAAAGACGGTCGCCAACCACGTTGTCGTTGTTATTACCACGTGACGACGACACTAATGCAACAAGCGCCTCGCACTTTCTCCAGTCACACTGACGCAGATAGAGTTCGTCGTGATGGCCGCTGCTTGTCAGAAACTAGTTAGATCAACTCCGCACCTAACCTCTCTCGTCTGTTCTCCGTATAGGTTATATCTCTCACAATTGGAAGAAGCCGGCACTCACCAGAGTGCAAAAACTCACCGGCGTTCGGCGACAAGCGGACTCGGGGAAGTGACGCAGGGAAAACCCGATGTCCCATGGCATTAAGTTAAGTATTTCTTTTTTCTTTCACCTCTTTGTTGTTTTTATGTTATTATATTTTTTTCTGCCATTTCGGTGAATAAAGATGAATATAGGCTATATTGCTTGTGCAGCGGGGCATTACAATAGGGAAAACCCAGCGTAGCATACGTAGGGCCTACGCAACAGCAGCGGCAAGATTGCTTTCTGTTTGAAGACCGACACCGACGTTGTGACCTTGACCTTTGACCTTTTGAGCCCAAAATAAATTGGTTTGTATGACTCATCATTGAACTTTGTGTGTCGAGTCTGGTGATCATAGCTGCATCGGTTTCTACTTACGCACGTGACTGCCGTCGGCGTTGAAAAATATACATCTACAGCGCGATTTTTGTTTATTTCGGTCTTAAGTCGCCGAATACCTATAACGTAGACAGGACTTTTGTGTATCGCCTTATGATGAGAGCAATACTCATCTCTAAAGCGCTCAGGTATCGAACATGTTAACAAGTGATCGCACAGTTTTACATGCCACACGTTTATCCACGAGTGGTATGAACCATCCTCCCGAGCCGCAGAGCATCACCACACTGTAGCCGGTACTCATTTCCGGTCCCTCTGAGGGTAGAAGGCTGAGTTGGCCTGAGTGGCTGGTTACATACCGAGGTGATAAGCCCGCCCGAAGAGGGTCACCCACCCCAGTGCTAACCGGGCTCGACGTAGAGTAACTTCGTTGATACGCCCATCGCTGTTACCGCTACGCCAAACCGCCGATAAGCAACCGGAATTGGTTTTCTAAACCATCTCCCCTCTGTTCGTTGCCAGTTCTTCGGACGCACTCCGGCGGCGGTTGTGGAACTCTTAAAGGTGACTGTTGAGTTGCCCGTCATTCGTCTTAGTGATGCCAATCAGAGTCGCTGCACGTCGGTCGGTCTTCGTTAAGTGTCGACCGCGTCGCTCGCGGCGTCGCGTCTTAAGTCGCCGTCGGTGTCGACGCGTCAAATCTTCGTCGCTTTCGCCGATTCAGAGATTTTCCTTTTAACGTCTCATCAATATATACATCGCCGCGAATCGCGCGGCGTCGCGCGGCCCGAGGAGTCGGGCGGCGCGACACGAGTGGAGGTGAAGGCGACCGGCGTCAGGGGACGGCGTCGCGGCGCGGCGCGGGCCGCGGTCGACGTGGACATAGTTGCGGGTCGGAGCCGGCAGCGACAACGAAGACTGACGGATAGTCAGCTGGGATGTATTGATGGCTTTCCTCCGACCTCCCCGCCCTCTCTTCCCACTGTGGCTCCTTCAGCCGAGCACTCATCGGCCCAGATTTGAAGACGCGTTGGTAACTCTGCTTTTTAGGCCACAACGCCTGCACTCAAATAAAAATACAATATAAGATTTGTAGGGCGCCGCTCTATGCGAGACATCCAGGAACGCCGCACTAATGTCACAACTAAGCACGATCAAAAGTACACTCTTGAGCCGTTTGTTAATGTGTTAGTGTCAGTGAGATCATGCAGATCAGACGGAAGGCTGTTCCACGCAGCTGGACCAGAGTAGCAGAAACCACGTTTGCCAAGTTTAGTTCTTGTCCTTGACAGGACATAGTCTGCAGTATCAGCTGACCTCAGCAAATCTGCCGCCGGCACTACAGACACACAGTCAATCAAGTATTGAGGTGCCTGCCGGATGTGAAATAAGTGCGCAGATGCGGCCTATTGCTACAGATGTCGCACGTAGCGTCGTCTGTATGTCTCTGTGTGTGTGTGTGTGTGTGTGTGTTGGGCGTGCGGGTGAGCTGTGCAAAAATGACTGAACCGATCGAGATACCGTTTGGGGGCAGACTCAAGTAAGCCCAAGGGACCATATATTAGATAAGATCCAAATCACCCACGGGAAGGGGCACTTTTGACACGCTGTGCCTGAGTGCACTGCGCATTGTTCGCCTGCCGCCGCTGGCGAATGTGCCTGCCCAACACACGCGGCGGATGAATGCATTCGCCGCCGCGATGGGTGACAAGACGGCGATGCGGCCTTTTGCCAATTTATTTTGGACTCTTGTTATTGACCAGGTAGTGCAGTTGGTCTGTTTGTCTCGAAGATAACATTTCAAACAAACTGACCTATCGCCTAGACAGTTGGCACGGTGGTTCATCTTGACTCTGTCTAGGTCATATTCATATACCAAGGTCAAAGTTCATGGTCACAGGAGGAAAATGTTCCTTTTCAGCTAAATGAAATTGGGAAAACCAGTTCCGGCAACGTGAAAGAGAAGCAGAACTGAATTAGAAACTGTAAATAAGGAATATCACCCGCAAGGTGGTCGGTGCGACATCAAGTAAGGGCTTTTTCTAGTTTAAAACGACGTTTGGGGAGTAGCGTCGGCGTAGTGGCTGACGTTGAAGCCAAGTAGCAAGCTGTTTCGCTCGAGGCACGGACGCGTCTACCATACCGTTGTACAGTCCAGCGCTCGGCGTTTGTCAGTTCGTTGTGTCAGTCTTGTTTGACAGGGCAAGCACGCTGTCAACGAGATGACCAAGACGTTGACGCAATCGCGTTTTTCTCGCCGAATATCACTAGGCGGAGACGATCGACACAGAGCGACACAGAGCGACCGCGTCGATACGCAGTCAGCACCGACAATCGCCGTCTGATCGTAGCGACAAGAAGATTCCTATCTGCCTTGTTGAGACTTGGCTTACAACAAATGCGATGTCTGCGACGTTACACGTGGGAAATGCAGATATGTTGCGATGGCGTTTACACCATGCACGCAATCATAGATATGGCGATCGCTTATACTGTACAAACCATGCTCAATACAAGCCGCAGTTTACGTTGTAATTCGTCAATAGTAACGCTAACTGGTTCTTTCAGCTGGGAATGTGCGGCGAAATTGCATGGATCTGCTGGAGTATGATTCATTGACAACCTTACAGCAATTAACGTCAACAAATGATCATAGGCGCAACAACCGTAGGGACCGGGGGAGACTGGTCACCAACTTTTAGGTTGGGGGACAAACAATGTATTGGTCCCTCCCAACTTCTTCGCCGTAGTTTGGACGAAATTTCACAGAAAGTATTGTTTCATAATTCCCACATGATTGTTTTTGGTTGTAAGAAGCAGGGGCGCAACCACGGCAGAAAAGTTGAAACTTTGGAACTGATTTAGCCCTTGGCATGCATTCGACAATGTTGCCTCGACATTCTTGCTGGTGTGGACGGGGCTTAATAGAAATGCGTATGCGCTCTATCGAATGGTGCTATTTCCGCTGACCTTGAATGACCCCTAACAACCCAAAACAACCCTATTTTCCACATTTGTATCCGTTTTTCATATCCTCGTAGTCGGTGGAGATAGAAACTTCAAATTAGGTAGGTTGTTAGTAGCAAATGCTATCCCACAGATGACAAATCGTCCCTGAAAGGAGCATGGTCAGGTCACGTGAACCATTTAAATTTTGATGGGCACCAACCATATGTGTGGAACGGCTGAAGCTGCAGTGGTCAAATTTTGTACGCAGGTAGACCTAGGCTACATCAAGTCCCAGCATATATGGAGGACAAATCTCTGTTAAAGGGGCGTGCTCACGGTCACTTGACCCACTTTAAATTTCGGGGCCCACAGTTATATCTCTGGAACGGTAAAACCATCTTCAAATTTTGCACACAGGTAGACTTGGATGACAAACCACCCCTAAAAGGGGTGCGGTCAAAGTCACATGACCCATTTTCAATTTATACGCCCTCAATCCTATCTCCGGAACGACTGAAGCGAGAGTTGCCAAATTTTGTGTGCTGGTAGAATATATCAAGTGCTATGACAGATCGCCTAATGGGCGTGGTCAGGGTCACGTGACCCGTTTTTTCAAATTTTGCTCCCAATCATATATGGTGAAATTGGTGAAGCTACGCACTTAAAATTTCGTGTGCTGATTGATACACAGGAGTGCCAGTGCATGCATGATATATTACCTCAAAAAGGGGTGTGTTTAGAGTCACTGGACCTCTTAAAATTTTGGAAATAAGTGATAATATATCGGAAACGGTGCAAGATAGAGACAAAGAAAATCGTATGTGGCCTATCGAATGGCACCATCGTCAATGCCCTTGAATGACCTTGAAGGTCACTTTTGCTGACTGAAACTAACTCCCATACCTCGTGAAACATAGCATGAACTTACGGCCACAGAGCGTCGCGGGGTCCCGCTGAGATAGTTGAGCTTCTTGTTGAGATATAGGAGATATCGGTCGAAAATCGCTGATTTGAACCATATACCCGACCTCTATTTGGTGCCCCCGTTGGGCGTGACCCCGTTGGATTTTCGCCGAGATCTTTGGCGTCAGCCCAGAGTTGCGCATGGATTGGATTCATACATGGATTGGATTGGATTGGATTGGATTGGATTGGGTCGCAATTGTGAAGAACGTGTGTGGATTGGATTGGGTCCGAAGCCCCAAAAATCATTTTTGAACAGCTAAATTGCTTTATTGTACTTTTGAGTAGAAGCAGACTAGAGTTGTTGCTTACATACTTATAATGTTCGTCATCTCTGCCAGTTCAGCGCAGTCGGAGCGTGACTTTTCATCGGTTGGACGCACAGTAACTGATGCCAGGTCACAGCTGTCGGCATCAAAAGTCGAGGCCGTTGAAATGCTGAGATGGGGCCTTAAAGCTGGACTGATGTAGACACCTGACTGTTCTGCCTACTTTGATCGTCTTGTCACTGATGATCACTGTAAATTTGACTGATGTTATGCACGTGTGTTTGTGCTATATTTGCTTTGTGTCTATTAGACAACTTTATGCACGGTTATTTGTGCGTTTATTATAATTTTCGAGTAATGCATTTGTTTGCTGAGTTGGATATGGATTGGATTGGATATGGGTCAAAAAGTTGCTTACTGTCGTGGATTGGATTGGATTGGATTGGGTGAGCAAATAGTTGGATTGGATTGGATTTTAAAAAATGGACCCATGCGCCACTCTGCGTCAGCCGATTTGGTACAGTGCCGGCTTGTGACAGACAAACAGACAGACGGACGGACGGACGGACAGACAAATTGACACACGACGACAGCATGTTGGCTACCGGGCTAGAACAGCGTCGCGCGGTAAAAACTAGAAGAAGCCAGCACTCACAAGAGTGCAAAGACCGACCCAGGCAATGTTTTTTTTGTGATTCATTACCTTGATCTTTGACCCTTTGACCCCAAAATACATGGATTTCCAACAATCATCGTGGAACATTTCTACGTCAAGTTTGGTGATACTAGCTGCATCGACTTTTGAGATATACAGACTATCTTCAGTGACAGATGGCCCGGGTTTACAATGTTAATGCACGCGGCCAGATTTTATTAGGCGGGTGCGAATTTATGATGGGTTAGAAGGCATTTTCATAGCTGAAGCGAAGTCTTCATGCCATTATAAATTTGCCCCGGTCACATTTTCATGGGAAGACTTTTTACTGTGACACCGACAATTCATCGACGTTGTTGAATGCCGTGTCACAGTTTTGAATGTCTGTCATTGTTGAATTCCACTGTTCGGTGTAGTGGCTATGGTTATTCGTTATCATTAACATAATCTTGCAGCATTCTGCTTTACACCATAGCCAGATACCGGTGCAATTTTAGTAACTAAACTAAGTAGTTTAGAAGTCGAACTAAAACGAAGTAAATAATGTCAAAAACTGAAATGAGGCTAAATAAATCAAAACGAATTTTAGTTTAATAAAATATGGAACCGTTGGATATTTTATCAGCTTCAGTAGACATGAATGTTAGAAGTTTTTTTAGTATTTTCATATTCTATGTCCATAAACTTGAAATAAGCGAATTTATTTTGGTGCAGTTTCTAATTTAGATTCATTTCATTTATTCCTCATGTCACAGTTCGGCCAACATCTGGTTGTGACCCTATATCTGTCTTTTTAGCTAACGAGTGCGTCGCAGAAGTCTAGTCTGAAAGCACACTTAACGTTGATGCACTGGACTTGGGAGATCGTCCGGACTTGCTGGGGACATCATCACCTGGCTTCACAGGTGTATGTGGGGCGTATTTTTTCACCTAGCGACCTGTTGAGTTATGGTCTACGCAGTTCGATGTTTAAATCGCGACAGATGATAACCTCGTTGATGCTTAATGTTTAACTAGTGAAAGACACTTATATCTGCCCAAGAGACTTAATTGTGGCACATTTGAAATTTAACTGACCATATCGATGGCAAACTAAAATTAAAATGACGTGTGACCTTATAGGCTTAGTATTTTTAAAATTTTACTGAGTTGTATAAAACTAGAACTACAAATGTTTTTAACTAAATAGTTTTGCGAATTTGAAATAATCGCGCTTTATGTAATCAGAAGCAAGCAAAGTGACTGAGATGATGTTTTACGTCTGCATTCTGCTAAGGTCAAGGTAGCACGGTGTGATACGAGGAAAGTCAGTAACATTATATAGTCAAACTAGCCAGGAAAACTTTCTTTCCGACGACATTCATAGACCAGCGCGTCGATACAGTCATTACGTTGTTGAGTGATGCGGCAAGATCGCATCGTGGCGAAGATGTTGTCGGCGCAGACGCTGTATCAGGCCGGACAGTCTGTCGGGCGTAGCGGCGGCGGCAAAGCCCAAGCACCACGACAGCCATTTCGACGCATACACCGTATCGGATTAGCGCGCGGCGACGGGCGCCGCTCACAATTCAGTAGTCAGTGTGCCGTCGTCTGACGGATTAGCGACGCGTGTCCAGCCGACGTACGCTACATCAGCTCCAGCAGCTGCGTCTTCGTGTTCGCCGTAGCGATCGACCGCCTTCGGCCGGCTTTCGACATCTCTTCAGTAGCCCGCTACACGCTAGCATGGAAAGACCAGACAACTCACTGCCGCCGTTGCTGCTGCTACTGCTGCTGGTGATAACGACATTTGTTGGTCCCCATTGCAAAGGTGGGCAATTTGTTCTTTATCTTAACGCAGTTTTTCTTGCGTATAATCACACAAACCAATGCATGTTCGCATTTGTCCGTACGTTACCGACGAGTCGGATAATTTTCAACAAAGCGTCATTAATGTAATTTATGAGAGAAAAACTGCAAACCGTTCAGCAGATGCTACCGTTCTCAGTTTATGCTGTCCACCATGCGATTATACCTAGGTTTTGAGTTTCGCACACCAATTTTCCCTCACTAACATTGTCACTGTTTTCGAATTTCGACACCGAGTAAACACTGCGCGCAGTGCGTGGACGCGGCGACGGTAGTTAAGAGTACGGTAATAACCGTTATTAGAGCGGAGCTGTGTCGTGCGTATACGTCTAACAAATCACGTCGGTGAATCGCCGCCAAATTACTTCCATCCGTGCACGTCCGCAGCGGTAGACCCTCAACGAGGACACTCGTTTTTTTTCTTGCAAAGACACGTCGCTTTGATCATTAGTAGTTGCCGTGTGTGCGGATAAATATTGCTAAGGTAGACGATTAAACTCGATCATTCGAAATAACCTCGTCTGACGTCTGATAAACCAGCAGTCACAAGTGGGCCTACAAAAACAGTTCTCGTCTTACTATTATGTACTAAATCGCTGTTTACATCTATTTGCCTACAGTTTACCGGTTCGTTACTTGCAGGCTCGTAAAACCTTCGTGGAAAACTCGTACAGAGTTCTTGTTGTCCAGGTAATATGCTTCAATGTTTCACGTACAAGTCACGACTGCTGTACAACTGTACTGTTATATATTTCGTTTTTTTTCATCACCAACTTGATCTATTTTAGGCCGCCTCGCCTTTACGCAGTGCGTAGATGCGCCTGTTGCTGCAGATTTTGCGCGTAGCACGGTCTGTGTGTCTGTGAGTGTGCTGATCGAGGTGCCGTTCAGGTGGCTGACTCATGTTGGTCCAAGGAACCATGTAATAGATGGGAGGTCCAGATTCCCCACGGCAAATGACACTTTTTGAGGGAGACATGTGCCAGTTGATTGTTATGTACCTACACGTGAGTGCATTGGCATTGTTCGTCTGCCACCGCGGCCGAATGTGCCTGCACAGCGGACACGGCGGACGAATGCCTTTGCCGCCGCGATTGTTGACAAAAGACGGCGATAAAGCTTTTTCAAATTATTTTATACGCTTGTATTATTAACAAGCGACGCTATACGCGAGATATATATTTATCTTTATTTACCAGAAGGGTAGAAAGAACAACGGCACAGTAAACAAACAGAGAAGGAAAACAAATTAACTAAACGTAACTATAAGTACACTATACGTTGCAGCAGTTCAATACCAAACAGACATTAAATACTGTTAAAACTGTCGTACAAGACGCAACTGTTAATAACACATTATGAACAAGGGAGTGCTATATGATAAATGCCATGGCCCTCCGTATGTCTGTCACAAGCAGGTGTTCTATCAAAATATACCATCACGCAGAATGGTAGCTTAGGCTCTAGATTTCTAGTGCCAAATACCTTGATGAAATTCCAGTGGGATCACTCCCATGGAGGGTGCTAAATGCAGGTGGAGTGGGTAGGCCTACGTGTACTTTTTAGCGGACGTAAACTCGCGTTCACGTTCGCTATATGCTATGGCAGATCCGTCTGTCTGTCGTCTGTCTGTCTGTGACGTTGGTGCGCCCTACTCAGCCGGTTGAACTTTTCAGCAATTTTTTTTCACCATACGATAGCTCAGGGACTCTACTTTTCTGGTGCCAAAAATCGTTGGTGGGGGACGCCCCTTTCCCCCTGAAATTTTTGTTCAAAGTGACCGACCCCCTTTCAAATAGCAAAATTTCGACCAATATCGGCTCATAGCGCCTCAACCGTGATAGCTAGCGAAAAAAGTTCAATTATCACCTATAGGAAGTCGACCACGCGCTTTCCAACGAGCCATAGAT
>Ga0209780_1004850_pt1 | contig 10483 bp, 6 predicted proteins | sample WorMetexBAHAMAS2_FD_187384 | JGI IMG/M metagenome (GOLD analysis project Ga0209780, IMG submission 187384) | Marine gutless worms symbiont microbial communities from Max Planck institute for Marine Microbiology, Germany - Inanidrilus exumae... | ecosystem: Host-associated > Annelida > Digestive... | reverse complement strand
ATCAAGTAATGTAATAGATGGACATAAAACATACATGTTCACGGATGCGTTCTTGTATGGACTGCAGCTGTGTCTCGCGTTTCTCTCCTGTCGACTCCATCTTGCGATCAATGCGTTCTTTGAGATTGTTGCTATACTGCTCACTCATCTTGCGTACTTCTTCAACGCGCTGAGCCTGATAACAACAAGTACAACTGCCGCCATATAATGCATTTCAGCTGAGGAGTGAGGAGTCTTAAAATGGAATTGACTTTAGACGCTCACAAAACAACTCAACAAAGGTCATGCCACAATTGGTGAAGTAACAAACCGCCATTGTATCTTAGCAAAAAAACAGATCAGCTATAAATGACGTCAACATAACAAAGTATGGCATGTATACATGCAGCGTGTTGATGGATGGCATGCTAGAATTAAGATTAACTGAATGAGAATTTTGACAAATATTTTCCAAAATTCTAAAGCAACACATTGTTAAATGACAATATTTACACCACAGTATGCTGGACAGGTGTTGTTACAAGCATTTTAGATCAACTATATCAGCTTGTAAAGGTCAAAATTCACTCTATATTAATTTATTCTTAATTACAGCATTTCTGAAACAACGAAAACAACACAAGAATCTTTCCGGGGCCAACATACAGGTAAACCTATGTTATGAACTGTAGGATTTTGTTGGAGTATCTTACTCCTGGCGGCGTGGCGTAGTAGTAACGTCGTCGGTGGCGGCGTGGCAACATCTTTGGACTCGATCAACGAGGTTAACCTATGCTGAGCTCGGTTAGCACTGGAATGGGTGACCGTGTCCGGGTTCGACTCCTGGTGGCGGCACTTTATTTCAGTATGTAACCAACCACCCAGCTCAACTCAGCCCTCTGCCCTCCATGGGACGGTAAAATGAGTACCAGCCAAAGGGCGGTGATGCTCAGCAGCTGTGGAGTAAAGGCAGGCATGGTGTAATTTGCAGGTAAAACTGTGTAATCCATGTCTGAGCGCATTAGAGGTAGTTACAACGATGCACTGTACAAATCAACATATACTTTACTCTACTACTTTAATGCCCTCATGCCATAGCACAGTAAAAAGTACAACTAAATTCGCATCTTAAGCAAAACAGAATACGAACGTGTATGCTGAGGCGCTCAAGCAGAGCTCTGATTTGAGCATTCTTTTTCTCCTGCATCGCATCCATTTTCTCTTGTAACTTCCTCTCAGTCTCTTTTGAGAATGAATCATTCAAGTCCATCGCACGCTGGCTCACTTCCTGTGCACGGTCCTTTTGCTTCAACACCGGTTGTAAACGAGATGCTTCCAGCGACTGTCACACAATAACCGCTCACTGAGAAATCACTGCACTGGCATTCAAAAAGAAAACACTGATGAGATACTGTGTGATGCTGTGTCTTTGGGCGTAATTTAGCATTACCTGGCTAGTAGTTGTCACATGCAGTTGGTATATCAATTTCAAGTGCATAGCATCACATGTTCCAAATATAGGAAGGATATCTCAGAATATAACAAGTGTCTCAACTAATTTGGCAAGAGGTCGCATCGCCATCTTGTCCTCTCACCCCAAGGATGAATTCATTTGCTGCATGTGCCGGGCAGGCACGCTCATGCAGGGCGGGCGCAATGAACTTGTGTAGGTACGTTACTATATGCCGGCACATCCCCCTCAATAGTGTCCTTGTCAGTGTGGAGACGTGGACACCCATCTACCACATGTTCCTTGGACCCACAAGAGTGAGCCCTTTCGTTATGCTTCACCTTGTCTCTAAAATCAGCTCACTTTGTCTCTTGTCAACCTCATTCTGGCACCAGTTCCTCCATTTCCCACTCACCTATTCCTTCACCCATCACTTCTTCCTCTTCTGATTCAGCACTCTGCACATCTGTAACTCCCTATCTCTTTCAGCTAGATTAAGGCTGTCCAACTCGTCAGCTGTTGAGCACACGTAAATCTACCGCATCGTATCGACTGGTTCAGCCTTTGCACAGCTCACCCGTGTGCCCAACGCACAGACCACACACATACCACACTATGTGTGACATCTGTAGCAAGTGGTGCGCCTTAAAAGGGGGCATGTTACCACGGTCATGATCTCTGGCGATTATTTATCATCTCATGCATAGTATCTATCATAGTATGTTTGTACAACAGTCCAAAAATATGTAGGGGGAATATGTTCATCAGCCAACAGTCACATGACCATGACAAAACCTCCCGTTGAGGTACGTTATCATCAATTCGTTAAGAGGTGTATAAGTAATTAATCACTGGTTGTGTTGTGCATCAGTTTGTGCATAAAGACAGACATGTCACTAGCAGCAAAATGAATGATCAATGCTGTACTATAATGGTGCACTGGCAGAATACAACATTTATTAAGGGTTAAAGCGTAGGATAATTGTTAAAGTTTAATGTTCTTTTAAATATCTATGAAAACTTTTCACATATAAGCAGGAATTAGAACACATAACTCTAACATATAACTTTGTTTAACCATCACACACTCGTATGATACCACGAAAATTCACCTGTCGCCGTTCTTCGGCATCCCGCAACTTTTTCTCAATAAGTTCCTGAGAAACGGAGCGTTCTTTAGGTGGCGAGTTGGAAGAAATCTGCGGCGGATTTTCCGCAGCAGCCGGTTTCAGAATAACTTCAAACGCCAAGCCTCCTGCCTTCGTTCTTGGGCTGTCTGTAAATAACAACGGCCCAATTGTTTTAGAAAGTGGCCTAAACAGTTAAAACAATTGCAAAGTCCGCTGTACTGGGAGAACATGACATCAAGTCAGAGGAATGTCAGACATAATCAGACAATGTCGTAGCAGCAGCAAAATAAGTATGTGTTCAGCCTGAGCCTAAAAACAGGTAGAAACGGCGCAGAAGTGACTGTTCCACACTTTAGCTCCAGCAACAGAAATGGCACGACCTTCAGCCATAGACAGTCGTAAGGACAGAACGTCGCTCCGTTCGGTGGATGCGGACCTGAACCCACATAGTGGGTGCTTTCTTCAAATGAAGTCCATATACGGTAGACATAGTGACAAGCGATATCAAAAGTCAGAGTACCGTACCGAGTACTTCATATTTTTAATGGGGAAAAAGTAAACCAGCCTGTCAGCAGAAATGCAGTTGGCTGCAGCAGTCACGCTGATTCCGTTATTGATTTTTTTACTGCATACACCAAATCAGTGACTCAAAATGCTTCTCAATGGGCCGGACAACCCCAGCAATTGCCCCTTCCCCATGGGGATCTGGATTCCCATGTAATACATGGTTCCTGGGCCTACCCAAGTCAGCCCTCCAACTGGCATGTCAGTTGAACGAGTCATTTCTGTAAGGCTCACAAATGTGAGCAACAGACAGACCATGCTAATCCATCTATGGTAGTAGGCTGCATCCAGCTACTGCTGAAATGTGGCCTAATAATGTGGCACTTTATGACCACGCCCACCTATATACCAGTCTCTCACACATGATACCAACGTATGCAATCAGTAACTACTTAGTTACTAACATAGTTCCTAAACAGAGCTTCATTGTTAACTTATAGCATGTCTGCAATAGTACACAGTAGTACAGCATCATTAATTAACACCCACAGGCTGCAACATAGAACATTTTCAAAGAAAGGCGTCCTTAAGTAATGTCAATTTGAATTCACCATGTTGGAAAAATGTAGACAGTACTTACTAGAATTTTGGAATAAGTAAGTAAAGTTTACACTTTTGGGGGTCCCTAATGCCCTGTACCAACAAGGATAAAAATCTGGCGTTAAGCAGTTGACTCCTCCAACACAAAATTTAACCCCTTTGGTACGCGTGGCCTCTGCTAGACGAAAAACCCCAAAATTGACCAATAAGTACTGTGGGTAATTATATCTTAATTAAACAAAAAGTAGCGAGATTGTTAGTTTATAGCTTGATAACATATCACCGATTGATTTACCAACCTTTGTAGAAAGAAATTCTAACTTATCCCCTCATGCACTTAGTAATTACCCATATTTAATGTAAATTTCAAATTGTAATTTGCAACAAATTAGATGAATGTGTGATATACAGTTAACAATAAAATACAATTACACTAAGCTGCATGCATTGCATTTAAACACTCAAATCCAAGCAACAGCATGCCTCACAAAGAAAACCAAGTTTAACCAACAGATCAAAAAACATTTAACGTTAAACATCGTTATCATTAACTACTTACTGCTGTAATGTTCCTGTACATTCACGTTACTTTATAATTCAATGTCACAATGTATAACGTAAACCTAATAAAAGTAAACAGACACAAATGATGAAATAAGTTTGAAGTGACATATAAAACACAGATAAGAAAGCACACACATGCTCACACCAGTATCTTGACGTTACTATGCTTAGTTTTACCTTTCCATACTACAACAGCTTCGTATGAGTACGAATCGTGTAGACCATTTGCATCTGGCATGTCATAACTCCGCTTGCAAACATGCAGGCCGAGCCATTTGCAGACTTAATCACAGTGAAACAACGTAAGTAAGTGACAGTAATCATTGCAGCAACAGCGTGTCATAGTCAACAGTATCACCATTGCACCTTGCTACTTATGGTTCTTCTTTTGTTTAACCAACCAACTTTTCCCAGTTGGCACCAAATTAGGCCGAGTCATCCATTCCAACAATCTAGGAGGGATGCTGAAGCACGGTGTTCTTACAATTGTTTCTTGTTGTCCAGACAACGGCACGAAACAACTAGAAAACCCTCACGCATGGTAGCACCCCCGCACCGGCCACTTTAGCAACATTTTTAGACAACCACTGTAACTGTTTTAACTATCCTGTAGGTTGTGTTTGTCTAGATTTTTCCTGGTTGTTACTTAAATACAGTTTCCAGTTCAGGTCTGTTTTTCAGCCACGGTCGGCCATCCCAACAGCAGGATTCACTGCCAAGCAGTTACCTTGCCGAAATTGGTTTTTCCCTGTAATCTTGCACTCTAAATACCACCTCGACCACCATAACCATTAACGTTACACAGAAAAAGCATACCAGTTTAAAAAGGTAAAAAGTCATTTATTTTAAACGTTACTGTACAGACACATGCAGACACATACACGTGGACTACTAAACTGGTCATTAATAAATAATGTACACTAATGGTCAAGATGTCAACAAAACACCACATCAGCAACTGAACTGTGTCAAACTTTGTGAAACTGGTGCACCAATTCATTAAATCTGTTAGCTTTGTTAAACAATAGTAACATGGCATACACAGGTATAAGACAGATGGCAAATGAGCTTTCTAAGAATGAAATATGTGATATAACCAATTTCTTGGAAGTTGAATAGCTGGTTGTGTTACTTGTGTATATGTGTATGATGCTGTTTTTTATTTTTCGTGCTATACCTTGTGTATGATCTCAACAAACTAAACTAATTACAGCAACATTTCGAGACATAAGAAGTTTAGTAATATTGTATCTTTCAAATCGGAATTAGAAGTAACTCAAGATCACTGCAAAAATTACCAATAAGAGGTCATTATGATATCCTACTACTGGTCAGTAGCATTCTTCCTCTTATACTATATTTTATAACACATGACTCATGAGATACGGCTGAAACTTCATGCAAAAATGTGACTGTGCATTAGTGTCATCTGCTAGTAAAAGCCTGTTCCACAAAAAGTAGTTAGTAACTTAGTAGTTCTTCTTACCGAGTGCCATGATTCTCTACTGAATCTTCTCAGTCTGAAAACACAGAACAAACACGACATTCATCAATGACAAACAACAACCAAACTCAACTGGAACAAGTACTGCATTGGCTATCTTTCATACAATATGCTGTTGACGTTTCTCACAGGATTGGCAAGTTTCTGCCATCAGTGGTTTAAACTTTCCTGGAAGAAACCAATTTATGCCACTGCCAGGACGAAACGTATCCTATTTAGCGCAGCAATACAGTAGAACAAGCAGCTCAGCTATCGCTGACAAAACTGCACGACACGCTGATCCAAGGCAAAATGTCACGTGACCATAACCACGCCCCTTTTGTGGGTGATATGTCAGACTGTTGCTAGAACTTATATAGGTTCAGTTGTTCCAGTGATATGACTGGAGCCCCCAAAATTTTGTAATGGGTCACGTCATTCACGTCACCTGACCACGCGCCTATCACGAACGGTTTGTCGTCCATAACCATAGGCTGTGACTTGCACATTCAACTTGTACATCAAATTTGAAGTTTTTGCGATCAACAATTACGAAGATGCATAAGGCAACACAAAATGTAGAAATTTAGGTGGTTAGGGGTCACCCAAGGTCATCAACAACATAACCATTCGATACAGCACACATGACTTCCTATTCAAATTTAATAAACAAAAACTATCTTGTACCGTTTTCGAGATATTATCGCTTATTTTCACAAAGTTAAAGAGGTCACGTAGCAGTGACCACGCCCCTTTTAGGGATAGTTTGTTGTCCGTAGGCTGGGACTTGCTATAATCAACATGCACATCAAATTTGAAGTCTCTAGCTGAAGCCGCTCCAGAGATATCTTAGGGGGACTAAAAAGTAAAAATTCAAAATTAATCAAAAATTCAAATGGGTAACCTAACGTGACCATGCCCATTTCAGTTTGTCATCTGTAGGCTGGGACTTGCTATGTTCAAACCACACACCAAATTCAAAGTGTCTACGATTACCTGCAACGAAAATATGAAAGACAATGCCAAATGTAAAAATTCTCATTTTGAGCCACCCTTTGGGGACTTAGGGATAACTCACAGGTTTCATCTATGGCTCGATGGAAAGCGCATTGTCGACTTCCTATTAGTGACAAGTAAACTTTTTTCGCTAGCTATCATAGCTCTAGCACTACTAAGCGAAATCTGTCGAAATCACACAGACATACAACAACGGCTAATACCCGCGCTAGCTAGCGCCCTGCGGGGAAAAAACAGCTCTTTTGCTTTTGATTTTATACTCAACTATGTCAATTGTCATAGTTTTATCTTGGCCTCAAAGACGCAGAAGTTTTTATTTAAGATGAAGTGTATTTTAAACGACAGCTGGTGTGACTGAGAATGTACAACAACACTGTTAAAGTGTTTTGTCTTCCAAGCTTCAGAGGAAATATCTTAAGAGAAAATGTGCCACTGTACTAGTATTATGGGGTTTTTTGCAGTTTGAACTGGTTTAAACCTCACGAGGACGATTTTCACACTCACTTGTTTGATAGTTCAAATGCCTCTTTTTGTATTTTTATTATACATCATTTTATTTATCCTACCTTTTGCCGTCAGTAAAATGCAACTCAATCTGGACACCAACGACGACCAATAGTATATATTGCACGTCCAGCAGCAATGGTGCACGCAGCCTTAAGACCAGTTCACACAGCCACAGCTGAACTCAACTGAACTCTGTTCAGTACAATTGCGGCGATGTGAACGGGCCTTTACACGTGTAGCCATTAAGCAGGCAGTAATGAGAGAAAGACACGCACTAATTATCGGACCCAAAGGTATGCTGGCCGCGTCGCATGCTGCTTCCTCCCTGTTGAGTCAGGGTGAGTATGCAGACGGGACAGGCAGACGGACAAGCGCATTACGCTTTCCGCTAGACGCCGCTAGCCTAATAAATGTACACACAGTATGAACATACAAGAGTAAAACATAACAGATAACCATAAACCGAGACGGCTGTATACAGCGACATCGACATTAAGGCGACGCATGTACGTTCGTCCTGTCAACAACTCGCCGTGTCAAGCTGCTATCGCATCTCATATCGGCGTGCAACATACTACTAGACGCTGGCCACTGCCTGCCAGGTCCTCCGAAGCAAGACAACTGCCGCCAGCGCCGCAGCTGCTTCAACCGCATAATGACCAGCAAGCGACTACATCGCTGGCGACAAGCCGGGCACGTGCTACTGGCCGGTAACACGTAGGCCTATCGACAGATCAACTGGTCACCAGCGGGACACGCCTCGTCGGACCGACGTTTCTGCATAACATCCGGCTGAAAAATGAACAACCTGTTTTCAGGCGACAGATCAACGATGGGCGGCATGCACGTATTGGTCACTTGTGATTGAGTACATACCTAAAGTGGCATTGTAACAGCCACGATATACCCATTGTATGCGGCATCGTCCGCACGAAGTGCATACATGCGTACCCTTGCTGCAGATGTCGCACGTAGCGTGGTCTATGTGTCTGTGTGGGTAAGCCGTGCACAAACGGTTGAATCGACTGAGATGCCGGTTGGCCAGCAGACTTGTCTGTGCCAAAGGGACCATCATCAAAGTAACCCACCCTACGAAAATTCAACCTTTATCCGTCATTGCCGTGCTTCCCACACAAAGGCCAATGAACCCAGGCCAACCAAATTTTGCCAGATGTTAGAGTGTTTAAGGCGCTTACTATCCACCCAAAGACTTTTGCGAAAATTCGTCCCCAAAAATTTTGCCCCACTCCCAGCCTAAATTAAAATTTTTGGCCAACGCGTTTTTCGCGACATCCTAACTCGACACCGCGTAACTCAATAATGAAACGTCATATCGATAAACCAAAATGCTAGTGTCAATCTACAATGTGCCCTTAAAAGTTAACCTACTTTCCATGACCTTTGACCCAGAAACAGCTGAGATCCGTTAGCGCAATGTGACCCACCCTATGAAAATTCAGCATTTTTCGCCATTGCCGGGCTTCCCACACAAAGGCCACTGAACCCAGGCCAACCAAAGTTTGCCAGATGTTAGAGAGCTTAAGGGGCTTACTATCCACCGTAAACATTTTGGAAAAATTCGTCCCCAATTTTTTATATCGTCAACATACATGAAAGACCAGCCATGGGATCTCAACCAAACTTGGCCAGTAGGTCGGAAGTGGTGTCGATTTATAAATGCCCCACAAAAATTTCGGGGAGGGGGCTGTGTGGCTTACCGGTAGAGCGTTCGCTGACGATCCAAAAGGTCGCTGGTTCGAATCTCGGCCGGTCCGCTTCCAGGTAACAGCCTTGGGCAAGCTGCTCACACGCATGTGCCTCGGGTCACGAAGCAGTATAATTTGGTACTGGCCGATGGGCGGTGACGATCTACGTCTGGGAAAGTAACCGAAGGCCTGGCGGAAAGTAATGGCCGCCCACCGCCGGGTGGATGTCTTCAAGTCACCTGCGGGCTGACTGCCTGTAAGCCCTACATCGAGATCAGCTCCGGGCCCAACGCTCGGTAACAAGTATGGGAGAACTTTACCTTTTTACCTCCCAAAAATTTGGGGCGCAAAAAGCATCAAATGGACAAACAAAATGCTAGTGTCAATCTACAATGTGCCTCCTACAAGGTAACCTACTTTCCGTGACCTTTGACCCAGCAACGGCTGATATCCGTTAGCGTATTTGACGCAACATTCGGCGGCCATTACGTTGCAACCATCAAAAGTTGTGACATCTCTAGTTTTAGCTTTTTGCCATTGTAGAGCTATGGCTTATACAGTATTAGACTAACTGTTAGTAGATTTTAAGTTAACGTGCGACGCGATGTTAGCACGGTATATGCTGTCGTCGTGTGTCTGTCTGACACAAGCTGGCACTGCACCAAAACGGCTAAATGTAGGATCACGCAAACAACGCCAAACAACAGATTTGCGCAGCAAGAACACAGACACATAGATCACGCTACGTGCGACATCTGCAGCAAGAGGCCAGCAACTCGCCATTTCTTTGCCGCTACAACATGTGGTGACATAGGAGTCTGGTAGTGGATGGGAAAGCACAGTAGCATGAAGATGTTACCACAACCATCTGGCAACTCCTCATCAGAAATCTGTTCAGCAAGACAAAGCTGCTTCAAACTCATGTTCTACGCAAACGTTGTCAAGGCTGATGAGTAATGTGCAAGACTGAAGTTAGAGATTCTGATGGGTATGTATTGACGCTAACCTTGTCAGTGAATGTCAGGACTATGTCTAACTTTCATTAACATTATGTTGGCACGGAACTCCATCAGTAAGGTATTGTATTCGACTATTCGTCCTGTGTGGCAATACACCACACCATAGGTATCTATTGGCAGTTCCATAGCAGGCAAATTGCGGAACAATCTTGACAGTTCCATAGCCAGTGTGTTTCTTTTTATTAACTAGAAAACGTAGGCAGTCGTATCATCATGCAAACTCATGCCAGCAACAGCATAGCAGCACACGTCACTAGCAACTGTGTGACCGTGACAGTTTTCATTAACCACATGACCTTGACCTTTTGACCTCGGGGCCAATGCATGGCGAGCGACTGCAATAGAGTACATGTGTACCACGTTTGGCGTTGATGGCTCAAGCCGTTTTCCTTTTAGAGCGCGGAAAAACAGACAAACAGACACGACTGAATGCCCTACTGACGCCGGCGGCTATGCCGGTGTGGGTAACAAGTGGTCAAACCAAAAAAAATTGATGAAAGGCCACACTGTGGCCAGCACATTTC
>Ga0209780_1004849_pt1 | contig 10483 bp, 8 predicted proteins | sample WorMetexBAHAMAS2_FD_187384 | JGI IMG/M metagenome (GOLD analysis project Ga0209780, IMG submission 187384) | Marine gutless worms symbiont microbial communities from Max Planck institute for Marine Microbiology, Germany - Inanidrilus exumae... | ecosystem: Host-associated > Annelida > Digestive... | reverse complement strand
GTGTACGCCGCTTATAAGCATTAACGTTTGAATATTGTTGCACTGTGCTTCATCTTCAGTTGGATTTTAGTCTTAAGACAGTAGCATGTTAACTTAATTGCCCACATAAAATTTTAAAAATATTTGCTTAACATAGAAATTACTGATGGTCCTTGTGTGCTTTATTGTGCTTGTGTATGCTGGTAAAGGGCATTCATTGACCTGCATGTAATTTTCACTGAATTCCTGTCGAATAATAGGAAATAATAGGATTTCCTTGTTTTGTGTATTTGTTAATATTCACCATTACCATGATAAAATTTATACTGTAGTACTGCCAAGGTTGCAAATGTGTTTGTTGCATGTGATGCCATAATTCCTAGTACCACGTAGTTGATGTAAACTTCGGTGAACTGACAGTCTTGGTGTGGGCATTATCAGTAACAGTTTTCAACCTGCAAATATTTCTTTCCAGCAGTCACAGTTGAGCTTGAAAGCAATGAACTGTTGAACAAAAGCCGGTGATATGTATGATGTACGTTGAGTGCTTTGACACTACTGGTTTGGTCATAGGGAATCAGCCAGTAAAAGGCTGCTTTACAAATTCCGAAGGTTAGCTTCTGGAAGTCTTAGTCTACCTGGTGTGATTCTGGAGAACTGGGCCGAATGAACAAAAACAGACAGTAGTGTATATGATGAGGACCAATAGTGATGTCAGTGGTGTGTGCATTGTATCTGACAGCTCCAGTGACATGCCCGCCTGATGAGTGGCAGTGCAACAGCTCGCAGTGTATTCCTTCACGCTGGCGCTGTGACAGCAGCTACGACTGCGCTGATCTGTCCGACGAGGTTGGCTGTCCTCCGCATCACATTGCCCCCGATGACATGTGTCATTTCAACGGAGAGTTCAGATGCCGCAGTTCGGGTCAGTGCATTCACGAGGCGTGGGTTTGCGACTCGGATCCCGACTGCGAAGATGGCTCTGATGAAGCAAACTGTAAGTTGCACTTTGGTTTGGTTTGCGCTGAGTCTCTGCGTCACGCAGGTCTGTCAGTGGCGGCAGAGACTCTTGTTCATCTGTTACTTGACTCCTGAAGGAAGGGGGTTGCTTTCTTTATTTTGGCTCTCTGATGCCAGTCTGTTGCTTCACAGCAAGAATATGCTGTTGCTGTCTTTACGTTGAGATTTTTATGTGGATTCATTGTCGATGTTGCACCGAATGTTATCTACTGCATTAGATTTTTGTTATTTTGGAGGTGAATTGAAATACCGTCGCTAGAAGTGCATGCAGCCATTGATAACGTTAAATGATGCTTGCTTGTAGTTTAATAACAAGAACGCTTCGTGTTGTTATCACAGAATGTGATACGTGATGTGATGGATGATTTGATTGACTGTTACAGGTATGGCAGTTACATGTCCGCCGTTTCAGTTTCAGTGCCATGACAACCACAGATGTATTCCAGAACACTTGGCGTGTGATGGCATTGACCACTGTGGTGATGGGTCTGACGAGCTTGGCTGTGGAACAAGTATGTCGTTGTCATCTCGTGCACAATTTGCATATTTGTTCTCATTTGATTACGGTATAATAAAATATATGCCAAGCATTTGTTATTAGTAAACGTCTCACCATTTTGTTGGTATCATCGGCGTTGTCAGTTATCATTTTTCTTTCAAGTTAGTTAATATATTTGAAGCGTTATTATGTTCTCATTTTTTGTCAGCATTTAGCTGTTAGTGTGTTTCACATTGGCATTCATATTGTAATATGCAGATGTACTGACTGGATGCTTATAATATTAATATAGTTAGAATACCATCACTGATTTTAAACTGTAAACAAGGAAACAAGTACATCAGTGAAGGGGACTAACGTATATCTATCCACACATGCCGATCCTATGCCCACATGCCGCGCGATATATTGCAAACGTGTTTAAATTCCATGAACGGCACATCTCTAGCATGAAGTTTACGTCAGCGAGTCTCTACAGTAATTTTTACATCCTCGTGGGCGTGGCCCGTGCGCTGTCTGATTTGTCCTATTTTGGGCTTATGGGGAAGCAAAGCAAAGTGATGCCCTGCCTTGGACGCTGATGAACTGCCGAGAAAAATGTGACATGGCTAGCTTTATCATTGGCGGAGAAATCCGTACAAACTCACACACAAAAGAACAAACAGTAAGCAATATATCCACACCTTGCCTATAGGCATGTGTGGATAATAAGTGACTTGTGTTGTGCCAGAATGGAAGGAATATCGCAGGCATAATGTTCCGATGTTTGTACATAAATGTGAGTTGTAGTAATATTGCCATCATATATGCGCGTGATGGCACGTAATCTGGTACAGCAGAGATTGTCGTTTGCAGGACGTGAGACTTGTGATGCTGTGACGGAGTTCGACTGTACACAGATGTCGTCCAGCAACTGTATCTCTCTGACTTCTGTCTGTGACGGACGTCGTGACTGCCACAATGGCGAGGACGAGAATGCAACGATGTGCGCCGGCCGACTACAGCACAGTCAGTTTACTTCGTCTTCTACTCATTTTATGTTCTCTGCATGTCTACCACATTGTCTTTCTCCACGTGGTGTGTAGAGTTTAACGGACTGTAAATCTGACTTCAGTAGTGTGCCGCCTTGAGCATGTTTCCTGGAACTCAACTGATGGTGTCCATGACACTGCAGTAACTACATTTGTTTGATTGTGGATGGAAGAGTAGCGTGTACTGTGTATGCGCTTTGGCTGCTTTGAACTGGCGTATCAGTTCTGATCTTGGCATTTGTGACGTGGCAGGTGTGTCAACTCCAGTCACCACCAGCACCTTCATTTTGAAGCTGGTTTTGGGTGAGCATGGGTTAGCCAGCTGACTCCTTCATTTGTTCCCGAATAGACCTGAGTGCGGACAATTGGCACATTCTTTCACAGCCTTGATGCCCTGTTTGTCACTCAGCCAATAATGTTGAAGCACTGAAGACAACTCAAGGCACTGGCTAAAATCACTCTCTAGCTTCATTATTTCTTCATGCATCATTGGACTGCTGAAGAAAGACATCTGGACATAAGCACGTTTTGCACCTGAAGATAAACGGGAGAGGCAACCGTCTAGCCTGGGTTAACCGGAAAAATAAACGTTGCGTGGGGTTGGGGTACCCCCTTTCCTGCCTTTTTTCCTCCCTTGTCCATTCACTTCATCTTTTGCTCTTTTTACTTCTTCCTTTTTTCCTTTTCTTGTTTGCTTTACCTATTTTCTTCTTTTGTCCATCAATTCCCTTTCTACCAGAATAGTCACCCCTCCGTTTCCAGGCCAGAGATCACAGGAGGCAATCGAACCTGGGTTTAGTTTGTTCTGTTAATTTTCTGTTATCTGTATTGCTTAGTTAAGATTTATTCTAGTGTATTGTTTGTTGTATTTGGTTTAGTTTAGTCTTGTGGTGCGATAGTTGTCTTCCCCTGTTGTAGGCGCTAGCATAATAATTTAAATGAGCCTTTCGATCTTTTTACCTTTATGGGTGGTTGCTGAACAAAAAGGCGGCCATGGTTGAGGTTAATATATTGCTGGCCTTCCTTCACTGGGTAGGGATAGCTGTCCTAACCTTTCGTCTTTGATATAGCCTTATTTGTGCTGAAAGGGGACGTTAAACTCCAACTAACTAAGGGCGTATTCGATTATAGAATCCGGATTCAGATTCACACTGAAAAACGTAAACAAAAACAGCCACTACAATATAAAACATTATCTCTAACAGTGTGAATCCGAATCCGGATTCTATAATCGAATACGCCCTAACTAACCTGGAAAATAACAGTCAAACTGGTGGTATTTTGCTTGTTGTTAATAAATATAACGTGAACAGTTCTAATGGCACCGTTTTGTGATTGTTTTTAGATACACAATGCGATGGGAATAATGGAACTGGCGACTGTTCACATATCTGTGCTGTGACATACAACGGTCATATTTGCCAGTGCCGTGATGGCTATGAGCTTACAGCTGACTACAGAACCTGCCAAGGTAGCTGAGTTTTATTTCACAGGATTCTCATGGGTCCTGTAAAGTCCTGAAATTTAGCTTTTGATTTTTCAGGCCCTCAAAAGCACTGAAATTGGTTGCTGATGTAGAAAAGTCATGAAAATGTCCTTCATTTTGTGTAATATGGTCCTGAGAAACGAAGTAACTGAGTAAGCATTTTAGCCTAAACGTGAACACGTGCATATTGATTATCTAAAATCAGCAGTAAAACAATAACTGTTTGAGGTAACACTTACTGAATCATGTTTTGCTCTCAAAAATGAGCCAGAAAGCCATAAATGGTAATACGGTAGGTCGTGTTTACTGAAACTTATAGTGCCGAAAAGTCCTGAATAAGTCGGAAATTCGTTTCTGTCATTTGAGTGTTAACCATGATTTAACATTTATCTGTGTTAATTTTTATAGATTGTCAACTGCTTTGCATAAAAAAATTAAAAATGCATTTTTGTTGAATGTTATTAACAGTAAATGGTAGTTTGGTGACTCAATGCTATTGGATAGACGTCTGTAAAAATGTTCTCCATTATGTTACAGAATGTTGACTTTGGGAGACTGCAAAACAGGTGGATTTAACTAGACTGTGACGCCAGTTATAGTAATTAAAAGCATTGATGAGAGTGACATATGAGCTAGTGACCGACCGAATTTCGGCTACGGTTTTGGCACTGAAACTGCGTCAAAAGTCAATTCCGGCCCGGTTTTGGTTTCGGCTAACCGAGTTTCGGCCAAGCTACGGCTACGGCCATAACCAACACCGAGTTTCGGCTGCCTGCCGAAAGTGCTCAACGCTGGTCACGTTTGGGCCACGGCAGTAATGCGGAGAAATTACTTTTCCTTGTGTATAACATTCGTTTGTTTTGGTTTAATTATTAATAAGTGAACGCTGTGCACAGTACATGTATATTTTGTTTGCAAGACGTTACTGTTCTGAGCTGAAGTAAATAGTCATACTTTGCTTATGATTTTCAGATTCGGCTACCGTTTCAGCCGAAACTAAGCCTACACGTTCGGCCTAAGCTTCGGTTACGGCCGTATAAGTGTCTCTGATTTCGGCCACAGTTTCGGCTTTGGCCGAAACTAGCGAAATCGGTTTCGGTCAGTCTCTAATATGAGCGAGTGACAGAGTGAATGGATGTGGTTGCTGTAGACATAAACGAGTGTGAACGACCCGGGTACTGTTCACAGTTCTGTCACAATCACGAAGGCGGCTTCAAATGTAGCTGCAGACCGGGATTCATTCTCGATCCGCAGGACCATGTTACCTGCCGTGCCAAGAGTAAGTCATTGCTCATAGCCAGTTCATTGTCACTGCATGAGGCAGTTGTTTACTGAAGACACAGCCGTAGTCGCTTGTTGGTCAGTAGAATTAAACGGGCATAGAGGACGATTTTGTAAACTCAGCAATTAATAACAGTTCTCATCTGTTTTGAAAGATATGATGTATTAAACTGTAACATTTGTAGGACGTTAGGCAATCTGTATTTTAACAAATTAGTCATTTCCATACGTACATGACAATAAAATTTGACGTTGGCATCATTCATTACTTTTTATTTATTTACTTTTAGTATTGAATGTTTATGCCAGACAGTAAAGAGCAATAAACATTTAGAAGTGTTATTGTCCTTCATTGTTCCTTGTTAACTATTGCCAATTTCAGACATTTAACAGTCGGATTCATAATAAAAGTTGCAATGTATTTTTATTCAGCATTAAATTGGTGTCCTATTGTTATTTCTGAGTCAGAAAAAAACAAAGCAGATTTTGTAATAAGCAAATAGTAGTATGTACATAAAAATTTTAATGAAACAGAAAGATATAAATATAAAACAGTTGTAAGAGAAGAGTGCCTGAACGTGTTGGCAGCGGGTGAGCCGACACTGTTGTTTGCGAATCGTCACGATCTGCGTCAGCTGCATCTCTACACTGGCCGCTATCAGCTGATCTATGGTGGAATGCATGCAGCTATAGCTGTTGACTACGACTTCGCTGCCAGTGCCGTTTTCTGGACGGATGTTACCTCGAAAAACATCAGCAGGTTGGCACGGTCTTAATGGCCAACTGTACTAATGTCTAGAGTCTTCTTTTCATTGTTTGTTTTTGTCTGGAATCTAACAATTGGTGTAGTAACAGTTCTACTCGCTGAAGTTTCATACAGCAAGTGTATGACACATGGATTGTTTCTGCCATGATGTGACACAAGACATGCTCAGGTTGTGTTTAATAGTCTTTGTTTCACTGAACCCACTGCTGCCTCCATGATGCTGGTGCCAAATACCTGTCATGCCCGATAAAGGGATGCATAATATGCATTGTTTTGTGTCACTGTTTGTTGTGTGGAGATGATATAGGTGACACTGTTGAGGAGAGCTTTAGGTTGTTCTGTCTAGTCCAAATGCAGCCCTAATTGCGATCAGCAGGCAGGGTTCCCACAAACCTGGAAAACATGGAATTGTCAGGGAATTTTTTAAACCTGGAAAAGTCAGGGAATTTGAGATATGGTCAGAGAATTTTTTATGACATGTCACATGTTTTTCGACTTGTTTATCGATGAGTTGATCTTTGCATGTAATGTATAAATTGAATTAGCTTAAACTTATGCTGCGGTTTGAATTCGCCAAAATAAAAGGTGCCACTGCCAAAATAATTTTGCATGCCAAATCTCCCAACTTTTAGGGCACCTGAATTAAAGGGTTTTACAGTAATGATGCACTCTGATAGACTGCATTACCGATCATCATAAACACTGAAGTCAGTGATGTGTGTCCACTACATTTTAAATAAGCAAAGTCACAGCAATTTTCCGAAACTACAGTGGATGTAAGTTAAAGCACGTTTTCTGCATGAGTGCAGTGCACATGGTTTCAGCTGTTGGTAGCTAGTGAGGGTGTTGTTGTATACAACTGGTGTGATGGGTGCTGGCTGGACTGGACTGCTGTGTGTAGAGTGATATTTGACGATACCGGAGTTGCACAGCTACATCAGGTGCTGGTCTCAGACGACCTCAGCAATCCAGATGGTCTTGCCTATGACTGGATCCATCACAACCTATACTGGACCGATTCTGGCAATGATCGCATTGAAGTCCTCAGTCTTCGCAATGCTGTCCGAACTTGGGTGGAAGATGGAGTGACCTGGCGTCGAACACTGATCAATACCGATCTCGAGGAACCAAGAGCGATTGTTGTTGATCCTCGGCCTAAGTACAGGTACTGTTACCATCTGCCATTGTCCCCGTCCCCTCTAACAGGCAACATCTGAGCTACTGTGATTGTCTGGAGGGTAAGAGGGGAGATTATTTAACCAGCTCTGTGCTGTTGTGCATCATAATTGTGCACATCATATGCACACCTATATATTGAGCAGTTCGTACACGGTCGACTGGATCGGGCTTCGATCTTGCTTGGCTTAGCTGTCTTCCGAGCACCTCTGTGTCTTCGGTGTACTTGGTGCTATATGTAGAAAAAAGTTTTGATTACATCCTTTTCTTTACCTTTTAGTGTGCTGAGCCTGTGGGATTGGCCCTTGACCTGGAAGACTACCATCCTCCAGTGCTATTACACTGTTGGTTTGGTCATCTGACCTGTAAAATTGTCTCCGAAATGACCTATAATGTGTCGAGTGGGACGTTAAACCCTACAATACCATACCATCTGCCATTGATTGTTTTATCTAGTAGACAATCTGGTCTAAAAGTCAGAGTCTGGGTACTGATGATATCTGTGGCACTGACAGTTAACACTGATTGGCAATTTTCTCATTCGTAGCACAAAGTAAGATGCGCTAGATCATTTGATCATGATGACAAATGTGTGTTGTGTTGTTCACGTGACAGGCAGATGTACTGGACAGACTGGGGCACTCGGCCAAAGCTGGAACGAGCTTCTCTGGATGGTTCTGACAGAATTGTTGTTGTCAGTCAAAACATTCTCTGGCCAAATGGCCTCACTCTCGGTAATCTTATTTTCTGGTAGAGTTGTTTCTGTTGAAGTGACCACGTTTGTTTGATGAGTTTGATGAGCAAGGAATTCTCACGACTCACGACTTTTTATGGGATTGATACACCTATGTGAAAGATGATAACTTGGTAAATATATTTGACCTCAGAGCCGCTGTAGCATTTCTGTTACTTTGGCACCATCACACATTGCCAGACTTATTTACTTAAAAGCTTTGTTGCTTGCTTGTTACTTAGTCAGTAATCTTTATTGACCTTTATACTGCTGTACTGCTGTAGCTTCTGTGGTGATAACAAGAAAGTGGCTGTTTGTAATGTAGTGCTGATGAACTTTTGCATTACAGATTATGACAGCAATCGTCTGTTTTGGGTTGATGCCAAGCTTCATGTCATTTTTGCTTCGGACTTCAACGGACAGAATCGTCAAGTGGTGCTTACTTCGTACAACAACCTCATGCATCCATTCTCTGTGGCAGTGTTTGAGGTGTGCATTAAAAGAGGCATACATGTATTTGTCAGTGTCAGATATAACCAGAACGAATTGTGTTTCACCTTGTTTTTGGCAGATTGTGACTTTTTGCTTATTTGCACGTTGCCGTGGTTGTGACATCGCGTCTGTGTGAATCATGCAGGAGTATTCTGTGACCAGTCTTCGATAATTTAGATTAGCTGATATTTGTATACTTAGTGTATAAGGTAGCAGAGAAATGTAGTAGAAGATGAATGATTTGGATCTGCATTATCCAGTCTCTAGGGTGAACTGACGTATTTCCCATGATAGCAAACTAAACTCTTGCACAGAGGTAGAGATGTCTCACTTATAGACTGTCTTAGAAAGTGCTGCTGAAACACAATTATGGGCAGTGTGGCAGCCTATGGCAGCGTGCCTGCACTGCCGTGCTTGTGACGCCACAGTAGTGTAAACGAATGGCTGTTCTGTCAACATATGGTGCACTTTGTCAAATAGAGTTGAGAATTGTCATTTTTGAGTTAAGTTAGGGTTAATAAGGTTAGTATTGGGTTATTGCCCAAATTATCTGACGTCTCATAACTGATATGTGACCATTATTTGTGATCCTTTTAACGTCGTGATCTGCCTGTTTAAGGGTTCAGACTTGCCTGTATGTAATATTGGAATTTTCTGCAGCCACAGTGTTATTCGTTGATGTTCAGCTTTGGCATATCTGTTCATTCAAACATTTAGAGATTCATCTCTTGTTGTCTAGTCCATCTCTACCACCACCAGTCCTCTGTATCTCTGGGCTCAATGGTGCTATGTAAATGCTATTTATTATTATTATTATTATTATTAATTTTCTGGTCTGTGTACAGGATGAGGTGTTCTGGAGTGACTGGCATAAGCGTTCGATACTGAAAGTGAATCGCAGACGAAGTTCAGTACTGAATGACTCTAATGTCGAGCTTGTTACGGACGGTCTGACGACACCAATGGATGTCCGCATACATCACAGTTTGAAACAGCCTCGGTGTAAGAATGCATTGTCATTGTCATTGCTAATGATTTTTATCTGCTTCACTAGTGATGTAATAATTTTAGATGTTTTTAGGCTGCATCGCATGCATAGCATAAATGAGGCTTATTGCGACAGAAGTCAGATGGCATGGTGTGTGTCTGCCTGTGTCGGTCATGCTGATGTACTGTGCAAAAAAGGCTAAACCGATCAAGATGCCATTAGGGGGCTGATTCATGCGCCCAAGGAAGCATACATTAGATGGGAGTTGAGATTCCTGACGAGACGGGCAATTTCGGGGGTCGTCCGATCCATTGAAAAGCATTGGGAGTCGTTGCTGCAGTGTACGCAGCAAAAGTAATCATTCAGTGCTCAATAACAGCACGGCCTTTTATCAAAATTCTTTGAGCACTTGTTTTAACTGAAGGTAGTATATTATAATACTGATTAATGTCAACATAAAGTAACATTATCAGTTTCTGATATAGTATGTATGTATGTCGCTGGTGTGTTGCAGTAACAAATGCCTGTGCACGAGCCAGCTGCAGTCATCTCTGCCTCCCAACACTTCACTTCCCTGGCTTCACATGTGCTTGTCCAAACAGCGACCGCGGCATTACATATTCACTAGCCAATGATGGACAGACGTGCCGCAGCACACAAGGTGACCATCTTCCTCCATTTGCCGATGAATTTGTATAACACAAAGCAACTGTTTGTGGACATGCATTGTTTGTTTTAGACCAATTTCTAGTCGATTTTCTTGCGTGATTTCTTTTGTACTCTGTTAGCATGGCATTTCTGGAGAACCAGCAGGAGCCTTGTGGATGGTTTAAATAACTGACCAAAATATCAGATTGTTCCTACTTAATGTAAGAGTCACGAGTGTATTAATTTCATCTGTGAATATCTAGTGTGTCTACAGATGTGCGGCATTTAAACCCGTGTAAAGGGAACAACATTGATAATATGAGGTTAAGTGACCCCCACATTGGCATCAGAAAAATTTGCACCAATCGCCCTTCAGAACTAGAA
>Ga0209780_1004848_pt1 | contig 10483 bp, 3 predicted proteins | sample WorMetexBAHAMAS2_FD_187384 | JGI IMG/M metagenome (GOLD analysis project Ga0209780, IMG submission 187384) | Marine gutless worms symbiont microbial communities from Max Planck institute for Marine Microbiology, Germany - Inanidrilus exumae... | ecosystem: Host-associated > Annelida > Digestive... | reverse complement strand
CGGCTGGGAAGGTAACCGCAGGCCTGGGGAAAGTAATGGCAGCCTATTGCCAGGTGGATGACTTGAAGTCACCTGCAGACTGACTGCCTATACACCAGTATCAGCTCTGGGCCCATCACTCTGTAACGGGTGTGGGAAGCTTTGACCTTTTTTTGCTTCACTGTAGTGTGAAGACTATGAACTCTAATAAGAGGGAATAAATAAACAGTTGATAGCCAGTTCAAAAAAACTGGTCACTTGCAGAGATAAATTGAGTAAATTTGGTTGCATATGTAAAAACATACAATTTTAATGGCATGAAAATTGTAATTAAGATTTTTTTTGCATTAACGTGATTAATTTACGTTTATTTTACAGCCGTATTCTATATGACTTCCCACATACTGCCTTTATCACAACTACATGCACTTGATGTTAGCATTTTCATAACTAGGCTACCTGTGGTATCTGGTACTATGATGTTACATGTTGTACATCTGATCTGGAGTACATGTAATGATAGCAGCACATTGTAATATATTGCTGTCATGTGCTCTATTGGCTCTAGGATGATTACTGACAAAGACTGTATTTCTAGTCTTTTATAGCATCATCGTACGGTGCTGTACATTTTCTGACATATTTTATATTAAAAAGATGTTGTGTACAGTACAGTGTATTGTGATACATTCTGTGTACATTGGAAAGAGTTACACATACAGGGCCAGATTTACAAAAAAGCTAACCTTAACATTTGAGCACGTTAAAAATTTATGAAAAGTTACCAATTATCTACAGAGTCATAAATTAAAAGAATCTTAAATCAGTTTGTCATGCATTTTTGTAAATTATATTTCGCAAGTTTTCATATATGCTACGAATTTATATGCACTCAAAGACTAACTTAGGAAAATCTTACAGGCTTGTTCCTACTAGGCTTGTGAAAAATTTGAAGATTGTATAAGGAATGTTGTAAGATTATTTGTAAATCCAGCCCATGGATTTGGGTGTTGGCAGTTGATATGGTTGATTAAAGGCAACGATTATCTCTGGAATATGTGTATATGTATTATGAATGGAATCACGCATTGTACTTAGCACATTGAGTGGTCCCACTTACCTGCTGCCAATCGTTTGCAGGAGATATGTGAATTCCAAAAGCGCTTCTGGAAAGTGGCACATTTAAAGTGAAGACAGTGGCATGCTGAACTTCTGAAACTAATGTGCATGCAAATGTGGTGTGAGATTGGGAAGGTTTTTTTTTAATTTTGTGTGATTACATAGTCATGGACTCCGCTTTGACTACTGGTCTAATGCACCTTATATGGTGTTAACACACAACATTTTTTGTCCATGCTGAAACAAAATATTGCAAATTAGATATTCATTTTTCCAAATTAACAAAAAAGCAAGTAAAAAGAGAAAAGTAACAATACAGTGTGAGTACAGTTAGTGTTGTATTTGTATATATCTTCACAAAGCAGGGAGATAATGTAGTTGGGTCTATCTTGTGTTTTCTGTTGACCAGCAGGATTACCAGTACGCAATAGATGATGGAATTTTTGTAATATTCGGGGAAGGAGTACACTATAGAATGGAACAGTCAGATTTTGGGGTGGTCCCAAAAATATGGAAGTTTGCACCCCTATTTTTATTTTTCGCACAGGGACAGACGAGAAGTGTTAAACATATCCAAGCAATATTGGCATTGTTTTGGGTTCCGTTTGTCAGAATGTGAAAATTGCGGTGACCTTTAAACAACCTTGTAGGTAGGAGACATCTGAAATTTGGTGGATTCTCAGACGAATTATTAAAAAAACAGCTGACTTTGGAATGGTGCTGTGACTTGCTGGGGCTAAATTATGTTAGGTTTCTGGGTCCCCAAAAATAATGGTGCTTCCTCATAACTGTGTGAAACCCAAAACTTATTTTTGGCTTTTTTCATACAGATTTTGTCAGTATTGCACCATCAAAGTATGCTGAGAACAACACATCAAAAACAACAATTCATGGTGATTACTGTAGCAGAGGATTCTTTTCCCATCCAGTGTGCCAACTTCTTTGGTGTCTGTATAGTTAAGTCACTAAATAGCATAGTCTAACTATCAATGGTGTGTTAATTTAATATGTATTTTGGTTAATTAATCATTTCTTCCAATGCAGGAAGTTCTGTCAAGCTGTGGGTTTTGAGCTTCTGAGCACTTTCTAGTTTACAAAACCATTTGTTTTTACAGCTATGTTTTATCATGTTCATGCCAAATCGTGTGATATGTATATATTAAATGTTTTAAAGTAATTTTGACGCAGTGATTTTTTGTTTCTTTAGCTGTGTCTGTAATTAAAGTTAAATTTGTAGAAAATGTGAGTAGTGATGTAAAAATAAGTGAGCTTTATCTTATGTACTTGTTTATAATTTGCAAATTTTTGTTAGTTGAATTGTGTGAATACAACATACATCACTGGTGTATTACGATGTCACATATTTATCATAAAATCTCATGTCAAAGAGGGCATGCTTATTACTGGCCCGCCTAATGGGCCAGTATTGTTCTGCTCGCTGGCATCTGTTATCGTCGTTTGTAACACTGCCGACGGGTGTGGCAGCCGCACTGGCACTCGGGCAGCAGATACTCCATCGCGGTCTAGTCGTGTTATGTCCCATTAGGGCGATACCTTGTTATGCATGTGAACTATAAACTTCAATTTTCTCTTCAAGTTATGGCTTAAAACTGACCGGCATGTTGTACATTAGCGCATATTATACTCGTGATCTTACTGTATGAATTAATGACAAATCGAAGTGAAATGACAGCACCAATAGCTTTATGCAAGGGCAGTAACCCAAATCACAATGTACAAAATGCAATTTCTGTGGCATTATGAAAGATGCTTGTATAATGCGATGTTTTTGAATCTCCATGTCAGAAAATCATTCATATTGTCATCAGTAAGGCTGTAAATTTTTCGCGGCCAAAGCTAGATAAAATTGCGGTCAGTTCATGACAGAAAATGCAAAATTAGCGGTGAATTCCCAGTGGTTGTCATAGAAATACAAACAGATTAAATGCAGGTTTCAGGTGTGAAAATAAAAGGCTGTTTTTGCTTTCAGCAACAAACAGCATTAACAGGACAGAAATCAAATGATAAGTGAGTTAATTGCTCTAAGTCATTTACATCAATTAAGTCAAGTGATTAGTTGCCACGCTACTACTATGTCTTATTTTGTCAGTAATACTATAAAAGACAATAATTGCACCACTGTCTGACATTAACACACAAAACGAGTCCAATTTGTGGCAATTAGCAGCAAAATGCAGAAATTCGTGGTAATAGCTAAATGTTAAAATTTGATAATCTTATGATGGCCGCCAAAAATTACAGCCATAGTCATCAGGTGTTGCGGTTTAAACATAAGTGTTAATAAATGTCATTGACAATAGCTTCTGCTATGAAGTTACTTGCTGTGGCTTAAAATAATTCAATCTGCTGTCACATACTGTTTTGTACTTGCTGTTTCAGAGGTTCAAGCTTTGCATGCTGTTCCTTTTTTGTGACTTAGTTGTGGTGTACTTTGGCTGCCTTCTTCTGATGGCATCTAAGACTGTCATCTAAACATTGCACTAAGATCTAGAACTCTCTTGCTCGTACTGTCGTTAAAGCTCCCAAGTCCTGTCATATCACTCCCATCCTATGCTCTCTTCATTGGCTCAGGATCACTGAACGCATCGAATACAAGCTCCTCTCACTTACCTACAAAGTTCTCACAACTACCCAACCTCCGTACCTTTATAAGCTCATCTCCATTCAACGTCCTCTTCATCTGTGGTTACTCTTGCTCGGCCACCTTCATCATCCTCTCTAAAAATAACAGATTGCTCCTTCCGTTATGCTTCACCTTGTCTCTGGAATCAGCTCCCTTTGTCAACCTAATTCTGGTACCAGTTCTTCCATTTCCTACTCACCTATTCCTTCACCCATCACTTCTTTCTCTTCTGATTCACCACTATGTACATCTATAACTCCCTCTCTTTCACTCCCGGCTTAAAACCTACCTCTTTCACAAGTCCTACCCCGTAGTTTCACTTCTTCCTCCCGGACTTTTCCCGGGAGTGGACAGTTTCTTCTGAGCTACTCGGTTTTTGATTTTATTTTCCCCTTATTATTCGTTTCTGGGCTGTGCGCTAGATTAAGCTGGCCATTTTGTCAGCTTTTGAGCGCACATTAATCTACCATATCGTATCATATGATGTATTGTTTCATCACTGGCTTGTAATATGATTACTAACCAAGATTCCAAAGCAAGCAAAGGATACACAGTACTTTTCGACAAGTGTTTAATGCCATCAGTATTTTATTTGTCATTATATTCTCAGCGCTACACTACTGTTGTGTAACATAGTGTATTATTGAACTACTGTTATTAATTTTGAATAAAGCAAATCCCAGAGAGGCAGCTAGATATAAATTTCTTAGCCAAAACAAAAGCATATTTGAAAAGAAAACATACATGCTGAATTTTTACAACTAAGGTCGTGTTATGATACTCTCGTGTGTACGCCTACAATGTTCGGAGATTTGTGTTTATTATTCATCACGATCATATGCAGCCTATACATCTTTCCATGACAGTAAATGAAAATGTTATTTTCAGCTACTGTCATGGAAAATGAAAATATCATTTTCAGCTAATATTTCCATGGTCATCAGCAAAGGTAGGGCTGCCCTTACATCAGCTGCTGAGTGCGCAGCATGTCACCAGTTATAGCACAACCCCACTAAGTTGATGCAGATGAGAAATTCTCAAAAATACTATAATATAAAAAATGTTGCACTGTGTTGGCATATAACTGTGCTGCTGTTGATATGACAAATGTTTCTTGTGACTAGGTCACAAGTATGTCACGAGTTCTTGTAATGATCGCCAGAATGGTGTCAGTTGATATAAATATATAAATCGTTATGTCTAATAAATAATGTGAATTACTTTGAGATTATTCGTACTGTAATACTGTAATATCTATATGCTAACAATGTCAAAACGTGTGAACCAGGAAAACAGCTTTTCTTATGTATCCAATCGTGAATGTGTACGCCCGCTACCACAGCTGTCATCTACACTGGAGCAATGCTGGTGGATGCACTTATCACTGCAGAGCAAAAATAAACAAACTCCGTGTAGTACTAGAAGTTAAGTTTTTTGCAATACTGTGGTTATGGCATAACGGCAATTAACCAGGTGCATGCCATACAAACGTTGTGCACATACATGTAGACTCGTTGTATAAAAGAGTCAGTCTAATGTGTTTCACACAGCAGATGAGCAAACAACAGTTTTGCTGCTGCTGACAAAACTCATAACACTGGCATGTCAGCAATCATCCATTCAAGTTACTAGCCGACATCGATACGTTATGAAACTTCACCAGATTTGGAAATTACACAGAACACACATCAGTGCAGTAACTATAAGCATATGTGTAGAAATGGAACAGAAGAACTTTCATCATCTCTTAGCATGATTTTGCCATTATCTCACTACTACAGTGAGCATACGTTTATGTTAAAATCAACATCGCATTAGATAGACCAGCTGATTACTCACAGGGGTGCAGAAATACCTATTAAGCTGAAACGTAATGCAATGCTGTTTCTTGTGCAATGTTCTAATGTGTTACAGCATATTTGTTAGTACATGAACAATGGTGACTGGTTGCATTTTACTGCTACAGTGTGCATACACTGGCAATTAATGTTAAAAACAATATCACGTTAGTGAGACCAACTAACACCACACTGACAGGCAAGAAATATAACAACATCTGTTGTGCAATATGCTGTAAGGTGAGCCAACGCAACTTGCTTTATACAGTCGTAGCAAAAAATTCAATATCACAGAACTGAATACTGTCGATGAATATAATCAGAAGTCAAATTCATGAGTAGGAACCTCCGCTGAGAATGCAAACTGACCACTCTCAGTTGCCTGTGGAGCGACTGCACTATCCTCTTCTGCTTCCTGCATCACCAAAACACAGTGTACACCAGTGTATCGTAAAATGTGTTTAATTCATCTCACCTGCGACAATAATTTTGTTGCACACTTAACATACTGCTACATTTAATAGACATGTCATTTCTCGTTACATGAAACATCATCATAATACTGGCATAGAAGATATGACGAATGGAGTTCCTTACCACAGGGCTTGCGAACAGAGTGAAATATTTGCTACATGGAATGTGGCTGGAATATATGGATTAGGAGAGTGGATATCTGCTGGTGCAAGTTTGTAGACAGAGAGGACAAGGGTCAAAAGAACTTGGAAAGAGTAATGCAAGAAACACATTGTTATGAAACATTGCAAAGATGGCACGACATGGTTTAAACTACTAGTTATGGCAGAGTGGACCAACAGAGTCCTTCATGGCAAGAGTTAATGAAAGAGTGACAGCTTTGACACTAAAAGATATTAAACTTACAGGCTTCCCATACTCATTACAGAGCATTGGGCACAGTGCTGATCCCACAGGTGACTATAAGTCATCAACACGGCGGTAGATTGCCATTACTTTCCGCCAGGCCTGCAGTTACCTTCCCAGCCACAGAGCATGACCGCCCCTTAACTGGTACCAAGTGATACTGCTTGATGACAGAGGCACATAGGTGTGAACAACTTGCCCAAGGTTGTTGCACAGCCTTGGCCCTGAGTAGGATTTGAACCCACGACCTGTTGATTGCAAGTCCAACACTCTACCCACTGCGCCACCTTTAAAGATATTAAAGTACCTCAAAAAAATCCCTTGGATGGAATTAGGTAGAGGGGAAATCGAAAGGAAATCAGCGAAAACAAGGTGGTATGGTGTACAGAACATACGAAATACCATACCAACTGCCAACACCCAAATCCATGTCATACAGGTCTGAAGCAAATCTCTGATAAGGAAAATCAAACAGGCAAGTGCCTTGCCCAGTCTGCCTGAATAATAGCCATTAAAACAGTGGACATGCCTGTGCATTTCACACATGAAATATTTTATGACCATCATCATGTATGTGCCACATCACAAGAGACATCAGTAACTACGCACATCAAAATGCTTGATTCCTTGTTTCAGCCCTTGTAGTAGCATATTATACAGGACAACATGGTCAGCCCATTGGCAGATAGCAATGAAATTATACACTTCGTCATTTGTGTGTCTGAAAATATAACTTAACAATAGCCGATAAGACCACTGTAGAAATGACAAGGCATAAATATGACAAACATACATCAGAGAAGTAGTTTTCAATGAGTCGCAGTGCTGCCTTGTAAACTTGCTCATTCTCGTGGTTCTGAAGTTGTTCTATTTTATCTAGCCCACCAACCTCTTCGATCATCATGCATAGTCCTTCCTCTTGTCCACACTTTGCCGCTGCCTAAAAACGGCAAAAAAAATCAAAACCAAGCATGAACAAGCAATGTGTGCTGCTCTCACAACAACACAGTTTTTAACAAGAAGATGGACTGCGCCACTGACAACCTTGACCGGTGACCTCCAGAATCTAATCAGGTCATCAGTAGGGGCTACTGAATATTCCCTAACAGTTTTATCAAAATGGTTCAAGGCATTCATGGATATCGTGATAACAAGCCCTGTACAGACAAATAGACAGATGTACAATGAACGAAGTGGCATAATCAATTATCATCCTTTTCTGATGTTACTCTGTGATGGGATTGTCCCTATAAAAGGGAATACCTCTGTGTATAACTGATCCAGACTCAAGGGGACTCGAAGCACTGATGGCACAGAAAATCATCTATTGGACCTGAACTGTTCATGATCAACTGAATAACTCTCAAGAGAACGGATGCCACAGTTACAACAACACTGCATGTAAATGCTTTAGCAGTAACAGGTATGGCCAGACCGGTTGGTGAATGTACGGTGTTGACAAATGATACTGATAGCTAGTCTTAGTGGATTAAAATAAGCCGCTGAACACCAGTCCGTTTTGACAGACATCTTCAGCTGAATTTGAGTCAGCCAGTTTCCCATTGGTATTCTAACTCCACTTGTCATGCAAAAAATATTTGGGGATATGTGGTACAGGCATTTATGCACTAGATGCCCTTCCTGTTATCCAACCAGTCCAACAACGATAAAGTGCTGCAGGAAATGAGCTGTTAAACAATTAATAGATTTCTATAAAACAAACTAGTATGCACCTTTAAAAACTGGTGCTGAGAATCTAAAACTAAATGCAACGATGCAATCGTAGATATCAGACTTCGCCTTTGGTATGCAATCGCATTGCCCGTAAAGTCCCATAACTCTACATACTTCCTTAACTTAAGGCCTATTAATGCTAAATTAACATCGCGTTCAAACGTTCATGCATCAAAGTCAGTGATGTATTTGTTTCTCCACCAACCTTCACTGTTATGAGAAATACTAACAATATTCATACTAACAACCAGTGATAATGGTGATGTCATCTGGCATAATGACTGCAAGAGTTGACCCAGTACATGTGATGGACGCAGACAAGGCAACAAGAGACCATCAGTCAGCATATGAAGTCAATTGACTTGGACTGGGAATCTGCCTTGGGTGTTGTCATTTATTTTTATACTGCCCAGCCCAAAAGCTCATACTCATTTTTCTGTACAGTGGACTGGAAGCTTGAATCAACCGAGGCATTGCAGTAATGGCATATACCTGTGCCAAATGTCGAGTATTACACAAACACAACCACTAGTGCTGAGATTTCATCACAGAATCACTCAAACTACAGTCAGCCACGTCACAACTAGACCAATGCAACTTGTAATACAAATTTCAAAGAAAAACCTAAACTAAAAACAGCATCAAGTTAAAGAATTTTTATCCAGACAATGTACGTTCCGTTTTGATTGATATCATATGACATAGTTTACCTGCAAGATGTTGTTAATGGCATCAAGCACGATGGTGATGACTTTTGCATCCTTCACAGTCAACATGTCACATACGGGCTTCATCGCCCCACACTGTACACAGTATGCAATCTGTTCCATTGTGCCTCCTGAAGTCAGATTGGTAATCACCCAAACAGCCTCCTTCTGGCTCTTGAAGTCACCCTGTTTTTATCAGCACACATCGACAGCTGTCACCTAACTGCCTTAATGCAGTCTTCAATGCAGATAGCAATGTGGATAATAAACTACTGGTCTTGAACAGCTAAGTCTATCTGATGCAGGACAATTCCTGCACAGTGACGCATTAGCTTGTGACGTAACTTTCAATTAAATGACACAATTTTGCAGAGGACGACAGTCAGATGGTCATCCTGTTTGCATAAATTCTGCTTGTTGTTTATTTGTAAAATTTAAAAAAACAGACAACCAACTAGTTTTCAAAACTGGAAATGGGTTACAGCACAGCAGTTATTTTCATACTGGTATAATTACTGAACTTGCAAAGCTTACAGTGCAGATTTTAATAGTCAAACATAAACCATTTTAATTTTTATCTAATACTAAAAACCACTCAAAAGTTCAAACCTCCATGAATGAATACAGCGATGCTATCTAGGTCTAGGGAATCTCGAAAGAGCAAGATGGTGTATATTAACTGCTTAGGGAACATGAAATAACATCCTGGATCTACAGCTAACTAGGTCTGGAGAGCTGACAGAACAGAAGCAATCCCTTCCATCAGGAATCTGGTGTGTGTGAAGAAAGGATAAGGCAACTGGGTATTTTCTCTTCATTTAAATCAGTTCTTTGACACTGTTGGTTGAATCTGGCCCCTAAAAACCTGTGCTACTAGTCCTCAAACGTTCTCTTCTGGTAAAAGTGGATGAAGAAAACCAAGGAGGAACCTGTTCACTCAGGTCCATCTGCAAAATGGCCTCTAAAAGTAGGTAGTGATCTGCAGCCATACTGGATCATATTATCACAAATCTATCCAACTGCTTCTTGTATGAAGATTTTTACGAATCCAGTGACCGTGAGAATGATGCACAAAACTGCCAAATTACACTACCTCCTTCCTCATTCATGGAGATTATAGAGATGACAGTTTAACTGTTTGTGACAATGTTCACAGTCATAATTTAACCGGCATTGTCCACTTGGAATGATATGAAAATCATTCCAACAGTAAATCAGTAATACTTCACACATCACATACAACATGAATCGTGTTAATGTATCCAGCCAACCAACCCAAGCTGAAAAAGTTCATGTAACATTGTTTCTCACCAAACTTAACTCAGAACACTGTGTAAACGTCTAAAGCAGACAACAGTATGAGCTGAGATCAAGAAATGGCTCTGTTTTAGTCAGTGTCCTGTGGCCCATGCCGTAACCATTTATTCAGAATGTCAGTTTTTTAAACTGACAACTTGTATGACAGGATGACACATGCAGTTAAGTTGGTTGAGAAACAATGTTACATGGATCAGCTCCGGGCCCAACGCTCGGCAACGAGTATGGGAAGCCTTTACCTTTACCTTTTTACACATGCAGGATCA
>Ga0209780_1004846_pt1 | contig 10484 bp, 5 predicted proteins | sample WorMetexBAHAMAS2_FD_187384 | JGI IMG/M metagenome (GOLD analysis project Ga0209780, IMG submission 187384) | Marine gutless worms symbiont microbial communities from Max Planck institute for Marine Microbiology, Germany - Inanidrilus exumae... | ecosystem: Host-associated > Annelida > Digestive... | reverse complement strand
GTACAAATATGTACAGCTAGTACCGTAAAATTTAACATAAGGCTCAGCTACTGCAGAAAGACCATGAGGAGATATGCTATGTTAGCAAATTTGTGCTGTTTCACAAGGTATGGGAGTTCAAAAGGTTTCAAAGAGCAAAAGTGACCTCCTATGTCATTCAAGTGCATTGGTAATGGTACCAATCAATAGGCCACACACGATTTCCTATTAGTGTTCTTCCATTGCAACTATGTCTCTACCTTGCACCATTAATGAGATATTATCACTTATTTCCCAAAACTTAAAAGAGGTCACATGACTCTGAACACATCCCTTTCAGGGGTAGTATATCATGCATGCACGAGTACAAAACATTCAACAAAAACAAGTTTGCACCGCACTGACTGACCATGCATCGCATGAGAACCACGTGATCAATTGGTCGGCCGCCACTATTTTGGACAGAGAATGAGACAAAAGCACAAGATGGATCAAAGAGGCAGTGCACATTCGAAAAGAGGGACGACAATCCTTGAACCGGGACGAGGGCAGCTACACGCTGAGCCACACGTACGACCGATTTCTGGCCACATCCCATCACTACTGTGGCAAGAACCGGAAGAAGAATTGATCATACTTCTTCTGATGAAGGTCTCTGATAGAGACCGAAACATCAAAGGTAAAAATGTTGGTTGTAAAAGTTAACAGTATATTTTTGTAAGTTTGCACCGTAATCAATAAAGTCCAATCTTAAATCTACTTACTATAAAAACTAGAGACTGTTTCCACACATCTAAATGGCTGAGTGATAACTTTTCCTCACCAACTAGCTCCAGTGTAACAGCCATATTCCAGTTGACTCCCTCGATTATCATCCTCCAGTTGTTCTACATGAGAATCTTGAGGGCTAAGGTATAGGCAAGACACATGACCCTTTGTGTCACTCAACAAACAAGTGTCAAAGGAACTCAAAGCACAAACCCCAGCCACGGCATCACTCAGTGGCCTCAATCACCCTTTCTTGAGTCACAAATGCCTGACAGAAGAGACGCTGCTACCTTCACATCAGCTGTTTGACGCAAAAACCGACACTAGAACCATGCAAATATCACTCAACAAAATTCAACGTGCCGAACAAGCACACATCTGCATCACAAACAAACTGTTTGCTGCAACTGCAACAAAACGTAGTAAGACTTAGAACAGAGAAAACACGACGGACATCACCTTGTGAGTGACTGCCTTCATCTGAACTCTCACTGCTTGTACGAGCAACACCTCCACGTTGATAGATGACGTCATCGTCATGACGACGGGATGCTAGTGCAACGCCATCTAGACTGCAGCTGCGACGAATTCCTGACTGAGTAAAACACCGCAGGCCATTACCATCTTCATGCAGTGCAGCTGAGCCGTTGACAACTTCAGCTCGACGACTGTATACCACCATCGTCTCAATTCCTTCACCATTAATGACTGACGACGGCTCACGAGCACATGCAGCCAACTCCAGATTATCCAAACAACCGTTGCCATTGGTTCCCGCATCCGGAGCTGAAAGTGATAAGCTGGGTACCACCTTGGTAACAGGTGCAGTTTCCAGATAACCATTCAGCTCTGGAGTTGGTCTTGGTGTGGCAACTGATGACGGCAATTTAGATGGTGTGTAAGCATAGACTGCCTGGAACGGATGCACTATACAACACACACAAGAAAATACTTGCCTATTAAACCTAGACACATAACAGAATAACTGGATCACCTTACTTGCACAGTTTAATTCACTAAAAGTCTAGTTGCAAACGTTCTAGTTATTGAGTGTCCTTCAATGGGCACTGGCGTTGAAAAGCTGAAATATCCTTCAGGAGTTTGAAGGTTCACTGAGTGATTCGGAGGCTGGCATCATCCACCAGCCATCAGTGTCATCAAGGTGGAAGCTGCACCACACATTCACAGTAACACAGGTAACATGCGCATAGTAGGACAGTCAAATTCGATGAAGGCCGTACCAGAGCCGAAAGACTGGATGGACGGTATTAAGTCATCGAGCTTGCATGAGAACCGATCGACACATCCAAGATCCTGGTCAATACTTCGCTCAGACACAAAACTCTTAACATACACACAAGCACACCATCAATTCACCTGTATCACTACTTGTACTTCTGCATCTGTGTGTCTCACACACTCGGCATACTGTCTGTCTTGTTTTTCCGACAGTCGGTATTTCCATCACACCAGACCAAAGCAAAAATAACAAAATGAAAGCTCAAAATGTATACTGATGGGCATAAAATATCTGGTAAAATTACAAAATATGCAAAGTCAGTTTGTGGCTGGTTACTGGAGTGTGACTTGGCATCATTTGAGTTGCTAGTTGAACTGTTTGATGATAACATCATCAGTTGCAGTGTGGTTATTTCATGGTTGAACTGACTTTGCAGATTTTGCAACCCTATCCAGATTTTTTAATGCTTACTAACTTAATAAGTTCTTCCTATATATATGCAGACAATTCTGTAAATAAAGGTTAAGTCATTTTTGAGAAATTGCATTTTTCTTATTAAGGTGATTAATTTCATAAGTTCATCCTAAGTTTATCTTAAGATTTTCCTAAGTCACACTTTATCCTAAGTTTTTCCTAAGTTTGTCGTAAGATTTTTTTGTGAATCGGGCCCCAGGTTTTTATATGACATATGTCGTTCCTGACACCCAACCAGCAGTGTCAAAGCAATAACCAAAACAAAAAGCACCAATCCCAACAAGAGAACGTCACCCACTAGTCTCATCTTTTCTTCACTCATCACTGGATGCACAAACTGTCATCTAACATCAATCATTCTTGTATTAAAAAACTGCAGAGACAACCAGACAACCTTGATGTGAAGCCGCAGTTCCTCAGTCTCCCTGCTACTCATGCAATAAGATGAGTCCGTCAGCAGCTTCAGCTCATGTGCCATGTGAAGACGATTCTTAAGAACCTCATCTGTCACATCACCACACCGTCAGACTCCGCATCACATTTCATCTGCTGGAAACCTAACTGCACAATGGCTCTTTAAGATAACGCCTGTCTGGATACAGCTGCTGAAGAGCCAACACGGAGGCAGCAACATCTCTTGCCTTAGGACACAACTAGCACAGACAAAGTAGTGAGTCATTCCTTGGACTGGTTTAACAATCACCATCAGCATTCAACAGCCAACAGCTATCCCGAGGTCGCCTGGATAGTGAACTAACCACAGTGCATGTGTGTTTAAATGAAGTCAAGATGGCAGCCATCTTGCTATCAACAATACAATGAACACGTGCGCTCCAAGCGCCCCTGTTGTCCACTTTCTTGACACCTAGTCCAGTCCAGTGGACAGCATCATGCAGCTGTCTGCTTTCTGGCCACTGTCTATGCTGCACGCCAGCATCACAAACAGTGCGATGTCAACAGCATACAAGAAGATAACACGCGACACTGGTAACCCTTTCGCTGACAGACAGAAAAAATGTAATACCACCAAAAACAGTGGAAAACAGCCAATACCGCAGGTAACATTATATCATATACCACGGTTATAAGTATAGCCTACTTAGCATCGTTGGATTTATCCGGCACTCTCGGGATTATTATTTATTTCCTCTGCCAGAAATATCTGGCATCCAAGGCAGCGAAAGGGTTAACTAGACACAACCATTGCGGCCATTCTACACATCAACCTGTTAGACAGCAACTCCAGCTAAGAGCTGAAGGATTTTGTTGGAGAAACGTTATACTGCCTCCATGCAGTTGCTAGCGGCAACCAGTGCATTTGAGTTACGGCGAAGAAGACGTTAAAACATGACATTTGTATAGCGCCACCTCTAATGCGCTCAAAATGGCACGTGTCAACGACGGATCAGTTTTACCTGCCACCCACACGTTTATCCACGACTGGAATGAGCCATCCTGCCTTTACACCCCACCCACAGTGCATCACTGCACTTTGGCAGTACTCATTTCTCATCCCACAGAGGGTAGAAGGCTGAGTTGGCCTAGACAGTAGTGTTCTCCTCAACCTACACCTCTGCACCACACAGAGCTGTACATAAATATGAACCTATTCACTATGCACATATAAATTCTCTTACAGGTTTTCTCCTGTGCTTTTTCTGCTTCACCAACAAGTTCCACTTCTCGCCTGTTCAACCTACACATGAAATACCATAACATCATTTCTATCAACAACATAGAACCTTGACACATATTTAAATCATATTTTGTTTCAATAACTTGTCATATTAACACTATATCTCACAAATATAGTTGAATGATGGCATCATAAATTTTTACAGTTTTACAGATTGGAAACTGTTCCTGTCACTAACTCAATAATCACTAGTGATTGAACGAAGGAACCAGTTCCAAGGAACCGGTTCTAAACTTCCAGAACGATTCCAAAACCGGGTACCCGGAATCGTTTCTGAATATTGTGTCGTTAACGCACTGTATAATTTGTCTATTATACGAGTCTTTATTCGTCAATAATGACAGCAAAAACATTGGCTTGAAGCTAATGCGTCTTAGTTTTCACTTTTTCATTCATTCATTCGTTGCATCCGGGACTACAGCGCAAGCTGCTTACAATCCCGGCTGCCGGGAGGCTATCCACGACGATAAAAATTTCTGACATTTGTTATAACTTATTGTATCTATGGTGAGTCTTAATGTAATGTCACTAAATATATGTTGTAAAACCAACAAAGCCTTTTGGTTATATTTCACCAAATATTTTCTGTCTAACCCTAACCATAACCTTAACAACCGAATCCGGGTAACCCGGTTCCAACAACCAGGTACCCGGTTCCTAAACCGGGTAATAAGTCCACTCACTAATAATCACAGCATTGCTCAACATAGTTACATTAATCAAATGCAACATTTTAACGTTATTAAGCTGCAACACGAGTGTTGAGATGATGGCGTGGTTATCTGTCTCGAGTCAAGTACAAATGATTTGCATATGGTCCATCTGATGCCACTGCAACCCCACCATCTATTGCTTCATTAAAATCCAGAATCATTTGATGACTGAATTGGACTATCCTGAAAAAAGTCCATCGAATGTATATCGTTGTAGATTGCAACACGAAACGCACACATCTTGTACTAAAAAACTTACTTAACAATATCACTGTCTTGAGACAATAATGTATAACAACTGAACCTATAGACAGAGACAGAGTTAGGGCAAACAAAAACTAAATGTTGGTGATAATGCAATCAACATAAGACTTTCTGTAGTTCCACTACATTGAAAACGTACACAGTTCTGAGCTTCTCGAAGGCTGCGTGGATTGTAGTGATGGCACATGACGTTCTACTGGCACTCGCTGATTGGAGTCGGGTCAAAGATGAGATTTGTCTCTGTAGATCACGACAAGCTTTCATCAACACTGACGGCGGCCGATGGCACTCATCAGTCTTAGCTGCATCGCCCGTGAAACCTAAAAACAACAGACAGACACTGAATAGGTGCAACTACTACACGGTGCCTCTGATGCACTTTACAACTCGAGGCAAGCAGCAAATAACTAACTACAACACTGCATAGCACAGCAATTTCACAACAGTTAGCTAGTAGCTACTATAATATGTCCCGTGGGATAATAGGCAAAGCGAACGAGAAAAGGAAAAAGGGAAAAAGCAAACAGAGCAAAACACGAAGCAGTGAATGGACAAGGGAGGAAAAAGGGAGGAAAGGGGGTACCCAGGCCCACGCAGGGTGGGAAACCTTCCGAAACTGCTGAAGCAGATGTCTTTCTCGACATCCAAGCCACAGTTCAAGGCATTAAAGCAGAATTCAAAGACGACATGAAGATCATTGTCAAACCTCAATGCACGCCTAATATGCACTAACACTGCAGTTATCTGACGAGACTGTGAACTGAACATGGCTAGTTCAGGCGTGGCATGCATTGCGAAGTTCTACTGCTACGTCACACGGGTGAACAATAACAATGACAGTTCTCACTGGTAGCATTGTTGTTTCTGTCACACACAGCAGATGTTGTCTCCACGCTGCTGTCGGCGACTTCCTCGCTGACAGTGTCAGCACAGACGACAGTGGTATTACTTGCCGATGACGTCACGTCACTTGATGACGACGACTCACTACACACGCTGTCAGCTGATGATAAACTCATTGACATGTCACATGAAACAACTGACGAGGATGACATTACATCACTTGATACCGCATCATCCGCAACTGCAGGGCTCACAGACCACTTGTTCTCCACACCTTTTCGGTTTTTCCTCTTCCTTCCCGGAACCTCACAACAAACACACACACACACACACACTCACTCATACACAACACTTTCTTTCCATTTTCCAGGTGCACATGACTAGCTTGCTACCTCTAACAATTTTATTTCTCCACTTGTTCTAGACCTGTGCATCCTCTTAGGGCAGAGCAGAAAGTTGCGCGTCCTCTAACAACATCATCCTGCGAGACGTACCCTATTTCCATTAGTGTCCATCACTGTACTTCTGATCCAGTCAGTCATCGTCTTCAGCATGAATATGTTCAAATCAACTCAGTCTACCTGAACCTAATCATCAAACTAACTGCTGATGGCAGACACGTGCAGAACATATAATCACTGCAATGGTGATCACTGTTACTATGTCTATTTATAAGTCAATTTTACTGGTGGCATTAGATAATGACATTTAACACAGTTGTTCACATGTTGCTAATCACTATAAATGAGTTTAGTCAACACCCAACACAGCAGCAAGAATACAGAGACAATACTATATAGGATTTAATTAAGCATGCTTGCAGTTACAACGTGAATGGCTAAATACTGCATGATACTAAAATATAAAATACTGACCACAGTAAACTGCCGCATGACTGATTTACCACCATCTGACAACAACAACGTAACAAATGCATTCAGTGTCTACTTGTTTCAATTAATTTTACAACTGTCACATTTCAAGCTTATTATGATAATGCATACATATACATTCTTGTAACAACTGCTACAGAGACAAGCACCTAAAAATCAAAATATATTGCACTTTATAACACATTCTACATGTGTAACTGTCTATATATAGTAAATTCAGCACTGGGTACATCAACGGTCATCTTAATATAGTATCACTTTAATTCATATGTATGGGCATATACAGCTCCAAGCTCATTCTTAATTTTTATGTGACTACCCTCGCATAAATAACACATGCTATAATATATTGCTCATGAATATTAATGAAGGCACTGTCATGGACAATCAGCAGAAGCTAACATGATAAAAGTGATGGCTATTCAGATAACAAATGATGACAGTAGTACTAATTGTAACGGTGACACCCACACTAATACTGGATAGTGTGGTGTATAATATTTTCAATATACTAAATTTCTGTCATAATGTTGTTAGTGTACAAATATAAATTTGCATGTATATCACTACAAATCATTACATATATAAACACACAGTGGTGTTTATTCAGTTTACTGAAGTAAGTAATGACAGTTTTTTTTTAATTTTCAGTCATGCTTCTGACTAATTGTCTACAAGTTCAAAGTTCACCAAAACCGCTACTTGCGGCTGCAACTTTAGTAATAAATACGTAAAATATATGGTTCAAATATCAAGCAGCTGACAGCTTTTCTGCCAGATCTGGATGTTTAAAATGGCCAGAAAATCGGCCAACTGGAAATGGTACATCCCTACTTTACAAAGAGCCATTCTTAATATCAGCCTTTGGCTCATTCACCCCCCCCCCAAGGCCAATGTCAACACTCTGGTATTTTGCTTGTGTATACTGAAACATGTGACCACCCAACACAGCACTCAGACATCAACTAAATTCAATCTAAATGCCACAAGTGCAAAGATGTAACAAAATGAACAGCAAACAAGTCACCAACTAGCAACCTCTGTATATGCATCAGAGGAATAGGGAAACTTAATAAAAATACTGGCATAGCAATGATAGCATTCATTTTTGTTTAATTTCCTTTTTTTATTCCAGGCGGGTCAGGTACTCCAAAAGAGAATCTTTCAGGATAACTGGACTGGGTTAACACACTAGATGGCATTCAACCAAAAGTGTCAAAGCACTCTAGTAAGGATAGTTAAATGAAAAATTAATTTAATCAACAGGCAGTTAAACCTTCACAGAAAGCTGTAACTGCCTGGTCAACATTGAAGTCACAACATTGAAGCACGTCGAGAATTTTGTCATCACTAACATTCTGCTGTTGGACTGCTAACCTCACTGACTCCACCTACAATCAACCACAGCATCATCATCATCATCATCATCATCATCAACATCATCATCATCATCATCATCATCATCATGTTCATCAAAAAGAAAGTGAACTGTATAACTTCATTTATAGCTGCAAGTATTACTTAGTATGTTAATCTATGTTTGGCACAGGGTCTGTTATAAATGCATCAATGATAGCTAAATCGAAATGCAGCAATTCTTCAGTTTAATTCAGCAGAATACTGAAGTTTGATAACAATTTAACTACACTTAAGTTCCAGATGATTGCAGTTTGTGTTAGCAGATGGCATTTTTAAAAAGTGTGAGCCGTTTTGCTTTTATTTTTTCGGTAACTCAGTCGACAATAAACCATTTTAGTAATTATTGGTGTATGGAATCCCAAAGAAATCTCACACCTTTAGGTTACCAGTTTGTTCACCTGATCATTACAAATAATTTGCATATAGTCTCCACTGCTGCTGACAGACCCGCACGACGCAGAAGCTCAGCGCATGCTAAATACTCCATATCACATCATACTGTAATCCAACCATTTCTTTTACTCGACCTAGCTGCTGAATACAGATCTCACCAGTGGCTGTCATCAACAGTTGTCCGATGACCATCAGACCATCAACGCAATGCGACGCATGATTTCCTGCGCTATATAAATATTCTAACTTACTTACTTAGAAGTTCATGTCACTGGCAAACTAAGTTGACAGTGCCTGAGACAATCAGCCATTCCAGAGAAATGGTTCACGTGACCTAACCACGCCCACGGATGGTTTGCCATCCGTGGGCTAGCACTTGCTACCATCAACCTACGTACCAAATTTGAAGTCTCTAACTCCACTCACTACAAAGATATCAAAGGTGATACAAAATGTCAAAAATGGGGTGGTTTGTGGTAGTTAGGGTCACTCAAGGTCACTAGAAATAGCACCAATTGATAGAGCACATACGAGTTCCATAGTAACTATGTCCCTATCTTGCACTGTTTCTGAGATATAGCGAGATATTGGTCGAAAATCGCCATATGAACCTACCCCACTTATATTTGGCATCCCTAATGAGGGTGACCCCGTTGGAATTTCAACGAGATTTTTGGCATCAGGAAACTAGAATCCATAGGCTATCAATCATCTGTCGTTATTTGCGTGATCCTATGTTTAGCCATTTTGGTACAGTGCCAGCGTGTGACAGATGGACAGACAGAAAAACACACGACGACAGCATACAGGGTTTCCACTCTCTTGGTTACAAAAATTTCCATAACTTTTACAGGTCTTTCCAGAACCCCAGAAGCATTTTTCCAGGACCCTGTCGTATGCCAGCAATGTTTAAATATAAAGACAAACAGCAGTTACTATGGGGTCCGGGGCACAGCCCCAGCTGTCAGTGATTTTTTCGTATCTAGATAAAATGAGCTATCTTTTGCAAATTTTAGCATCTGCACCTGCATCACTGTGTCCGCCTGCCACATTATAGCCTAAAGAATTCCAGGACTTTACAGGACCTTTCACAGGACTTTCCAGGATCAAACCCATTTTCCAGGACTTTCCATGGCCTTGAAATTTTACAAATAGAAATTAAGAACATTCTAAGAGGCGTGGTAAACTTGAGCATATATCGCGCTAGCATAGTGTCGCGCTGTAAAAATGTAGACAAGTTATCTAATATTCATGAACATATTCCGACTCCATGGGACTCGATCGGCAACATAACCATTCGATAGAGTGCATATGACTTCTATTCGACTGTAATAAAAACTATGAGGCTATCTCGTACCGTTTTCGAGATATTATCGCTTTCGTTTATTTTCCGAAAGTAAAAGACGTCATGTGACGGTGACCACGCCCCTTTCAGGGACATTTGACGTTCGAAATCCGGGACTTGCTATGATTAACATGCACACCAAATTTGAAGTCTCTAGCTTAAGCCGTTTCAGAGATATCTTAGGGTAGGGGTACTAAAAGTTTAAAATGGGTCACGTGATGTTACCATGCCAATTTCAGGGACAGGGGCAGTATGTCAGCTGTAGGCTAGGACTTGCTATGTTCAACCCACATACCAAATTTGCAGTGTGTACAATTAGTCAATTACCTGTAACGAACAAATGAAAGGCAATTATTATTATTATTATTAAAAATGTACTTATTTAAGTGACACTGTCACGCAGAACGCTGCAGGGGCACTTTACACAGTCAATAAGATACAGGCATAAAACATAATA
>Ga0209780_1004845_pt1 | contig 10485 bp, 6 predicted proteins | sample WorMetexBAHAMAS2_FD_187384 | JGI IMG/M metagenome (GOLD analysis project Ga0209780, IMG submission 187384) | Marine gutless worms symbiont microbial communities from Max Planck institute for Marine Microbiology, Germany - Inanidrilus exumae... | ecosystem: Host-associated > Annelida > Digestive... | reverse complement strand
AGCCAGTGGGCTCGCGTTCAGCACCTGAATTGGCAGGCACAACAGATCGAGCGCCGGCGGGAAATTCGGAACTAGTGGCTAGCAACCGTAATGGATCGAGCACTATAGGCACAAAAATCAAGGGCCGTAGATGCGAGGGCGTGAGGTGTGACTGAGTGCTGTACCGTAGGTGCATGGGTGGAGTGCTGGCATGTATATAAAACCATGTAACAAAAGTACCTCGGGACAATAAGAAACACATGCAATGACTAGCATCATTCATTAACAGTTCCACATCCAAACTTACAATTAGGGCTGTACCAAATATCCTATTCATATTCTATTCAGATCAAATAGTAGGCCAAATAATGTATTCATATTCGACCAAATAATAGTGCCAAAAGTAAACCAAAAATGAATAATTGGAATTTGACCGCAGGAATGATGGTTTGCAGTGACAGTGTGTGAACATGATTATCAGTACTATCAGCAGCAGCCTCAGCAGCAGACACCACCATGCTGCAAAGGCTTGTGCAGTCACATGATGCAGAAACTAATGCATCGAAACTTCAACAGTCCTGCTGCATTGGCAGCTCATCCACGTAAAAGTACGCCCGCCGCCGTAAGTTCCTCAATGCCTGTCACGTTGAGCAGTTGTCTGCAGCTGAGCTGTGGACCATAACGTAACATTGCCACTCTCTGCTTGCATCCCCCTAGTGACATAGCATCTGGACCTGGCCAGTGCAATCTCAGTCTGTGGCTAACTGCAGCATGTCAGCCGATCCAGAGCATCAAATCCACTCACCTGCTGGTGTGAGAACGTGGCCAGACTTTAACTACTACTCAGTGCAGCCATCTGACGTTACTTAGATTCATCTGCGACCAGCGTAACAAGTGAACATCTTCTTTGCCAAGTTAGCTAAAGTGGTGACATTTGCTATGATTATGAACATGTCTGTTTGCTGAATATCTTGACTGCTTAGTTTCTGTTAATGAGAGCCTCGTGTAAACTACAGTGCCGTTTGTGATAAAATGATTACAATGAACGTATGTAATGCTCACAAAGTCCACAACACGGCATAATGGTAACTATTCATATTCTATTCGTATTCAGCCGAATAATAGCTCCAAGCATTCTCATTTGGCCGTATAGTAATTCTCCCATATTTGATACAGCCCTAATTACAATATGCTTCCATGTCAAGCAACACTTACAGTTTCACACAGTGAAACATCTACTGTAGCACCATTTAACAGGTGGTACAGAAACTCTGACCTCATACAGCCAGATAACAAACCAACATGACAGATCTACAGTAAGTGTGTAAAAATCGGATTAACTACTAGCCAAGCATGCCAGTCACACCAACTACAAACAGAATAGCATTTAAACATAGTAAAACATTGCACACAGCCACATGCTCCGGACATTTGAAAAATGCAGTTCCTGAATCAACTGCAGGTCTAACAGATTTACCTCTGTCTTCGGTGCAGACAGTTGATACTTCACTCTCATCAGATATGTTACTGATAGCAGCACGGTATCATTACTACACAACGACAACATCAGAGTATAACAAACTCAGAAATCACGGATGCCATCATTCCAACAACAGACCGCCATTGGCACTACTATCACATTAGCTCAACATCCGGGTGGAAAAAAGACGAGACTTAACGGCAATTAAAATTGTGCTTGTTACTAACGAGATCACACAAACTCAGCCAGTACATCAGCAGACTAGGTCACAGGTTAACTCCCCGAACCAGAGAAGCCTCCAGAACGATCTCAAAGTCCTTGAGCGACTCAAGAACCTGAATGACAAACTGGAGCAATGACGGATCTCGGAGAAATGATTGCTCTTCATACATGCTGGTTGTCACTCGTGTCTTGCTGATTATTTTGATCCACCTCGGCAGCAGTCGGTCCCTACAGATACAAAACATACACACACAAGCATACAGGACACACACTTTAAATTGATCCACAAGTTGTCCTAATGGACAGACTTATACAGATAATCTAAAAAAATATATGTGTGATACAAAAATGCTTTAAATATAAGACACAGTAGATGGCAACTGTTGTTAAAGATGGCTGTTGCTAAAGCCACCTATAATGTATGCATCAAACCTAATCAGGCTGCTCTTTGTGGCCATTAATTCAATATAGGTATGTCTTTTGTTGTACAACTCTTCAGAGATTGGAAGCAATCAAGGCAAGCATTTATTTTCACCGAACTATCCACCATGTTTTTAAAGTACAACTTCTGCCTACCCCCTCTACCTCTGCACCTATAGTTTAGCACCATTCTAATCTAACTTTGTCACAAACAGCTCCATATTTGTTATGCAAATTTGGGAAATTTAGATTTTGCCTCACTGTCATACTACAGCTCTCAGATTCCTCTTAATTAAGCATCTTAATACATTTGTTTTTACTGTTGCTAGTTTTATTGACACTACTCCGCTTACTCACATTAAGCACTTATACAACATCAACAACCTTCACTTGTACTCTGCACAACAAGTATGACAATTTATCTTCAAACTGACGAACATCTACAGTGATGGTAATAAAAAAACACTCAATACCTAACACCGATGCAAATGAACAGCTGAAAACGTCCATCTTTGCCAATGGATTCCGACGCCTGGTTGATGCACGAGATGACGTAGCACAGTGACTGCATCGTTGTCGAGATTTCTGGTGCAATTTCATAGTTCTCCGTGTCACCCAGCAACGTCTCGAGGTATGACAGCACCTTCTCTGTACATTTACATTTCAAATCAACTTCAACGCGAAAATTCCGCTTCACAACATTAATCTCACCTTCAGCAATGTGTACCCCACATAAGGCCGGGGTACCCCTTTCCTTACTTTTTCCTCTTTTGTCCATTCACTTCCTCATCTTTTGCTCTTCTTACTTTTCCCCCTTTTCCTCTTCTTGTTCGCTTTACCTATTTTCTTCTTTTGTCCATTCCTTCCCTTTCTTCTTTCCCGGTGTGATAAATGTAGGCGCTAGCGTAATAATTTAAATGAGCCTCTCGATGACTTTCCCTTTTTGAGTGGCTGCTGAACAAAAAGGCAGCCAGAGTTGAGGTTAATATATCGCTCACCTTCCTTCACCGGGTAGGGATAGCTCTCCACCCCTGACCTTTTGTCTCTGATATTTGTGCTGAAAGGGGACGTTAAACTCCCAACTAACTTCAACAACATGTACTCAGCACTTCACTTTCCACATACTGGAACTGCTACGACAATAACAGCAGAATCACAAATTTCAGAATAGCACTTGCCGAGAAAATCCCAGATAAAGAATCGATTGCGGAAGAGTCGCGACGACTTGAAGCCGAACTGGAAAACATGTTCCATGCAATTGACAAGACCATTCTCACCACAGAGCAAACCTGTCAAGCTGCCTCGCTACATAACACATGACAATGCTCAACATCAACAACGAGCCAGATCCAGCCATAAAATATTATAATTAACCACACCATCCACCTTTAGTGGCATAAATGCCACATGTCAACAGTTCATGCATAAAACATGTTCAAACACAGACGGGAAGGGACGGTTGAGTCAATGAAGAAGGGGGAGGGACGGTTTAATTGTATGTGGACGTCCACATTCATAGTAGGGCTGCCAACTTCCTATTTTGTTAAGTCAGGACGCCCACGTTCTCTTCAATATCTCAATCCATCCTATCAGCATGCTTATGTCCTGCATTATGATCTAGTACAATGACTGCATTGTTGTCGAGATTTCTGGTACAATTTCACAGTTTTCTGTATCAATGCACAAAGTGTCAGTCATTGCTGTACATTTGTATCACACTTCGCTGCACTGACCACTAGAGTTGGATGATGGCCACTAGAGATTAATTGACTGTAGCTACTGGCTTGATTAGCATGGAGTAGGATATCCAGTATTGGCTTAGAACTACAGATCTGCAGGGTGGGTGTAGGAAAGGTTACGCCAAATGCAAATGAAAGCAAACAAGGAAAATGGAGGGAGTGTGAAAACTACAAAATTTGGCAGATGTCCTTTACAAATGGCCCCAAAGGACTGTTATACAGTGTCTCTGTAAAAACCAAGCCAACTTTGACTCACTGTAACTTCAACATACATCAACCAATCTGAATAATTTTTGGTATACAATATGTTCAGATAGTCAAATAATAACTGCAAATACTATTTACAACCAAGTCACTGGGTGGCTCTGCGATCAGACGTCTCAGAAAAGAACTGGTTGGTAATAGAACATGTTCAAAACGACAGCCGTTTGTAATGCCACATTCTCCACTAATCAACGAATTTATCGACGACGCTCTACTGAATGCGTGCCTGACTGTCAATTAGGTGCTACTTCATTCAAGTCGCTGGTGTCACAGACTGCCTACTGTCTCAAATTTGGTAGTCAACACCCTAGGGTTCAGGTCCAGACTGTTTGGTGACCACAGATCTGCTGAGATGAATTCTGGCGTCTACTACAGCAGCAGCTAAATTGTCTCACAAGCACAGTATGCACATATGCTGTCCTACAGTAGCTTTTTAAGGCAGTACAGACACACAAATCTACGAGATAATTAAACAAGTCTGTGTCATTAAAATACTGACACATATTGTCGTTCTGATAAAAGACTGTGACCTCCCACCTCCCACTGCACTCAATTGAACACAGACAGTTACTCATATTCACTAACACAACATATGCTGCAGCACGGATCATGAAGATGGGAAAAGTAATGACATAAGGTCAGCAAAGCTTGCCTCTTTTTCCGGTTTGTAGAAATGTTTGACTAGATTATTGACAGCATCACAAAGACTCTCCTGAATCTCGTTGCAGTGTAGACCTTCACAAATAGTTACAAAACAACTGATGACACTCCAGCTGACAACAGATTGCTGGCAGTATTTTGTCATACACTAATATAATACAAAACAATCACCTTAACAACATATTTCATCAACAACACAAACAACAGTCATATAGCAAGCTTTCTGCGCAGTTAGTCATAAGTTACTTTGAACGTCAAATGTGACACATTGCATCAGTATTATTGATAAAGGCAAAGGTTTCTCATACTCGTTACCGAGCAATGGTCTGGAACTGATCTCGGTGTACAGCCTGCAAAAAGTATTCCACCCGGCGGTAGGTAGGTTGTCATTACTTTCCACCATGCCTGTGGTTACCTTCCCAGCCACACAGCATCACTGCCCCTTGGCCGATACCAAGTTATACTGCTTGGTGAAAAGAGGCACGTAGGCGTGCACAACTTGCCCAAGGTTGTTATGTAACTATGCCCCAAGTAGGATTTGAACCCACGATCTGTTGATCGCAAGTCCAACGCTCTATCCATTGTGCCAATTAATTGGTAACTTTAGGACATCAACCAGGAAAACAAGAAACACTCATTGTAAATATTCTGCTTTCATTCAGATGCATCTAGACAACGTTGTGAAAGTTTTGAGTTGAAATGTAACAGTAGCAATAATGGAGTGCATAAATCGACTGGGCTGTACAGAAAACAGAGCAGAAGAAACAGTCACTCAAGGCTCACGTGGTTCATTGGACCTCCGTGTGACGCTTGGAGAACGACATCGAGGTGGTGTACGACATCTTTCCATTAATTCTGGCCACAACATAACAGACCAGCATGTGCAGCCATCTGTTACTGGTACTACGTCTACGACTGACGCATAACATATAAACACAAACATGAGAATCACATAAAATTGGTCGACAGCTGCTATAATTTTAAATAACACAAAAAACAACAAACAAACCTCATTAAAATAACGAGAAAGTCCATCACCCCAAATTGATGACCATTACAATTTTAATGCATCTAAAAGCAGGTACTGCACTATAGAAGAAACAAAATGCATTTATCATATTGCAATTTTCAGCAGCAGGAACCTGAGCACATACTATTCAAAAACTGACAGACAAATTTCGTATTATGTGGATCTTAGATATTGATATATTCACCAGTAGTAAGTAATAACCAGGCATACAACAGCAAAACCGACCATTAGCATCAATGGTAGATGGAACTTGCTCAGCAACTAGCAACCGTTCAATAGCTCCATCGTCAACTCCTTTACCAAGCCAGCGGCCACATGGGAACCTATACTCAGTCAATGATTCACAAAGTGGCTCGGTATCAACTGCATACAACATCAACATTCCACTTACACACAACCAGAAATGATCAATGCTATGGCAAAACATCTAATTATTACCACACTGATGACAGGTACTCCAGTGTCCCGAAAAATGACTCACTTTGCAGTGTTCAATATTATTTTGCAGTTATAAGTCTATTGCAATAAGATTTAGCCTACAGTATCCTGATATAAATGGCTTTAAAATGCATAAAAATGCACGACACAATTCTAGAAAAAACATGTACATTTTATGATGTACAGTGAGCCGTAACTGCAACACATACATACAGCTAAATATTTTCAGTAATTCTCAAATCCTGTTTTTAAGGTTGCATTGACACTAAAGTGGTTCTAAACCTGTAGGTGTGACCCGTGATGTCGTTCCGCACCAAAACATGTTCGACCATCCACTTTGGTGAGATGCCGCTGTTGTCATGTCCTATTCTCATGGTTGTCAAGACTCCTAGATTCTTGTGCTGCACACCGACAACACAACTCCTTAGCCACTAGTCATTCATGTCTGTGCCAATCACAATACTTCATTGGGCTATTTCTCAATCTACTACAGGTAGAAAGGTGGCGCGGTGGCGCAACGGGTAGAGTGTTGGACTTGTGACCAACAGGTCGTGGGTTCAAATCCTACTCGGGGCAAAGCTGCGTAACAACTTGGACAAATTGTTCACACCTATGTGCCTCTGCCACCAAGCAGTATAACTTGGTACCGGCCAAGGGGCGATGCTCTGCGGCTAAGGAGGTAACTGCAGGCCTGGCAAAAAGTAATGACAGCCTACCGCTGGTCAGATGACTCATAGTCACCTGCAGGCTGACTGCCTGTACAACGGGATCAGCTCCGGGCCCAATGCTCGGTAACGAATATAGGAAGGCTTTACCTTTACTAAGGGTAGAATAGTGCACGTCTTAGTTTACAGGTTCTGAGTGATCATGTGAACAGACTCTCCCTCCTTCCTCACAAACATACTGCAGAATGACTGAGTGCCAAGATGGCCTAAAGTTGTCTGATGTCATATGCACTGGCTTGACTAAGACAATTCTACAACTCAACAGTTGTTGATCTCACATGCTGTGATTGATTGAGTTAAGGTATTATGTCCCACCCGACACAAAACAGGTCATTTCGGAGACGTTCTTCCCAGCCAATGTCTTGGTTTAGTACTGGAAAACGAAAACAAACAACAAAAGCAAACATGCATCCATAACAAAATATACTACAACATAAAATTAACACAAAAAATAAAGCCACGTTTGGTTGCCTCCTACGACCTCTGGCCTAGAAAAAGAATGGGCCTATTCTGAAAGGAGTAAACAGATAAGTCAAAAAGTAAATCAGAAGGAAGTAAGTAAGTAAGAAAAAAGCATAAGGAAAGAAAAAAGTAAAGAAAAAAGAAAGTAAGGATGGAAGTTAAGTAAACACACAAACAATTTATATAGCGCAAAAATCAACACATGAATCATGGGACATTACTTCCCCGCAGCCCGTATATGCTGTGACTGCATGCAATAAGCATGAAAGCAGAACCAGCACACATACATCCAACACAGACAGGATTTGTTAAACCTACCTACTTTCCTTCGATCACTGCTGGCTGACAAGGTTGTCAAAAGACAACCTACAGGGATAGACGGAACAATTGTTTACACGCTGAGTACCCTTCAAAGTACAGAAGCCAACCAGAGAAAAGCATCCACTTGACAGACATCATCATTTCTTGATAGACGAGGGAACGGACGTCTTATGCTGGCTCTCTGATACCATTATACAGCATACACTTCTACAAGTAACTACCTTGATGGTGATATCTAAGGTGTGTTTTGGCAGCTGAATTTCTTCAGTTTCACCATACTGTCCTCCGATGCTCAGCCAGCAGTTGGCTGTTGTTGAACCTCCTCCGCTGAGCTTCAGTCGTGGAAACACCAGCACTCTGTACTGGATTACTACAATCCAGAACAACATCAACCACAACCAGCTCCTTATTGGAACAGTTAGTAAAGCATGGACAACAGTGATCCATCAATGGCGATTTAGACTACTTACCTCAATACTTCAATCGTCCTCCTCCTCCTAGCTGAATCTGGATCTGCTGATTCCCTCAGGTCTCCTCGTCCATCTGTTCTGGAAAGGAACGTTTAGGGCAAGTGGCACAGGTTTTTTATAGGTCAGATGTCCTTCCGGTCATCCAACCACGTCAAAGTACTGTAGGGAATATGTGAATGCTTCACTACACATATCAATCCAAACTAAACAATAACGTGTTTAATGGCCCTTTGTCCTGGACAACCTGTATGAAACAGTAAAAAATTAGACTCATACAAGACTAACAGTCGACTCTTCGCAAATTACGTTTGTGCCAAGTTCAAAGTCATGTGACACTAAAACTAGGACAAATATCAAAAACCCGGCCCTGGTTTAAGAATCTGTGGTCAGTTGCCAGTTCCCATTGTAAATGGCAAAGAGTTAGCTTTTGAAAATGGCCGGATTTCCAACTTTGAAGGGCTTGTGACCTTGACCTTGGATTGGGTCATACCGCATACCTTCGTGCATCACTCATCGACCTCTACCTATATGCCAAATTTCATTGAAATCAAAGAAACTTTTTGTGGACGGAACGACGGACGGACAGACATTTGAGACCAGCTTTATTATGTTGACTCTGTCAAAGAGTCGACCTAAGGCTACCCATACTCGTTACCGAGCATTGGGACCAAAGCCAATCACCGGGGGTACAGGCAGTCACCCTGCAGGTCATCCACTCGGTGTTAGTGAGTGAGCCAGTACCAGAAATAAAATGATTACTCATTCAATCCACGTAATTCTCAGTATTATTCAATATCTTTAATTAACTTTCTCCATTTACTACAGTCCACAGCAGACTTCTTGTTTAGTTGTTGAGTCCAACGGTCTTTTTCCACAAACTGTCTCCAGTTTTTCTTTCGTCTACCTCTAGGTCTTACACTCTCCACTTCATAACCCATGTATTCGCATACCAAGCAATACAACAAATTAGAAGATGGACTTCGAAGCCCCAGCATCGACATGGATGCTTTTGTAACCACATACTTAAACCAAAGCTTGACCTTTACCTTTGACCTCCAGAATCTAATCAGGTCATCAGTAGGGACTAGTGAATATTCCTGTCAGTTTTATCAAAATTGTTCAAGCTGTTCAGGAAATTTCGTGGTAACAACATATGACCGTGCGAAAGGTTTAACAAACAGATGGACAAATGGAACAGCCTACAAACACGTCTTCGCCGACACCGTCTGGTGGTGCAGGCACAAAAGTAGCAATGCTGAGGCGCAAGTACATTAAAGCCAATGTCAGAGTGCTACAATCACAATCAACATGGTTCAGACAGCAAGGCAGGTACTCACATGTAGCTGTGAATGCCTTTGTGAAGCAGTAGTAGTCGACGGCATTGAGAGACAGCAGATGATACAAGAACTGTTCACGTTCCTCTTCACAGCGCAGAAAAGCATAGCGACGATACCGACTTCTAACGACATCCGACAACCAGCACGCATTATCACGTCTTATCTGTAGTTGTTTTTAACACAAAATACTTTATACTGCCTCAGGTTGACTCAGCCTTCTACCCTCTGTGGGATGGCAAAACGAGCACCAACCAAAGGGTGGTGATGCTCTGCGGCTGGGAAGGTAACCGCAGGCCTGACGGAAAGTAATGGCAGCCTACCGCCAGGTGGATGACTTTAACTGCCTGTACACCGGGATGAGCTCTGGGCCCAACGCTCAGTAACAAGTATGGGAAGCCTTTACTATTTACCTTACATACCACAGTAGAAAATAAATGCCTGGTCAGCCAGCAATTAATCTGCTACAGAGATAGTGCTTTGACACTGTTAGTCTGATGGTTGGATGATAGATAGACATCCAGCGCCTAAAAAGCCTGTGACACTTATCCTGAAAGGTTCTTTTGCACGAGATGAAAACCCACAAAGAATCAGTTGATCCATGTTCACCAAAAGCAGCTGTCAAAATGAAGCTCATGGTGGCACATGGTATGTATAATCAGTCAGTTAATAAAATAAGCACTGCATGACAATACGATCATTATTCTTTTACATAATCTAACCTAATGTAAACAGGCAAATCAACGGAGAACTCTCTTAAATCGAAGTCTACCAGCAGCTCTAAAAACAGTGTAAAAGACTATAACTAAATGATGGTATTCAGAATTCAGTGTGTAGGTACAATTTGTCATCTGCATGTGACCTGAACATGGTTGGTTGGAGTTTAACGGCGCTTTCAACACAATGTAGGTCATATCGCGCCTTTAAGGTAAGATTATATT
>Ga0209780_1004843_pt1 | contig 10486 bp, 5 predicted proteins | sample WorMetexBAHAMAS2_FD_187384 | JGI IMG/M metagenome (GOLD analysis project Ga0209780, IMG submission 187384) | Marine gutless worms symbiont microbial communities from Max Planck institute for Marine Microbiology, Germany - Inanidrilus exumae... | ecosystem: Host-associated > Annelida > Digestive... | reverse complement strand
GAGATGTGTTGAAGAGCGTCTTGAAGGTGAGAAATGCTTGAGTCGAAGTTGAGTGGGTGAAAAGAGAAGAAGAGCTGAGTATCATCTGCGTAAAGGTGGTGGTCGAGGGAAAGAGAAGAGATAAGATGACATGCATGCTCAATTGTTCTTATAGGATACTGAATTGGAGTAAATTCGAATAATCTAACTGGCGCTAGGAAAAGGGGATTTTTGTGAAAGCCTAAGAAACTTCGTATAGGCCTACTACTGGATCTGGATAAGTAAGTAGCAACGTCATTCGAAGGTTAATACGCTACTGGCGGGATCTTGGCCACGGTGATCAGCAACGGCGAAAGCAGGTGCGTAGATTATAGTTAGTAATGTTGCTGTCAAAAATGTATAAACTCATTTGATGAGGAATGGATGAAGCAGACTTCTGTTGCTTACATATCAACTCTTAGGCAAATTCCGTCCGTCAATGTCCAGTCCTCCAATATCCATGGCGCAGTCCTGCAGTTTCAGCGCTTCCGAAAATAGCGACTCCAGTCGGAACTCGAGTCGAGTCGTCTCACAGTGAGACTTGAGTCCGCCACTCTGCTTGACAGGAATGTTCGTTTCATTATCGTGGACATCGCATGCTAAAGTGGTCGCCTCGTTTATCTACACGACAGTCTAATTTCAACGAGCCGTGTGATGTATCCCACGCACGCAGGCGGATAACAAGTGCTCTTTGAGTGGATTTACGATCTGTAAAACATGCACCGCGAGTTCAAAGACCGGCTAAGCCGCCGGATCAAAGGAAGATCAAAGCGACAGGTGCCGCCTGATGAGCGGTCGGTAATTGTAACATTTCGTTAGCTGGTCGCGAACGCCGCTGACTTTTATGATCGTCGCGGCAGCAGAAATGTCTTACGTGTCGGCTTCTGCGACGTGTCAAAATCGAGTGTAGACATGGCATGTCAGTGATTATGCAGACCACGTCATATTTGTCTAAGTTGCTGCTGCGAGATTGATATATTTTCGAGCTTTCTCTCGTTCTTGTTATAGCAGGATCGTTTACTATTTCTTGAAATACGCTAACGAAGCATGAAAAAAACTAGAGAGTTCTTTACGATACACTTGCAATAAGCGATTAGCAGTTTACATAGAATACCAAAGAACCAATGTTGGACATGATGTACTGTTAATATTACATCGGATATTTGTAACTACTCGAAATCAGTTGCTTGTAATTGTTTGTGACATTGTGTGAAGCAGTTCACTAAGAACTGGTTTCATTGACATCACATTGTGAATGGCAGCTTGCGGCTCGTTGTTTGCTCTAGACTCTTCATTGTCACTTGATGTATCTGACATTACAGGTATGGACTTAAAGTATGACGAGATTTGTTTACAGTACTCAGTACGACATTTGACGATCACAAAGCTGACGTCGCAAACTCATTAGCACACACCCACTAGCCTACTGTAGAGCACTGGAACTGTTACTACCCAAAAGATACTGGTATACAAATGCTAATATTAGTCTGTTTCATCAGTTTCTGGCAATTACGGTTAGCAGATGGTAATAAATTAAGGAATCATTATGACTTGCTACTACTCATTTATACCATTTCCGAGATGCAGCGCGATATTTGCAAAAGATAGCAACATTTTGTCTACCGCACGTATGAACTATTGCGTCGATCTCCGTCGCTGTTTATCCTTGACAACATTGGCCGATAATTAACAATAACAGTATTGTTTTGGATTTGCTATTTTCCGTCCCATTTGGGAATGACAGCGCTTAAATGTGGTGGTTAGTTAGGCGCCAAATTTAGTGAAATTCGGTTTTTGTCCACATTTTTGCAGGCTTGTTAGCAATATTGATAAAAATATCGCAATACCAATAACAGTATTCTGTGAAAAATATTGCAGTAGCAATACCATTACCTTTTAGCAATACTAGGCCTCCTATCAGCAAAAAGGTTCAGTGCTTTCTTGGTAAGGAAAAATACTAATAAGTCAGTTCATTATATCTTTGTCCAATACCAACTCTTGTTATTGGCATTACTAGCCCGCCTACACATAGTGTAGGGGGCCAGACTAGTGGTGATCGCTGTCGTCTGTCGTCGTCTTTCGTGATCTGTAACACTCGCATATGCAACGTAACTCACCAGGGGGCAGCACGTTACGGCGGGCCAGTAGTGTTACGTCCCTTTAGGGCGACACCTTGTTACACTATTTTGTGACTGAAAAGTAAGTAATTCATTATAATCAACATTCATCATATTACAACGTGTGTCAGACTGCGAGAGCACTGTCTGTAGAGCGTCGCCTAAGAAAAAGTATTGCTAAAAAGTGTTGCTAAAGCCAACAAGTATTGCACTATCCCTGGCAAAAATGAAAAATATATCAATACTTGCAATACTTTGGGGCTGAAGCCACGTCATGTGGAAAAGTTTCGAGAATGTCGGTTGATGGACGTCGGACAGAGCCTAGCGGTTAGTTCGCGCGCGGCATAACAGTGACGCCCTCTAGCGTATAGGTGAAACAAAGCTGAGTAGTGATTACCGCAGAAAACTCAGTACTGATCCCCGCAAGGTCTAGCAGTAAAGCGAACGTAGCCAAACTGCTGATCGACGAGGGGTGTACACCTTTCACCCTTTAAACTCTGGAATTACTTGACCGAAGTTCACCAAATGTTTATACAATGTAGCCAGATCATCGTAGATGAATCTTTTAAAATCAGAAGTGCGATATTGCAATCCGTTTCCGAATGCCAGTGTGACGAATAAAGGTGAACAGGCCGATTTCGCCAATTTTAACGCTAAAATTGGTTGCCATAGCAACGTCCCTGGAGCGATCGGAAACAGAAGGTCAGATCCGTAATCTGCGATCAAATACCTACCATAATGTGAAAATTAGATAAAATCGGTCAAGATCCTGATATAATTTGTCCCAAAGGATTTATTTCTTTAAAAATGAGGGGGTGCACGCCGACAACCTTCTTAAACTCCGGAGTTACTGGACCGAAGTTCACCAGATTTGCATACGGTATAGCCAGGTCATTATAGATGAACTTTTTTGAAAACAGAATGGCGATATTGCACCCAGTTTCCGAATGCCAGGGCGACGAATAACTAGGTGAATAGGCCCAGTTCGCCAATTTTGACGCTAAAATTGGTTGCCATGGCAACGTTCCTTGAGCGATCGGGGGAAAGAAGGTCAGATCCTTAACTTATGATCAAATACCTACCATACGGTGAAAATTTTATAATAGTCGGTCAAGTACATCATGAGATAGCTTGTCTCAAAATATTTATTATTTTAAAAATTAGGCGGTGCACGACGACGACCCTCTTAAACTCCGGAGTTATAGGACCGACGTTCACCAAACGTGTAGCCAGATAATCGCAGATGATGAACTTTTAAAAATCAGAATGGCGATATTGCAAACCGTTTCGGAATGCCTGCAGGGCTACGAATAAAGGCGAATAGTCCATTTTTTTCTAATTTTGACTCAAAAATTGGTTGTTATGGCAACGTCCCTTGAAGGAAAGAGAGGGTCAAATCGGCAATCTACGATCAAATATCTACCATACGGTGAATACTTGGTGAAAATCGGTCCAGTAGATCTTGAGATCTCTTTGCTGAAAAGTTTATTTTTAAAAAGAAAAAAAACTGAACGCAATCAGAACATAATAATAGCCCGCAGGGCATGCATGCCGCGCAGGCTCCATATAAATTGTGTTTCCTAATGAACATATTCTAAAGTTGGAACATGTTATTGGATGAACGGTTTTACTGGAACACAAATTCGTCACCGACACCACTGATGCGTGGAAATATTATATGAACTTAGTTGAAACAACTCACGAACTTGTGAATTTTCACATACAACAGTTCGTGCTGTCTGTAGCGTGTCCACACAATCGTCTACATCGGACTCACTCCGACAAGAAGGCTGTGATGGCTCTGCGGAGCGGAGTAGTCCAAGACGGCGTCACGGAACGAATGGATTGTTGGACAGGCAGTCGTGATGCAGATAACGAACGAGCGAACGGTCACAGCATCAATTACCGATAAGCGCGACGACGACGATGTATGACAGATCTCAATTTGGCCCGAACGAACCGGCGACGATAATGTGTCTCGCGGGCCACATCTGTCTGGCCGTCGGCCGGCCGGGATACTGAGGCTGAGCCGGGCCGGGCCGGACTAGAATGTCGAAGTCTACGGCCCGTTAGACGTCGCCATGTTGCCTGAAGCGGCGATGACGGTTGCCGAGTCAACTCGATCGTTGTCTCGCCAACATCCGCGTCGAAACGACAGAGCACCGCTCAGCACGACATGTCGCCATCAAACATGTAACTGGAAGAAGCCTGCACTCACAATAGTGCAAAGACTCACGCCGCGAAAACCCAGCGTGGCTTACGTGCACAGCAAGCGGCAATATTTCGTTCTGTCTGAAGACCGACACAGACGTTGTGACCTTGACCTTTGACCTTTTGACCCCAAAATAGATGGGTTACCCGGACTCATCATGAAACATTTGTAATATCGTTGTAATATTACGTTGTAATATCTAGCAGTCTGACACACGATGTAATATGATGAATGTTGTTGTGATCATAGCGGCGTCAGTTTCTGAGATATCGTCCTGAAAAGCAAACAGACAAATGACGGCAAAAACTCGACTCCCGCGACATGCCGTCTTCGTGAGTAACTACTTTGATCGTGCGCTTTCGAAGATATATGTTACTGTTAAAACTTGGTGTGTGCATGAATGCTTTGTAACCTATAGCATAGTAACTGAACTACCACTTTAGTGGCCCGCATAGGGCAGTCGGTCCGCTGTGTGTGTGTCTGTGAGTATTCGCACGATAAGTGTCTAATGACTTCTGACCTAGATATTTAGCACGGTGGTTCTCATTGATCCTATTTAGGTCGAACTTATTCTTCCATTGCTTTTAGTTTCTTTTAGTTGCTTTTTAGTTTCTGGGCCGTGCGCTAAATTAAGCTGGCCATCTCGTCAGCTTTTGAGCGCACGTTAATCTACCGTATCGTGTCGTATCATGACATGAGCTCGAAGATCAAGGTCATAGATCAAAGTACACGGTCACAGTTTGTAAAAAAAATCATGGGAGGAAAACATTTTCGGTGCCATGACGGCTGACGATGGCCCAGGCTGTGCTGTTAACTTAATAGCTTCGTCTTGAACAAGAACGTGAATACGGACATCGCTGGAGTCAAGTATACTTCGTGCAAACGTGATCGGTGTGACCAAAACAAAGGGACAAGTTTTGCGCCAGCCCTCCGCCAGGCGTGAGAGAAGTTTGCAGAGCGCTGAGTCATGAGCCACTTTATTAGCGACAACGATGGCAGATAAATGACTCAGTAATGACTAATGAGTAGCACGTCATGTGAGCACTTATCACTGAGTTATTATGGCACAGTTGGCACTGTGAATTAAACAAACATTAATCCGCGGGATTAAGATAACAGCTAAGAGTAGTTTTCGTCTGTGCAGGTGTACAGGTGGTGACGGATCTTGGGGAGTTTGATGGGTTCGGACGAACCCCCATGCGCCTTCATCACTGTGTAAAACAGCCGCAAAAACTATGAAACAGAAAGCAAAACAACTTAGCACGCTAGTCCACCGCGGTCTCTACGTAGAAGCACCATCTTATCTCGCCGAACTCGTCGTCCTGACTTCCATCCAGCAACAGAGCTGGTCTGAGCTCAGCCAAGTAGTCCTATATAATAGATATAGGACTACTTGGGTCAGCACAGTCTCTGTGCATCGCTGTGCCACGTACTCACTCGACACTCGGCGACCGCGCGTTCTCCGTCGCAGCGCCTCGAGCTTGGAACAACCTTCACCGCACATAAGACATATCTCCTCCATGGACGTCTTCTCAAAGAACTTGAAATCTTTTCTGTTTTCACGAGCATTCTAACTGTCGTGTTCTTGAGTGTTTTTTGTTTTATGTTTTTATTCTCCTGTTCGGCGCCCTTGTTATGTTTTTGTCTCATTTACGGCGCCTGAATCTGGACTTAGTTGATTGATTGATTGATTGATTGATAATGCTATAAGATGACAAAGTATTGTTTTCTTTTTTTCAGAGTACATCATTGCAGTATCACCAGTCCCCAGTATAACATCGTCCCCAAAGCCCTGGTTGGTGCTTTGCTTTTGGACCCCGCTGGGAGAATTCCCAGTATGGTTCAGGCGCAATTCTGTCTCGCAAACCCCCTGACGAATTCTTTTTTCTGAAATCCTCCATGTATCCGCATATCTCTAGGATGGATGCATTGTGTTGAATCTCGTTGTATGTCGGTTGTGAATCTCTTCAGCGTTTATTCGAATCTGAAGTCCGAAGAACAGGAACATAGGCGGACTGCAGTTTAAATATGAATTTATAAGAAATGGTGGCGATCCTGTACAATAGAAGTCCCAATTTTATACTCCATGGGATTCAGTGTGAAATACTCCATGCCGCCATAGAGACGAAATTCTGACAATGTTAAGATGCTGTTAAACTATCTGAAATTGATTTAGAAATTGGGCTCCATGTGTACAGAAAGGTGCAAAGTAACAGTGGCCCTTGTGAATGTTCGACATGTTGAAATACTCTTTTTCACACATCGTCGACGACAGACAAGTCAATGAGCCTACTGCACGTGTCAGTAACGGTCAGAAATACTGACACAAAATTGTTTAAGAAGAGTGATTACATTACATTACATTAGAGTTATTTAGGGCCTAAGTACAATACTGCTAAACCACTACTGATCAAACAATACTCCGTCCCGAAAACATGAAAAACGCCATGCTCCATGGTAATTCCATGAAGTATTCCACATAGAACGCCACGGAGTCTACACGGAGTTTCCAGATGTTTTGCCCACGCGGAATTACCATTCAAAGCGTTTTCCATGAAAATTTCACGGAGTATATAAAACTGGGACCTCTATAACGCAGGGTTGCCGAATGGTTTCTCGGACATATAGCAGGCGTCTCTGAGAAAACATGCTGAAGAGGAGCCGTAAAATAATGGACATTACGACCAGTTGATTGATTCACTCTACTACATACGCAGTACGCATTATAGGCCTGTTCAGGCACCGGTAGTGATGTTTAGCATTCATAACTCTCACGTTTATCGATCGGCAACGTGCGTGCTAATTCGGTCGCAGAAAACAGCGCACGGATGTGAAACCCCGCTACAGTGTTGACACAGTTTTCTGACACGTTGTCGACGCGTCGACGAACAAATGTCACATGGCAGTGGCATATGTGCACCGAGCGAGGACGACTGTCAGCGGTACAGGAGGACACGAGCGCGCGGCTGGCGACAGGCAACACGTCACGTTCGATGATGTGAATTACGTGACGATGTCACGCGATAATTCTCTGCTACCAAACATTCGCTGTTTCTGCGGCAGATGTCAACGTCACTCGGCAACCGTACGATGCGTCTGTAGTCGTCTCAGATTGTGGTCTTCAATACGCGCATAGCACAAATTATGTGTCCCCAAACGCTCCTTCTTTATTTCTTAATAGCTCTTACATTAAGACGCTCGGCTATCGCAGAGAGACCGCGCGACGCGCTGTGCCAGTTGAAATCTTGTCAACTGCTCTACAGCTGTATAATTACATTAGGAAAGGCTTGCCGCTTACAATAGATGAATGATCTTCAAGGTCATTGAAGGTAATCGGATATGGGGCGATATGATAGATATGCCATATGTAACTTCATATCACTGGTCTGCAGTAACAACAATTGCACCATTTCCGAAATATTACCACATGTTACAACGTACGTGACACTACGACCTTGAGAAGTCCTTACGTTTCGTACGACAATTGAAATTACACCCACGTACACTTCACAAGCCGTGTGTAAACATACCGTAGTTAATAATTGCGATACTGCCAGTAATATGGAAGTCAGAAAGGTTTCAAACAGCTAAAGTGGCCTTCAATGTCATTAAGAATCAGTGACATCGGTGTCGTTCGATAGATCACACAATCTTTCCTATTAGTGTTATGACTGTGTATCCATCTTGTACAGTTTCCGAGATATTACGTTATTTCCCAAAAATTTAAAGAGGTCACGTGACCCAGAACACACCCCCGTTGGGGGGTAGCCTATCATATGTACGTTATAGTATGTCAGTGTCAATCTGCACATCAAATTTGAAATGATTAGCTTCACCCATGGGGCCTCGGAGTTTTAAAATGGTTCACTGACCTGACCACGCCCATTTGGGCGGAGTCGTTTGTCATCAGAGCTAAAACTTGACATGGCCTGCTTGATTGTAAAATTTGAAGACTTTAGCTTCAATTATTCCAGATATATGAAGAAAACCCAAAATGTAACAAATAAGGGTGATTTTGGCTGGTTATAGTCACTTGAGGTCGTCGGCAATGTTACCATTCGACAGAGCGGTCGACCTCTGTTCACTTTTCATAACAACTATACGGTGTCTCTGTATTGCATCGTTTTGTAGAAAGTCGCAAGTTTTTCCTACTTCCGTTGGGGGCAACCCTATTGGAATTTAAGTCAAGTTTTTGGTTTCAGAATATACAGTCCCTGGGCTACCATGAGCGCGATATTCATGCGCGATGATGTGTTATGTCGTTCTGATGGAACGCCGGCTTGTGTCGGACAGACATACACACGGACGGACATGTATACAGCTGACCATTATAGCATATACCGCGCTAACATATCGTCGGACAGTAAAATTTATCAGATTTGTAATATTTTTTGTTGCATGGAATCCAGAAGAAATTTAACGTAAGCAATTTGAGTATTCCGCCGTATCTGAAATATGTCGCCGCACAATCTTGTGAAACAAAAAACTAGTTCATCGGTCAAAGTTACGTTGTTTCCATAGAAAGCAGGCTAGGTGGCTCCGACTCTACTTTAGAAGTACTGCCGTATATTACACTGACAACGACTAACGCTGCGCTGCGCTGTTAATCCAAATATCGCTTTATCCGCGAGTGTCTAAATAGCTACGGTTCAGGTGTCGACGTATGAATGAATAGGTCCCATATTTTGTTACGTCAATGTCGGTATGGTTGCGAAATATTGCGACGAGCGGGTCTCTATATCTCTTTTTCTGTTTGTCTGTTTGTCTGTCCGCTCGCTTATCTCAGAAACCACACGTTCCAAGAAGGATATTTACCACATTTTGAAATTCAGCATTTTGTTTTTGTATATTTATTAGCAGTGTCACCTAGCAGCGCAAAGAAAAATCGAATGTACGTGCGCAGCTATCATCTCACGGATGTATGTACTGTGCAAAAACGGCTGAAACGATCGAGATGCCGTTTGGGAGGCCGACTCATGTGCCGGGACCTAATGAACCGTCTATTGAATGGGATCGAGATCCCTCCACGGGAGAGGGCAATTTTCGGTGTTGTCCGGCCCACTGAAAAGCATTGGGAGTCTCTGCTGCGGTGTACGCAGCAAAAGAGTTCATTCAATCCTCAGTAATGCGATGCGGCCTTTCATCAAAATTCTTTTGTCGCTTGCTAATTTTTACGGCTTAACGGCGATATCATATTCACACATGCACTTTAATGTTCAAAATGTAACGGACAAAAGACGTCAAACTTTACGCCTCCGGCGACGTGCGCCGTCCGAGCTTATAGTCATGCTCTCGCCAAGGTAACTTTCACGTCCGTTCTACAGTTGCCCCGCTCTGAAAATTTCGGGGAAACGCACCCGGAGATGAAACCCCCATAACTTCTGCATCTGTTAAGTGAATCTAACCAAATTAGAAACGTGAAACTAGAATGAAATCATCCATAAATCGAGAAAATCTAGTAAGAATTGCTCAAGGGATACACCGCTAAAGGGGCGATTGTATTCCCACATTTCGTTTAAAAGTTTATGGGTCTCTTCCCCATCCGTGTAACGATATAGGTGAAATTTGGCGCGGAATAGTCAATGGAACGAAAAACCGAAAAATTCTACCTCCCAGTAAATTAAACGCCAATGGGTGCCCTCCGGGCGATCCTGTAGGTAAAGGGAAATAAGAGAGTAAGAGTATACGCAAAGTATAATGATACTACGGCCCAGCATCCCGCCTACAGCGCTCGGTTACTTGCTCGGTTACTCTTCGCGCCTACGGCGCTCGATCCGTTGCGCTGCGGTGTTCGCTAACCTGCCCATGACCATCCGGAGGGTATAAGGATGCAACATGCCAAATTTGGTCCAGATTCGCTCCAAATTGTGGCCGTGCATAAGGATCAAAGAAACAGACAAACAGACACACACACAGACAGACAGATTCGGTTTTTAGCAAACGTCAACGTATTACGTTACGTTTGCTATATGCTATGGGCCGTCCGTCTGTCGTCTGTCTGTCTGTCGTCTGTGACGTTGGTGCACCCTACTCAGGCGGTTGAACTTTTCGGCAATTTTTTTCACCATATGATAGCCCAGGGACTGTAGTTTTCTGGTGCCAAAAATCGTTGGTGGGGGACGCCCCTTTCCCCCTGACA
>Ga0209780_1004841_pt1 | contig 10487 bp, 8 predicted proteins | sample WorMetexBAHAMAS2_FD_187384 | JGI IMG/M metagenome (GOLD analysis project Ga0209780, IMG submission 187384) | Marine gutless worms symbiont microbial communities from Max Planck institute for Marine Microbiology, Germany - Inanidrilus exumae... | ecosystem: Host-associated > Annelida > Digestive... | reverse complement strand
ACCATTGTTTAACGTCCAACTTGACACGCAGCAGAGACTGACTGATTGATTGAGTTAAGGTTCACCGTCTCACCAGACACAAAATAGGTCATTTCAGAGACGTTCTTCCCAGCCAATCTCTTGGCTAATTACCAAAAAAACCGAAATCTATCACCACAAAAGCAAACATGCACCCATAACAAAATATGCTGTAATACAAAATACACGCAAAAACTAAAGCCCGGTCGCCTCTTACGACCTCCGGCCTGGAAACGGAACAAGCCTATTCTCAAAGAAGTAGATAAAAATAAGGAAGTAAATAAGTAAGGAATAAAGAAAGTAAGGAAGTTAAATAAGCAAACAAACGATTCATATAGCGTCTGAAATATCAGAGAGATGAGTCTCTCATGGAGGTGCTGCAGTTTGGCCCAGATATCACCCAAAGTTTTGGTTCAGTGGGCCAGTGCACTTGCTCGCAGCAATAACTGGCATATGTATTCGATATTTTTATGTGTGACCGCCCATCACAAAATCAGTATTAAGTCGTAATTTTCACATTATAGCCTGTAAGTAGTTTGGACTTTTCCTAGAGGCACGGCTCTTTTAGCGTCTTTTGAAGCCACACTCACCCCATTTGAGGGCTGTGATAAACCCGCATACAAAGCAAGATTTTCTGGTGCCAATCTCGACTCATCAGATAAATCCGTTGTCGAGTTAAAAAGGAAGACAAGTAAGGTAATTAAAAACAGTGCCAAAGGCGTGCTGTAACTTGGACACATATGAACCTATTTTGGTAATTTCTGCCAGCAAGCAATCAAAAGATATTTTACTTTCCCACTGCATCTAACTAATGCTTCTGCACTACCTTGCGATACACAAAATCCAGAAATTGCATTTTCTATATATATAAAGCTGCCGCGTCTGTCTGTGTGTCTGTATTCCGGATTTTGACCTCTAGAATTTAATCGGGTCAGGGGGTAGTGAATTATTCCCAGTAAGTCTCATCAAGACTGCTCAAGCCGTTCATAAAATATGTACAGACGAAAGTGGCAGATGGACAGCCGAAAAATATAATGCCTTAGCCAACACTGTTGGGTGGCAAAAGCACAAAAAGCCTCACCAGTCACCATGTATACACATAAAGTTTTTAAAATGAAGTATTGCTTCCCATATTCATTACCCAGCATTGAGTCCAGAGCTGATCCTGGTGTATAGGCAGTCAGCCCGCAGGTGACTATAAGTCATTCACCCTGTGGTAGGCTGCTATTACTTTCGGCCAAGCCTGCGGTTACATTCCCTGCCATAGAGCTTCACCAGCTTCACCGCCAATTGGCCGGTACCAAGTTATACTGCTTGGTGACAGAAAGACATAGGCGTGAACAACTTGCCCAAGGTTTTGCCCTGAGTAGGATTTGAACCCACGATCTGTTGATCACAAGTCCAATGCTACACCCGTTGCACCATCAAATCGAATGACGGTGCAAGTAGTATGGAGCAATCAAAGAACACACCATCTGACGATTCTCTGAACAAACGATGTCGAATGACGCCCGAAGGTAATTGTCTTCAACCGTCCATAGAGACAGTTTCTACATAAACACCATTCCACATTACAGTCCTAACACAAGACTTTTGTTGGACGGTTGTAAAAGTTTTACCGCCTTTTCAAGCTAATTTAGGTTAAATTACGCATTCAGAGCTATACACTATCGCACAGATTTAGTTTAGCCAAAACTGTAATATTTTTGCAAGTTGAGTTGTTAAAGAGTTTATCAATGTTACCGTAACAATAATACTTATGTTGAGAATGCCTGTCTGTTGCCAACATAACGTTCAGTGTCGTATTTTTATGAGATTCAATCAAATCAAAAGTATTTGCATCAAATGTTTTGTCTTAGCAAAGATTTTCAAGGTTTTGCAGTATACAGCAGCAACAGCAACCACAACAAATGGTCAAAGAATTCTTATGAAAGGCTGCATAGTCATCTTGTCACCCCATCACAGCAGCAAATGAATTCATCCGACCTTGACTATGACCCCCATCTAATACATGGTTCTTTGGCCCCTGTGAGTCAGCCCCAAACGGCACATCGAGCACTTCAGCTACTTTTGCATACACGGCAGCAAAGTCTCCCGATGCATTTCAACGGGGCGAACGATCCCGCAAAATTCCCCCTTCTCCTTAGAGGATCTGAATCTGAACCCCATCTAATACATGGTTCTTTGGCATCAACCGAGTCAGCCTGCCAAACAGCTTCTTGGTCAATTCAGCCCACAAACGTGACAAACAAACACACCATGATACTGAAGAGATATGCAGCAATAACCCGCATTTTATTCATTGCATGCGATGCAACCTCACAACAACCGTTTTATGACCGTTATGCAGGTTAATCCATGTCAGCCAGCTAGAAAATGAATGATTTTGTTATTTTTGTAGAAGCAAACTTTTACTGCTCGCAAGCCCTTGCTCATTTCAACTAGCATATTGCCGTGTATGCAAAAGTAGCTGAAGTGCTCGAAGTGCCGTTTGGGGGCTGACTCACTCACAGGAGCCAAAGAACCATGTATTAGATGGGGGTCAAGTCGAGGTCGGATGAATTCATTTGCTGCTCCGAGGGGTCACAAGATGACTATGCAACCTTTCGTAAGAATTCTTTGACCATTTGTTCTGGTTGCTGCTGCTGCTCTAAGACAACTAGGCGGCAGAGCCTATGAGGCACGGAGGCTCGTGCATCCTCAGAATTTTGGGCCCGGAAGCACGCTATGAAGCGTGCCTCCCCAGAATTTGTGCCATCAAATGCTGTTAGACCCATTATGGCTAAAAATGTTATACTAGATGCTTTCTGCTAGATTAAAAACACACAAAAATAGACTTCGGCCGGGGCTTCACCCCAGACCCTACTGGGTTAGCTTACACGCTCCCCCAGACCTAGTTGGTGGGCAGGGCACTAGCTGCCCCCATCGCCAAGAACCTCACCCCACCTCGACATTTCGGGCCTCGCTCGTCCATGCCTCCCCACTTTTGACTACCTGCAGCCACCCCTGGTAAAACAACAGTACAGTCGTTTAGTGCTATATGCAATGACTAAAATTTATCACATTTCCCTCTAGTGAACTATATTTAAGACTCTTGATAACAGATTAAGAATTCGTAAATAATCAACACCAACCACTTGAATGGAGTATGGAATTTCGTCAGGCAGGTGATCGAGCAGACGCTCTTGAACGATCAACTTCGCTAGTTTAACCGGATTCTGATCCGTCACAACAGAGGACGAATATTCCCAACCAGATGGATACGTTCTATCGAGTAAATAGTTCTACAATCCACAGCAGAGTCAACATAGAAACAGTACAGATGACATAAAATACACAGTAGTTAGTTAGTTGGAGTTTAATGTCCCCTTTCAGCACAAATATGGCTATATCAGAGACAATAGGTCAGGGGTGGAGAGCTATCCCTACCCAGTGAAGGAAGGCCAGCGATATATTAACCTCAACCCTGGCCGCCTTTTTTGTTCAGCAGCCACCCAAAAGGGAAAGGGATTGAGAGGCTCACTTAAATTATTACGCCAGCGCCTACAACAGGGGAAGACAACTATCACACCACAAGACTAAACTAAACCAAATACAACAAAACACCAGAATAAATCTTAACTAAACAATACAGATAACACAATCATAAACAAAAAAAACTAAACCCAGGATCGGTCGCCTCCTACGACCTCACGCCTAGAAATGGAGTGGGACAATTCTGGTATTAACCGGACTTTGATGCCCCAGCCTTTTGACGTGGATGCCTTCACATTGATTGCCTGTCGTGACTCTGACTTTTGACCTTCATAATACAATGAGATCATCAATAGGGGCTAGCGAATATTCCCTGTCAGCTTATCAAGGTAGCTCAAGCCATTCGTAAGATATCGTGGTAACAATATCTAACCGGATGAATGTTATAGAGGACACAGTCGAACCCTGTTTTACCTATCCGGGGATTATCTCCCTGTTCATCACGTGCATAGGAATTACGACAAGAGGCTACTTCGTGGTGAGGGGGGATTCTTCACGGGGGAAAACGTAAATGTGACACTGGCGAGTCGGCTGCAGCAGTCAAGCTCATGCTGTTATTGATTTTTTTGCTGCATACACCACTGCAGTGACTCACAGTGCTTTTCAATGGGCCGAACAACCCCCAAAACTGCCTCTTCACTTCAGCCCATCTAATACATGGTTCCTTGGGCCCACCTGGGTCCACACGTACCGTCCAATCGACATGCTGATCGGTTCAGCGGTTTTTGTACACCTTAAAAACATGACATAGAGACAGACAGACAGACATACAGACAGAAAGACCACGCTACTCCGTCTGTAGCAATAGGCCACATCTAGCTATTGCCACAATGCAGCCTAAAAATGAACAATAAAACCAAATCCAAGGCAGTAGCACAGTAGTAACATTATACCACACTTTTAGAAAAAGCAAGCATTGTCTACGTTCAACTAATGCCGGTTTGCACCAAGGGTGTTACATCTGCAGTGTGTCAATAAACATCAACTGGTCACCTTGATGTCAGCGACTCCGTCGCCGTCGACAGCAGATATCATGAAAACGTTGTCAAAGTTTGGCCAGCCTTCGCGATCTCTCGTTGCGCGACCGAGCTCCTGCAAACGGCTGTAGTATGACTCCCACATGTCCGGCAAATAGAGGTCGACACCGCTGTCCACCCTAAAGGAACCGTTGCAGTTGTCACTAGAATCGTCCGCATCGCGATCCGACATCGCGCCATCGTCTTCGACGTCAGTCGTTGCAGTGTCAGAATTTGGCATACGTGACGATATGTCGCCATGACTACCACTGACCCTCGTCTCCACAGAATCGCTTTCACCATCATCATCATCATCATGAAGGTTATCATAACTGCTCTGCAGAAGATTGCAGCTCTCTTGTAAGCTGTAGAGTCCACGACTACTAGCCACAGTGTCCACATGCCTACTTTTGTGCCTCGGAGCTTTATCTGTTGACCAATCTACATTCTTTCCTACCACGCCATCTGTCAACTTCTTAACGATGCTCAACAGTTTCTGTTTCTTCTTTATCTGGTCAATCTACAAAAACAAAAATGCAAACCGCAGACGTTTTATGTAATAATTAAGCAACAGCCAACGACGACTGAAGTGCAAAATTTTCACCGATCACAACAGCAACACCATCCAAGTAATGATTAGAAAACAAGTGTCGAAAGTAATTTGGAAAGGCCACATCATCGACTTATCACCCCTCGTAGCTGCAAATGGATTCGCCCGATCTCGACCCCCCATCTAAGTCATGGTTCCTTGGGCTCACATGAGTCAGCCTCCCCAACGGCATTACGATTGCTTCAGCAGTTTTTGCACAGGGTACATCCATGTGACCAACACACACACACACACAGACCATGCTATGTATGGCATATGTAGCAACAGGCCGCATCTATGCTATGCATGTGATGTGGCCTTACATTAAACCATTACAAGCAAACGGCCGACAAAAACTGCTAACTAACGGTTCTTTGATGCAGCACACCTGCACACCTCCCCCATCAGTCCTCCTCACCCATCTGTGCTGAAAGAGAACATCTGTGGTCAAGCTGCAAAGGTTTTTGTCCACCGCATCACTTTCTTGTCATCCAAATCAATAGTGTCAAAGCACTGTGGCCCTTTAGGCAACCTCACGTGGTACAAATGTCTTAATAATAATAATAATAATAATAATAATAATAACAATAACAACAACAATTAACTAGATAGAAAGTACTCTGAGAGAGTACAACTCCCCGCAAAAGCGAAATTTAGGGGTTTTGTCGCCAAAACACTTGGCAACACATACTATACCTGCTATTAGTAGTATAAAATGTAAACAATCGCCGGTCTACAGAGTTTTTTGACCGTTACTTCCACATCCCTCTACCAATCGTAACGAAACACGAACTTGGTCTTCTCTTTCCCTAGGAATCTTCACATAAAATTTGGTACAAATCCGTCCACAATCTTTTCAGTTATCGTGGTAACAGACAGACACATACTCCCTCGCTTTTGTGGAGAGAATAATACCCTTACAATGTTTATGGTGCTGTCATCATAGCCAAAGCCATTACAAACGTTCACCCAGTTCATTTAGTGAGTGCAGATTCAGCACCAGGTGGCCGCCAACCATCAGACCAAGTCAACCGACTTGGGCTGTGAATCTGCCGGTCAGCTGCTACCGTCCACATCACTATCTCCATTTATTATTATTATTACTCGGTCCGAATTATAATACTCATTTTACCATCCCGTGGAGGGTAACAGGCTGAACCGACCTAGACACTACAGTTAGAGTGTGCAGCTCGTGCCCAAGGCTGTATATCACAGTGGCTGTCGTGATAAACGCATGCTACCACTAGACCACTGCGGCATGCATGTAGATTGAGTTGTGATTTTACGTCCCACTCGACACAAAACAGGTCATTTCGGAGACGTTCTTCCCTGCCAATCTCTTGGCTTAGTACCGGTACTGAAAAACGTAAACAAACACAACAAATGCAAACATGCATCCGTAACAAAATATGCTACAACATAAAATTAACCCAATAAAGCCAGATTTAGTCACCTCCTATGACATTCGGCCTGGAAACAGAGGGCCGATTCTGGTTTTGGTGCTTCACAGATTTGTCACTTACTTACTAGGTGTCATACAATGCAAAATGCGCGGTGGCACCTTGTTCAGAACCAGGACGGACGGCGTGTTGGCATGCAACTGGAGCAGTTTGAGAATTTCTGGGTCGAGTCGCGACTGGTGCCAAATGTGAGACACGTCGACCAGGACGATGACTGATCACCAAACAACAACGCCAATGATTACAAACAACCGACCAACGCCAATGATTACAAACAACCGACCAACGCCAATGATTACAAACAACCGACCAACGCCAATGATTACAAACAACTGACCACTGATCAGTCACGGAATGACAAGATTTACCAAAATATCACCGCAGAAAAAAACAGAAATCCCAGCAGTACAGCAATAAGAAGAGTTGAGAGATTTTTGATAAAAGGCCGCATCGCCGACTTATAACCCACCTCGTGGCGGCAAATGGATTTGTCCGACCTTGACCCCTATCTAGACCTGCCTCCGTGGCCGAGTGGTTAACGCACTCGGCCGCCATGTGCAGTAGGGCGTGACGCGCTCAGTGGCCGGGGTTCGACTCGGCCAGGGCGCATCCGCCTACAAAAGAATTATTTCTAATAATTCCTATGCACATGATGAACAGGGAGATAATCCCGGGCAGAAAAAAAGAGGGTTCAACTGTGTATTCTATAAACAGTGACAGTTGCAGGCACCTTAATCTAGCAGTGTCAAGTCTGCCTGCCGCGCCAGCGTGAGTTGAAGCAAATAGACTTGGCCGGCCGCTGGTTGGCGTAATACACAGCGCCAGTCAGGGCTAAGCCAGACAGTAGGCCACGTCTAGAAGGGGCGCACTATAGAAATACCCGACAAGCTGCTCACTCCTACTCAAGCCCTCCTTCACCCTACACGTTGCTAACACACATCGCACACACCTAACAATTCATTTCCTTACCCTGGGCAAGCGCACTGGACCGCTATATGGTCTCAGTGCTGGGGTCCAGAGTAGGCTGGACCCCTGCCCGTAAAGAACAAACGAACGAACGACCCCATCTAGAAAATGGCTCCTTGGCCATGTGAGGCAGCTCCCCAATGGCATCTCAATTGGTTCAGCCGTGTTTGACAACTCACCCCACACACGCACACACTCACAGACACACACAGACAGACAGACCACACTACTTGCAACATCTGTGGCACAGGCTACATCTATCACCTACGCACTGTGCATGCAACACATGCTGCTGCTCGTTAAACTACTAAATTCATTATAGTGCATCTGATTCAGCACAGGAACTGACACCAAAACTAATAAAATAATGACAGTTGAGCCAACTAATGACAATCCCAACGAAGGTGACGGGAGGTTATGTTTTCACCAGCGTTGGTATGTTAACAGATATATAAGTATATTTATAGGTATGTTTGTGAACAACTTCCTAGCGGAAATTCAAGTCCGATTGTCATCAGACTTGGTCAGTCATACCATTGGCCACCTGGGACAAGATGATTAAATTTTGGAAGGTCAACGTCAAAGGTCAAGGTCGGTGGGGAAGGTATGCACTCTACTGAGCCCTTCTAGTTTTAATTATAAAAATACACGGCACAATTCGATAACCAATGGTAAAACAGCTATAATAGCAGAACCTGCCAAGAGACTTACAACCGACCGATGTCTGCGCTGAACATAGCCATATGTGGATCAACAAGAAGTGATGGTTCCAGTTTGTGTCTGTAAAAGCAAACACATAGTTGCGATGGCTTCAAATAACAAACCAACAACAGCTACCCGTTCTATCACCCTATATCCAGGACAACCCAATTAGCCAGGGACCAGTAAAAACACTCCATCACTCCCTATCCTTATGAGTATTACGCAATGTCTTTAATTAATTTCCTCCACTTACTGTGGTCCATACCATCGTCCTTGTTCCATAGCATCCTCCGATAAGAACCCGATTCTTTCAAAATCATGTCATCGCAACTACCACTAGGCCGCATCACATGAATACAAAGAAGGCTCTATTGTGAAAGACGTCACACGTAGTGTGGTCTGTGTGTTGGGCTCACGAGTGACCACTTGTTGCCCTTCGGTTTCTGTCGAATCAATCTAGCTTTTGGCAGATATTTCAAGTTGCATGACTCTCCAAAAAGCACACCTTTTTAGGCGATTGTGGCAATGGTGAGGTTGTCTGTCTGTCAGTCCGTCTGTGTGATGCTGACGTATTATTGTGGCTAAATGCATAAATCGATCGAGTTGCTTTTTGGTGTTAGTTTACTATACAGAGCAACTACCTCGCATTAGTCGGGGATCTGGAATACAGCTCAAACCTATGGAAATGCATATACTCCCTGGAATTGGGGTGCTGCATGTGGAAAATTTTCAACTGGATGACCTTTGTGTCACTAATACTCATTAAGGTGGCACAAGGGGTAGAGTGTTGGACTTGCGATCAACAGGTCGTGGGTTCAAATCCTACTCCGGGCAAACGCTGTGTAACAACCTTTGGCAAGGTGTTCACACATATGTGCCTCTGTCACCAAGCAGTATAACTTGGTACCGGCCAAGAGGCAGTGATGCTCTGCGGCTGGGAAGGTAACCACAGGCCTGGCGGAAAGCAATGGCAGCCGACCGCCAAGTGGATGACGTACAGTCAGCTGTGGGCTCACTGCCTGTACACCGGGATCAGCTCCTGGCCCAACGCTCGGTAACGAGTATGGGAAGCCTTTACCTTTCTCTTGTTGGATTTGTGAAGCGAATTTTAACCAACTGGTTGAGCTTCCAATAGAGTCAAGGCACCGAAAGGAAAACTTCTACACTTTAAATGAAACAATAATCAATAATTGTGCTGCACTTTAACAATAAATCTGTCGTAATAAAATTACAATTTACCGTTTTAGTTTTCCAGGCACGATAATTCCCGGTGTATCCAAGAACACCTGCAAATAACATTTGGCGTTAAACATGCGAATTTCACTAACTTTAAGGCTGCACTGCAGCAATAGGTAGATATGGCCTATTGCTACAGAGAGAGTAGCATGGTCTGCCTGTCTGTGTGTGTGTCTGTCTGTCTGTTGGTAACATTCACGAGCCCTGCAAAAAACGGCTGAACCAATCCAGATGCTGTTTGGGAGGCTGACTCGTGTGGGCCCAAGGAACCATGTACTTGATGGGGTCGAGATCCCTCCACAAATTTTTGGGGTTGTCCGACCCACTGAAAAGCATTGCAAGTCACTGGTGCATTGTACACAGCAAAATAATCAATAACGACAACACTGCGACTTCGGCAGCCAACAGGACTGTGGCAGCCAGTTCCAACGCTCCAGACTGGTCGGTGTCACACTGCACTGCCGCCTCCATGAAAAATCCACCCCCTGCGATGCAGCCTACTGTCAAAATTGTTTGTAACATTCTTCCGCAATAGTAACAACAACAGTACTGCAAAAATCTGACAAGTAATCCCAGTTCGTAAGCTACAAGATGTGCAGTCAGATGTTTCAGTATATATTTTACAAGAAATAACTGAATACATACAACTTGCTTTTCATCTTCGGTTAAAACGCCGAGCGTTTTGTATCTTGTTGTGTGGACTTTCTGAGACACGGGTGCCACCTAGAGTATTTTCACATGCAATCGACAAATGAAAGCTGTTTCAAACTAAGAAAAAGAACACAAACAATAAAAACCTATACAATATGATACAATACATTTAAGTGTGCTCAAAAACTGATCATACGGCCAGCTTAATCTGGCGGATGGCAAAGAAACAAAATAATAAGGAAAAACTAAAAACAAAAATCGAGTAGCTCAAAAGAAAAGGTCCGGGGCAAGAATCTGTGAAGGCAAATCTGTCAA
>Ga0209780_1004840_pt1 | contig 10488 bp, 5 predicted proteins | sample WorMetexBAHAMAS2_FD_187384 | JGI IMG/M metagenome (GOLD analysis project Ga0209780, IMG submission 187384) | Marine gutless worms symbiont microbial communities from Max Planck institute for Marine Microbiology, Germany - Inanidrilus exumae... | ecosystem: Host-associated > Annelida > Digestive... | reverse complement strand
AGATGTACATCACGACATCAACAGAATAGAGGATACGGTATTCTGTTACTATGCGCACAGTGCAGTCATGGACTTGTGAACTCGGCTATGGGGCAGATGCCATGTTCCACAGAACGTATTTCTTGTTACAATCTAATCTTAACTTCTAGAGAAGCAGCTGTTATGTAGTGAGTGTTTAGCTGTGTGGATAATAGTTATTGCATTTAACGGACATATGCACACCGTATAATATTGGTACTTCCCTATATACTGATACTGTACGTTTGGTAACAAAGATTGAACGTCGTTCGACGACCAATCAAGAGAGAAGATGCGTGTCGACCTGTCGCTTTGGCCGACGGTCGAACTGCATTTCGCTGCTTCTACTGCAAAAAGGACTTCTGCACCATCTCCGACGTAAACCGGCACATGGACTTTCACGAAGGTAACAGAGCAACGAGCTCTGTTCTGCTCTTGTGCACGACTATGTCTTATTCTGTTTGCCAGCAGGATTTCACAAAAGGTTTTTACGAGATTTCTGGAAAGGGTGCGAAAAATTACTATAATTGGATTTTTGAGATTTTCGCCCGAAAATGGGGCTTCTGACCTTCGAGGCCACAGGATGTCTGAAACTTCTGAATTTTACCCTGAATTTTACTGCGTGCTCTGCTACCCTCTCGCTGCGGCTCAGGGCTACTGCGAGTCTGCGGCTGCGCGGCGGATGCCCGCAGCTGTGTCGTGTGCTAGGTTATTTAAACGCCACTCACAAGTCCCGCCCTGCAGTATGACCAACAGTGTAAGTAAGTAAGTAAGTAAGTAAGTAAGGACTGTATTGAAACACACTTGCAGCTATACATGTACAGCTGAAACGATGAATAAAATACAATGCATGATAACAGCAGGAATAATACACAAGTTAGCAATCAGTCATTGAGCTAACGATAAAATAGCATGATAATAAAACTTCAGTTAGAACTGACAGGTAAATATGGACAACAGTAAAACAACTAGGTTTATTGATGGGTGAATCAATACTGTGTGAAGGAACAATAGTGCTATGTGAGTGGATTAGCGACGTCTTTAAGTGATGAGGTTTTAGTGATGTGCATTTGGCATCTGTTGATTGTGTGCGCGCAGACATTCGCCCTTATAAATGCCGCTTTTGTAACTACTATGCACGGACGAACAGTCAGCTGAAAGTTCACATGATGCGACATCAAGGTAACTGAATTATATTACTGCTATGGAATTTGTCTGTGTTTTGCCAGCATTTGTCAGCTGCTTTGTTAATCCATATTAACATATGGATTAACAAAGCATTTGACAGTTTGCTTAAATTTGTTAGTACAATATTGGCGTATAACTAAAGCTTTTGTTACGTGCCAGTTTAGCGGAGATCAGACTGATGTTATAGATGTCATCTGTCTCTACGTCTGACAGACACTGATATTGTGTCAAAATCACTGGCTACAAGTATGACGATTTTTACCAGACTATGGTGGAGGGATTGTGGTTTTCTCGCGTCAGGTATGGAATGGATATTTTCAGGGAATCCATCACATCCGACTGATCTGAGACGTCAGATAGAAAGGCATATGGCAAAGTTGCGATTTTGCGTAAAGATGTCTCATATACTGTACAAGGTAGATGCAGAGTTACTACTGACCACTAACAGGACGTCGTGTTTGGCCCAGGGATCACGTAAGGTTACCAGAAACGTTCTTGTGATCTCGAGTAGTGATCCCTGTTGCCGATTTCAAGGGCCTGTCGTCTCGAAAACAGTGCCACTATTGGCATAGTTACTACTAAAGAGTTGTACTGTTATAATGTACATGTCAGCAATGCCTTTGTTATGCTTTGCTTGCAAATAAAGATTCGGCTTGATTTTGTAAACTTTGTAAGATAGAATTAACAGACTACCAGTAATAAAAAAATAATAATCGTACCCACGCCAGTGTTTATAGTGCTGTCATTATGGCATAGCCATTGTGAGAGTTCACCTTCTTTGTCCATGCCATGTGGCCGCAACCTTCACGCCCACCATCACCATTTATTATTATTACTTGGCCCGAGCCCCGAAAGCTCACTTAATACATCATGCTACGTTGGGTAAAATGCTGAGTTGGCCTAGGCATTGCAGTAACGAGGTAGAGCATGAGTCCATGTCACTGTATCACAGTGGCTATCATGATTAAGGCAACTGAGATCAGATTTTGATTTGATCTTATTTGAATCTGGGATCTTTCACACCGCAGTTAGATCGTGTTATAGTAGTTATGCCTATCTGAAATCTGAATACAATACAAGAACACTGATGAATGACAATAATTAATAGCATAGACAGCTTTTGTGTCTCTGTTAATCTGTTCAGAAACTAAGTAAAAAGGAATCGAGCTAAATGACCTGCTGGAGCTGTAAGTATTTTAAGAACTGTGTTTTATATTCATCATTTTTCACCATAATGGTAGAAAAAAGTACATAAAATTACAAAAACTACAAAAAACTTAACTAAGCAAACTAAACGGAAGTACATGTAAGTTTCAAAACAAAATTTTCATACCGTTTTCCCAATAACACACTAGGCAACTCACAAACAAACACGGTTTGACAATAATGTACTATTTCTATATTAGATGTCCTAAACAACTTCATAAAAATCTGTTCACTGTAAAGTCAAGCGACTGCAGTATCCTTTTATCCAGGTTATAAATTTCTTAAGCATATAGTAGGATTGGTAGGTATTTATGTTTCAAAAGTTGCACCATGACTTTATTAGTCTTGGATCCTCCGTATGCACCCAGAACTATGCTATGGCTAAGCTATGCAGATGTTTTATTTATTTTCATGTCATCTTGTTCATCTGATTTAATTATTTGGTTAATTTTACGTTTTGAGCAATAATAATAATAATAAGCTTTATTAAACAGTTGAACAGACCGCAACTGTGTACATTCAGATGAGAAATATGTAGAAAAACGATAGTCATATCGGCAACACATCATTAACTATCCAAAAATAACTGTCTAATTATAAAGTTCTGATCATCTGTTTTAGTTGATAGTGAAAAGTTATGCCGTCGGGGGCGCAGATTATGTTGATGGCAGTTGGGTTCAGGAAGAAACCGGTAGAGAACGTGATGTCTGTTTCGTCTGATCCTGCTAAGCAAAGTTTCATCGGCATCTTCTGCGAGTTGGGTAGGAGTTGGATCATCGGCGCCGTATAACTGTAGACGAACACCACGACAGACAAAAGCTTCAATGCGATGTTTGTCAGAGGCTGTGGCAAATCCCCACCAAGCTGATGAAGCATAGAGCAGCTTAGCCATCACAACCGATCTGTAAATGTCTTTTAACGCTGCATCATTCAAGCCGTGAGAACGAAGAACTTTGAGAACATACATAGTTTGACCGCATTTACCAATGACGTCACGAACGTGCTCGCTGACGGATAGATGTTTGGTTATTGTGACACCAAGTATTTTTATTTGTGACTCACGCTTGATGTCGGGCAACGTCGGTGGATCTGGAATCTGTTGTTTACGCTTTCTGTCTTTGGAGATGATCTCCACTGACTTTACTCTGTTCAGTTTAAGGTTGTTTTTCCGGGCCCACTCTGCTACATGGTTAACCTCGGTTTTCCTGGACTGAGCGTTGCTCGTAGGAATTACCTAATAAGTATCATCAGCGTACTTATACATCAGGTTACCGGGCGTAACAGTAGACACGTCCGACGCATTTATGTCGTACGAAACCGGGCCAATAGCAGAGCCCTGAATAATGTTTGCTGAGACATGGACCATATCTGATATGTTGATGTTCCATATTTTGGTGCAGTGCTCGTGATCCTGAAAGAAATCAGCCAACCGGTTATATATTACGTCGAGTATATTTAGCAAGACCATCTTGCTTAGCAATGTGTCGTGACGAACAGTGTCGAAGGCCTTGCTAAAATCGAGAGCAGTTAGGCAAACGAATGAGTTAGTTGTGAGAAGATCGGTAATTGTCTGCATCAAAGCAATTAGAGCAGCCGTAGTAGACCCTGTGGGGCGAAAGGCAAACTGATCGCCATAGGAAAGTGGCATCGGAGGGTCTAGAATAGCGGGATATAAAAACTCCCTGACGACTATTCGCTCTAATGTCCTACTAAGGACTAATGCAATGGAGATTGGTCTATAGTCAGAGTGATTGAGAGGTGTGGCAGTCTTTGGTACAGGCCTTATGGAGGCCTGCTTCCATTGACGGGGAACCACTGACGTAGCCAATGATTTGTTGAATAGATACACAAGTGGTTCGCAGAAGACGGGGCACCGTAGCGGTGGGGGGAAGCTTGTCAAGGACTTGGAATAACCGCCACTCTGTGATGATATCGGTGTCTGGGTGTGAAACTGTGAGTTTACACGGTGGCTGCTGCTGGTATGTGGAGTCGGTTGAAATATCTGCATAGTGACGATTCAGTGACTCTGCAGTGATACCATCCACTACTCCGACATCTTGTCTGCGACCAGTAAGCTGACTAAGCACGTGTCAGTTATGATGCATTGTGCTATTACTTTGCTCGCTGGTATGTGGATGAAGTATGCCTCGGTTATTTTGATATCTGTGTCGCACTGTTGAATTCTGTTGAGGTGAATAAATACAGTCAGTCAGACAGTGTGCCATTATAGACGCTATTTGTTTATAGTTTGCAGTGTGAAAGCAATCACAATGAATATTTATATTTGTTAGTCTGAGTCCTTGGTATGACGTTCAAAAAATCCACGTTTGGCATGCCAGTGGTGAAGTTGAGTCAGAGTGCACGTCCAAAACATGTGTACTTGAGCCCAACTGGAGTAGGGGTTCGGACTTAATTATTCCGTTGCTGCTGAAGAAATCGTTATTGTAACTTTGCCGCTGAGTCAGATTTGACTAAGTAGTGGTGCAGTCATTGACAGAAGCAGAGCTCGAGACGGATGTAGGCCTGCTGATGTTGATGCTGTGTGATGCAGGAATCCGCGAGTACATGTGTCGGCTGTGCAACTACAAGGGCGTGACCCAGTCGGACCTGAACCGACACACCAAGTCACAGATTCACCTGATGAAGGCTCGCAATGAGTGCGTTCAGTGCTCGGAGGGCTTCGTTTCACCGATGAACCTCGAGCAGCATCGACAAGACAAGCATCCAACGTCGAACTCGGCCGCCGTTCACGCGCCGGTTGTTACGACCGACACCGAAGTCTTCTGATGTTGCGTACAGGATCAGTAACCACCGATAGTACATCATGGGTATCAGTCTGTCGGTGATGAACAGAGAGAAGGGGCATTTTCCACCAATGTAGTCTGATCACTGATATGTGTAGCGTGCGTGGATATTCTGCTGTTTTTTCACTGCTGCCATAACTGATGTGTCGTGTACCTTGTACCATGAGGTGTGTGTTTCCCAGGGAATGCTGTGGGATTGCATGACATCCGGTTGTTGATAGTCTTAAAGACTTCCTGTTATATTGCTGCTGTCTGTCCGCTGAATGTCCAAAATTGTCATTTGAAGGAGTTGAAGTACTCAACTTTTTCCAAAGCTCAGTCCAGGTCTGAAAGATTTCAGGCAGTAGTAAGAAATTTCAGCATTCCACGATCTGCAAGCAACTGTTAAACAATTTGCGTGGAGTTGACAAATTAGACAATCAGCTGACGATGGGGCTCAATCCATGTGATCCATTAACAGTTCATACACTGAATTTCTTTATATTTGTGCTGCTGCTCCTCCTACAAACAGTGAAATCTGAAAGTTTTTGTTACGATATCATTGATATGTGACTATTTATGTGTTCATACAACGAATGCTAATGCCACAATATCATCTCTGAATTGTGCCAAGAACTTACCAATTTGTTTTTTAATTCAGTACGACTTAATCATTGCATTTGTGCATATATCTGTACATTTGCAGTTTTTAACACAATATGATATTGTTTTGTTGCAATAATTCAACCAGTGTATCTGTTGCATATATTTTGTGTACATGCGTGTGTAGTTATTGATGATTTGTTAACATTAGGAGATAGACTTGTTTGATTTGCTGCAGATATAGTTGGTTGTTCTTTTGCAAGTGTGAACTGAGATTTCCAGTGGCATTGAATTTTGTGCTGTTGAGGTGTACATGTTGTCTGATGTATGTGATTCTGCAGATTGTTATTTGTGTGACGGTCTTTCTTTTTTTGCAGCTCACTCATTGACGTTGAGCCACTAGGATGTGTGAAGCAGGTTGCTGTGGGTTTTGCTGTGTACACCACCTAAACTGCTGCTGCTGCTGCTGTTGTTCAGTGCGTTTCTACCTCGTTGATCCTGTTGTTAATTTTGTCATTGTTTGTTAATGTTTGTTCACGTTTATGTCATGCTGTTTTGACTGAAAGTCGGTGACATTTGTGTTTATATTGTGCATTTACTGAGGTATCATGTTGTAGGTTTCCTGTTGATTTTGTTACTAGCAGACTTACGTTAAATGGGAGTTGAGTGATTTGTTATCAGTATTGAATAAAGACTTGGTGTATTTTAGGGTATATTTACCGACAACTGGCGTTGTTCAGCAGGAGCGATCAGTCCGCCATGCGAGTCCAGATGTCTTTCTGTGTCTGTTGTGTCTGGACAATTACTTTTCAATAAAATGACCTTTGACCTAGATATTTGGTATGCTGGTTCATCTGAACAAGTTGACACTGTATAGGTTATTTTTGAAGCTCAAGATGAGAGATCAAAGTTCAAAGTCACGGTATGAAACAACAGCAATAGCTATGGCTAGTGCTGTTCAGCTAGTGCAGTGCACATGATGAACGTGTACATTGCTGGCGGCCTCTGGCGAATGAAAGCAAACTACGTCGGATAAGAACTCGAATGCTCTCTGTCAAACGGCGCCATTTTCAATGACTTTGTATGACTTCTAACTACCCAAAACTACCCCATCTTCTCGATTTTGAATCCTTTTTCATATATCGTAGTGGGCGGAGATAGAGATTTGTTTCAATTTGATAGGCAGGTTGATAGTAGAAAGTCCTAGCCCAAGGATGACAAAACGTCCCTGAAAGGGGCATGGTCAGCTCACATGAACACTTTAACTATTTAAATTTTGGTGGGCACCAACCATATCTCTGGAACGGCTGAAGCTAGAGTGATGATTTTGATCAAATTTTGCACATGGGTGCATATCGCGGACAAATCACCCTTAAAAGGGGCATGGTGAGGGCCATGTAACCCATTTTAAATTTTTGGGCTCCCAATGATATCTCTGGAACTGCTAACGCTAGTCTTCAAAATTTGTACAACGGTAGACTTTATCATATCTAAGCTTAAGGATGACAAACCACCCCCAAAAGGGCGTGGTCTGTGACTTTTTTTAAATTTTGCCCAAATCATATCTTTGGAAATGGTGAAGCTAGGCACTTCAAATTTCGTTTGCTGATTGATACGCAGGAATACTAGAGCAAGCATGATAAGTCACCCTGGAAAGGGATATGTGATATGTCACATGACGTCTTTAAATTTTGGGAAATAAGTAGTAATATCTCGTTAACGGTGCAAGATAGAGACATGGTTGCAATTGAACACTAACAGGAAATCGTATGTGGCCTATCGAATGGCACCAATGCCTCTGAATGACCTTGAAAAGTTGAAGGTCACTTTTGCTATTTGAAACCTTTCTAACTCCCATACCTAGTAAAATTTAGCACAAATTTATTAACATAGCGCACAACACACACATAAAGACACTAGGTCCATAACGCATTGTACAACATATGGCTGAGAAAATTCTTATGCAGGTGTCCAGACAAAGTGAGCCCAGGTCCACGTTAACAAAGGTTATAACCAGTTTGTTCTGGTGGAGAAGCAGTTGACGCAACCTCGAAAGATGACTTTTCTAGTTTGAGGATATTTTTGCCATGAAAAGTGACATTACTATTTTATACGGGTTTCTCCACCTGTTTAACGAGTAAATTAACAGGAACAGAAAGTAATCTAATCAAGATGCAATGTCATAAGCGTAACATTTATGAAAATATAGTATTAGTACTTGGTTGGCTTGGTCTCTTGTTGCTACCTGCATCGAAGTTATAGAAGTGATGTAATTTATTCTGTGTTGTTGTTACGTTTTGTCACCCATTTTGCTGGGCTTGTTACGTGTTCAAGTGCATTGATGTTTGATGTTACATGTACTGATGTTGACGAGTGTTTAGTGTAGCAGTAAGACTCATGCCCTCTTTCACAGAACAGACACTGCCTATGCTGCTGTCTGCTGTCGTCTGTAACTGCGTCGTTGTCACAAGTCAAGCAGGGACAGTGCAACAGTGTAGCATAATGTGTACAATTGTACATTACGGTTATTAACTTAGTTATTTACTTCCTGTTTGCGGTGTAGTTGAATGTGTGCAAGTTTTTTTCCTTCATTGCGTTTTAGTCATTGTTTGTGATTTTATGAGCTTCCATTGATAATAGTAAGTTTGTTTTGTGTGTTTGATAGTAGTGCATTTTCCCTGTGCGATCCATTTTGGTACAGGTGTGAATGATGTTGTGAAATATGAAGCTTTATATTGACAGTACAACTGCAATCTTTCACTCCTAATATGACTACTGTAATTCTGTATGCTGTAACGTCCCATAATCCCAAATTAACCAACTTCAAAAAAACAGATTCGGAATTCTTTCATTACTTGCTGTTGTTAAAGCTCCTTAATTCTCTTGTATTACAGTTACTCCTATCTACGTTTCTCGTATTAATTGGTTTATTATTTATAATTAATTTTGTTTTGGTTCGTGGTTCTGCGCTGCAAACTGTGCCAGCTGCCCGTCAGTTTTTAGCAGTCCTATCATATAGTGTCGTATTGGTCATAAACACAACTTTAATCAACATTTCGATTCATACGTAATTTGAGCTGATTATGTGAATATGTATGTGTCTTTTGATGTTGATTTTGCTGAGTTATATCGCTGATATTGTTGTTCTTAAAGATTTTATTATGTAGTGGTCTAATGAGGCTGCTTGGGAGGCAACTGCAGCAGCATTTGATGCATGTGCATCAGATGCTGCTGTATTTCTGCTACTGCTGAAACATTTACTCATACGAAGACAATACAATGCCAATGCAGCAGACAGTACAGTTTGGTGAGCAGCAAGACAGCAACTGTGCCACAAGCAGACGCACACAAAACTAGCTATTTTTACAATTGTAGCTAACACGTATAGTTAGTCCATGTGTAGACCACATCACAAATGTGTTCATAGCAGGCACTGTAAGTTATATCTACTCCACGGAACGATGTATGTGACAAATATACGTGCATTGCATTGCTTTCATTGCACGGGCTTGATATCAGATGTCAGAGTGCATTCAGTTTCACTGAGAGTTTTGCAGTACTTTGAATTGGCAGTTCCAGTTTGCATGGTGCTTTCTTGAATGATCAATACTGAACTTTATATTCGGATAACCTCAGTCTGCTTATGGAATTAATCAAGTTTTATGTTCAAGTGTCATTTGGGCTGCTTGTGTGAACGTATTATTGAGAATGTGTCTTTAGTTATTGACTGTTATCTGAATACTGGTAAATCAGAATCTACTGCTGTGTTTTTTTACTTGTAATTGCTGTATACTTTACTTGTTATATTAATACTCCATAGTAGCTCTGTGCAAGTAGTCCAGGTGCTGGGCCAGATCATGATCATTGCCAATTTCAGCTATTGTTTTTATAGATTTACACAGAAGCATGTGTGTGGAACGGGCAAAAGTGCCATTTGCCACAGGTTTCATAAGTTTTGCAAAAATAACACGTTTTTCATGACCTCTTTTTCTTTGTTACTTGACTCTTCAGCAACGTTTATTCGGCTGTACAATGAGATGGGGAAAGTTTTTAAATGATATGAAATGTGATTACACTTGTCTCGCTATTTTTTGTTACAGGTAATGAAGAATTATTAGGCGGAATCGCATGCATTGCATTGGCCTGTTGAGACAGATGTCACACGTAGCGTGGTCTGTCTGTCGGTGTGTTGGGCACACGGGCGAGCTGTGCAAAAACGGCTGAATGGTCGAGATGCTGTTTGGGTAGCTGACTCGTGTTGGACCAAGGAACCGCATATTAGATGGAGTCAAGATTGCTCCTCGGGAAGGGGCAATTTTTTGGGGGTTATCCGGCCGACTGAAAAGCAATGAGAGTCTGCTGCTATGTACGTAGCAAAAGGGATCATTCAACCCGCAACAACTGCGCGACATGCGATGCGGCCTTTCGTCAAAATTCTTTGATAACGAGTTTACTTTAAAGAAGTATGTTGTATTGTAGAACGTACAGCAGAGTAGCAGTCAAATATTTTTGTTGCAAAAGATTACAGTTCCGCCCATGATACATCTGCTTCTATGGCGCCTGCGTTTATGGCTTATTCGTTTGCTGAAAAAAAACGTTGTGCGTAACACAAAGACTTTCTGCATGACTTTCGTAGTGTGTGACAAAACGTCCATGTATGGCGTGTGATTTGTCTCAATATATATATTTA
>Ga0209780_1004839_pt1 | contig 10488 bp, 10 predicted proteins | sample WorMetexBAHAMAS2_FD_187384 | JGI IMG/M metagenome (GOLD analysis project Ga0209780, IMG submission 187384) | Marine gutless worms symbiont microbial communities from Max Planck institute for Marine Microbiology, Germany - Inanidrilus exumae... | ecosystem: Host-associated > Annelida > Digestive... | reverse complement strand
TAACACCACTAACACGTTTAAAGTTAGATTGGATAAATTTTGGCATAATCAAGATATTGTATATGATTTTAGAGCACAGCTGCAGGGAACCGGAAGTCGTAGTGAAGTATTGTGTGAGGAATTTTAGTAACGTAGTTTATCGTGAAGTGATTTCAAGATGCGGGCATAGAGGCTTCGGCCTGCGCTCGCAAACTCCGTCTACGTCTACGTCTATAAGTGATTTCAAGATGCGGGCATAGAGGCTTCGGCCTGCGCTCGTAAACTCCGTCTACGTCTATATACCTGCTGTGTTCCCCGAGGACATGCAGTAGATACTGGATATCGCGTCTGTGGCGGCCGGGGGTAAAATGCGGATGTGCGGTTGTTGTAACGGGTAATTTGCGGATGTTGCTGCGGATAAACATCCGCAAATTACCATGTCTAACATCCGCACATCCGCAAAATGCTCATGTTTAATCAATGACGCGAAAAGCCCGTTCATTTCTTTAAACGTCACTGTCCTTGCCACAAAAAATCTTAGGACAAACTTATGAAAAACTTAGTATACTGTCTGACTTAGGAACATCTGAAGAAAACCTTACGCTGAACTTACGCAAAACTTTCGATCAATGTAGTATCCACAGTTTTGGATCCGCAGTTTTGGATCCGCAAATTACCCGTTACATCAGCAGATTTTCCCCGCAACTTTGCTCCACAAATTACCTGTTACAATATCCGCAGATCCGCACATCCGCATTTTACCCCCGGCCGTCTGTGGCGGGTATCTGTACATATCAAAACACAAGTGTAATGCCTAGGCATGGCGGTCTCCTTTGATACACGGCTCCAGTGCCCGGCTTGGCATGATTGGCACCAGCAGAAGCGTGCCATGTAACTATCCAGGCACGTTGTCTCCGGCCGGTAGCCAATGTGGGAGTTAGCTAGGGTCCGCCTGATAATCGAAATCCACAGAATATACCAAATCCACTGCCTAAAAATCGAAATCCACTCAAATGCGACGGCGATACCACCCCGCCCTTCCTTGCACGTCCACTTCCCAACCTCGCAAGCGACAGTCTAGGCACTATACTTAGTGAGACCGTGGCGACGGTCTCACTTAGTGCACCCTCCACCGTCGTGTGCAGTGAGCAGTTAGCGCATTCCAGGACAACCAAACTGCGACATCCACCCGTTTCCAATTAACAACCCTAGCCTTGACACCGACCCATATTCACCACTGCCACCGCGGTGGCATGTCAAAAAAACGTCAAAAAACACCGCCACCGACCGAGTTGCAAATTCCTGCCACCGTAACAACACTAGTCAACTGTAAGCCAGAGTTGAATGGATTGCATGATGCTACTAATGTTCTTGTCTTCTCATTTACTGATAGCAGTGAGCTGTGTAATTATGTAATTTTTTCAGACAGAATGATGACATTACTCTGACACAAGAATCGTTGTGAAAGAATGGGGAAAGGAGACCACAACTCCAGTAATGCTGGGTCAGCACCTCATGGGGACACAGGTCCCACTGTCCGCAGTCGGCACTTGTCTTCAAACGGGATAACGTCTCCGCCCGGCTTTTCAACAGTACAGCTGAGAAAGCACCGCTGTCCAAATGGGTTTTCCATTCCGTGGTTTAAGAGATCTCAGGACAAATACACAGTTACTGATAAGAAAGATAAAGATATGTCATGGCAGCTACGCAGCTGTATGGTGCTGGTTATCCTGCTGCTGACAAACCTTATCAACTATATGGACCGATATACTATTGCAGGTTTGCTAATTTGATACGTTTTGTGTTTATTAATGGGATTTATCCAAGTATGATATGGCTGTCACCTGTCATTAATTATGTTGTTCTTTTGCTACAGATACAGTTATTGTTTCATTTGTGTTCTATGCTGTACTAGATTGGTAACTATTTGGTTTATCCTGTGGCTTATATGTGTCTGTGTGGGGTGTTGCCTTAGGACGTTTTCTCTTCTCGCTATGCCGTAGTCATCATCCCAGCAGTTGCTGAGCTCATTTTTGTATGGCACCTTTCACTCTTGCCTATAGTCCAAATAAATATATGTTAATTTGTTAAGTTAATTCTAGTGGCAAAACTAATGTGTAGAAGCATGTTGTTTAGCGAGTGAGAAATACATTGCAGGCGTATTGGAAGATGTGCAGACCTTTTATTCTATAAGCAATGCTCAAGCTGGACTTCTTCAGACATCATTTATTATCAGCTACATGCTTCTGTCTCCAATATTTGGCTATCTTGGCGACCGATATAATCGCGTCTACATAATGGCTGCAGGAGTACTGTTTTGGTCCCTGATAACATTGGCAGGATCGTTTATTCCTCAAGAGGTAAAGAATTGTCTAATGTATTGATTCCTTTAACGTGTAGCAGCAAGAAACTAACACAAAAATTATGGCAGTCAGAAGTCGAAAATCACAGCAGAATTGTGGAAAAGGTGATATCAGGTTTATGATCTTGGGATATGCCGAGTGGCATGGATGTACGTTATATTAAGCATATTGTTTAAGTTAAGTAATATGTTGCAAACAAGTCTTTGTTGTACATACAGAGTGACCCAAAGATTTACATCCCCAGAGCAACTTTAAACTATAACATGTTGATAAGAATCTTTAATGACAATTTATGAGCAATTGCACAAGATGATAAGGTCATTGCTGTAATTTGTTTAGCTTTTTTTGTTAAAACAGTTGTTTACTTGCTCAAGAACACAATAGTAAAATGCAGAGTGGACTATCAACAATTCTGCAAGCAGTATTAGAGTACTGATTTTATTTTGTTTGAGATAGCAATAGAACTGTTACCACATTGGAATAGATTAATAGACAGAGTGGTTGTGTGTTGTAGCAATTCTGGCTGTTCTTAGCCATGCGTGCACTGGTGGGTATTGGCGAGGCTAGCTACTCCACAATTGCAGCGACGATCATCGCCGATATGTTCAACAAGTCCATGAGAACCAAAGCCTTGTCCATATTCTACTTTGCTATTCCAGTCGGCAGGTCAGTCAATGATTTGCTGTAATTTTCCAGTGCCACTGCTTGACAGCATAGGCTGGCCTGTAAAGAATTTGCTCCAGTGGTTATTTTTGGGCTGATGCAGCCAAACGTGGAGAGAAGGCCAATGAAACAAAAACTGGGTGTGTGTGTGTTGTAATGGACCTCGTGGTTATGTCACTTCACGATGGTGTACCATCAGTTTCCGTCTGCTGTTTTCTGTATCCAGCCCAACCTGGTAGGTGTTTTGGGGGGTTTTATTGGTCTTTTTGCAGGGTTTTTCTGTGTAAATGGCAATTGCTAAATGTTAATTCACATCAAGTAAATTCAGAAATGGAAAATAATTACTCTATATTTATTGTTAATTATGTTTATTGCTTTTGTACAGGAACAGTCTCAATTTTATTAAAATTACAATTGAATTTACAGTGTGAAGCTGAATTCAGTTTACTTAGTACTCATGTCTGGGGCAGCTTTTTGTCGTTTTTAGGTGGGTTTACCCAAAAGAACCAGCTGGGTTATTTTTTGGTATCTACTCGGATATCCGAACCCTGTCTGTATGTGGGTACTGGCGATGGAGAGCCGGTATAAATGGAGCAACACCCCTTTACTGAGGAGTGGCGAGTGGATGAAGAAAGGGTGAGGAGGCCAATGGGTGATTTTTGCTGGTTACAGTTAGTGCTGGGAGTCTCCTTCAGTTCTCTGATGTGGGTGAAGGACGTCCCGACCGTAAAAACTTTGCCACTTGTTCCCATAGGTTCTTTGCAGAATAGGTGAAGGAAAAGCTGAGGAAATAGCTGTCAGAATGGAGATGGTGGTGGTAGTGGTGGTCTGTGTCGAGAGTAACCCTGCTCCAGTGATTGTGTGTGACAGCAGTCTGCAAATACAGAGTGTGTTGTTGAACAAGCAAACCAGGCTCAAGTGAATGCAAAACAAGCCAGATAAATAAAAGATGATGGTAGTCATGTATCATAATTGTATTGGCACTAATGTTAGCATTCCATCTGGTCAACCAAACTTTGGGCTATATGTACCTGTCTTCTATATGGGGTTGGAGTAGCATGGCCTGGGAGGCTTGCTAAAAATAGCAGATAAATATCAGTCTGGCTGTGAGTGACCCAGTTTGACTACTGAGTAGCCTTGAGCCTTGTAGTGACCAAAGTGCACAACAGCAGCAGTGTTGTGCTCTGTGTTTGTGGTGTGCATGGCCTGAGTAAAAAGACGAAGCCTTCAGTTACATAGAATCTAGTTGCTGTTTACAGTGTGCAGAACATTGGACTCCAGAATGTGTGTGTTATGTCATCTAAATACATGATAGCAACAACAGCATTAACTCCAGTGCTGCAATGTGGCCAAAGTCTGCATAGATATGTTGGGCTACCAGCAAATGTCCATTAACTGATTTGACTATGAATAGTTATTAGTACTGTTAGGCTGTTAGGCTGCATCATATGGTCATAAGATGTTGCCTGTTGCTACAGATGTCACATGTAGCATAGCCTGCCTGTCTGCCTGTCTTTGTATTGGGTACATGAATGAGATGTGCAAAAACGGTTGAACTGATCGAGATACCATTTGGGGGCTGAATCATGTGAGTCCAAAGAACCGTGTATTAGATGGGGATGATCAGATGAATGCATTCGCAGCCATGAGGAGTGACAAGACAGTGATGTGGCCTTTTGCCGGATCACTCTGGACACTTGTATTATTATTATTATTATTATTAATTATTATTATTATTATTATTATTACTGCTACTACTACTATTACTATTACTGTTAACAAGTCCTAGCTGATGCAGACAGACCCAGATGACGTGCTGGCTCATGCCGACAGTGTTGTACACAAAGACGGACACGCATTGTGATAAGCTGGCGACTGTCGTTGGTTGAACTAAGTTGATAACGCTTGCGACAGTCGACATACAGTTGAGAAGTTGATACCTAATCTTCTTATAACAAAGTGTAGTATAAGCGGAGGATAGCCTCTGTGCCAAAATCCAGATCGATCCATTCAGCTTATGACGGATGGACAGACAGGGCCATTTCCAGCGCCTCTGAAGTTACGACCATATGGCGCTATACAAATGTGTATATTATTATTATTATTATTATACTGCATACTGCGCTAGCACAGTTTCACACGGGTAAAAATGTACTGATTAGAGTGACACTGTCGCAAAAACGCTGCAGGGGCACTTTAAGTTTACCTAGTCTAAGAGATGTTGATACAGTTAGCTGACAAAGCTCGAGTGGTGTAGGGCTGTATTCAGTTCTCATTGGAAGGTGATGAGACTTATGTCATAAGAAATACAGAACAACCACATCTCCAGTATGTCTCACAGCCCCTTTCAGACAGATTAGCCTCTCATTGTAACCTGATATGTTATGCTTTTAGTGGTCTTGGGTATATCGTTGGATCAAAAGTTGCAGAAGCACTAAACAGCTGGCAGTGGGCTCTGAGGGTAAGTTCAGTAAACATTCTATATTAGATTATTATATCAGTAATAGAATTTCTTTGCAAACCAGAAATAGTTATATTTTAACGCCGTGATGCATTGCATGTGGTGCAGTTTTATTGCTTTTTGAACATGTAGTTAACCTCTACTGGAGTGTGTTACGTGGTAGTGCCATACAGACTCGAGGGCTGTAATGCACCCGGATTCATTTGTTGCTTCTGGTGCTATGTAAATCTTTACTTTATTACTTCTGGTTTAGGTGACGCCCATGCTGGGAGTACTGTGCACAGTGCTGATACTACTAATGATATCAGAGCCACCGCGTGGTGCTGCCGATGGTGGACTGTTGATCCGCCCGACATCTTGGTTGTCTGACATCAAGTACCTGATGATGCAGTAAGTGAAGTCCCGCTGCTCGCATTGTTGTCGACATAATACTAATACTGCTTATAATACGTGCATGTCTATTCCATTTCCGTTATTAGGTCATAACTGCAGAGAGATGATGGATAGTGTTATCAGAATTTTTGCATTCTTAAATAGCTGAAATTACCTGAGATTTTAAAATTGATATGAAAACGTTTTCTGTCATCTTGAGGAGCAGACATTGAGCAGAGTACCAATGCTGGATAGCCAGCATCAGCTCCCTTAGGAGTCTGGCAACGAATGAAGAAGGAGTGAGTACAGTAGGTAATTATCTGGGTTAGGGTCAGTTCTTTGCGTTTTCTGCAGTGCTTTGACAATGTAGGTTCAGTGACCGAAAGGGTATCCAGCCTGTAAAAGCCACTTGTTACCACACGTTCTGTATTAGAATAAGTCTCAGAGAAATCTGTCCAACCCAGGTTCAGCTGAAAAACAGCCGGGAAAACAGCGGTGGTGATGGATAAGATTGAGGAGCACGCGCACGCGCGCACACACACACACTGCTTCAAGCCTTCACCTACCGACAGCATTGGCAGACATACATACATAAGAGTGTTTTATATAGAGCATATAAATTTGATAGAGTCACTATGCACTTAAAGTAAGTGTATAGCAGTTTACAGAAACTCTGCCACACCGCTACGGGAAACTCACATGCCATATGGGATCACACAGTGTTACCTGCCACCCGACAGGTGAGAATCCCACCTTTACCCCTAGCTGAAACAGGTACTCTATATTTAGCGACCCCGGAGGGATGCAAGGCTGAGTTGACCTATGTTACTTGAAAGCGGACCGGCCGGGATTGAACCCGCGACCTGTAAATCGCAAGTCCAATGCCCTACCGCTAAGCCACCACGCAACACAACAGGCTGTCCATGTGCCACATTTGTCTCTTTGTTCATCTTGCACCATGATATCTCATGAATTTCTTGAGCAGTCTCAATGTAACTTACAGGAAATATTCTGAGATCAAAGGTCAAGATCACAGCAGAACGGTTGAGGTGTGAAGGTATACATGTCGATGCTGAGGTATCGAAGTCCATCTTCTGTTGGGCGGTTAAATTGTGGCCCGCATGTGTAGATAGATGGCTGTGTGTATTGCAGCAAGAGTTTCATGCTGTCAACCATGGGCTTCACGTGTGTGACGTTTGTCGCTGGAGGTCTGGCGTTTTGGGCGCCAAAGTACATGAGCAAATCACTTCTGGTCAATCAAGTTCACAGCAGTGACAGCTCGTGAGTAATATCAGTCACTTATATCAGCCAGCAGTAGAAATAGATTTGGCTACTGGTGTCTGAGCATGCTCCATCTATCAGGAGTCTGGTGGTTGATAAAGAGAAGATGAGGTCAGGCCACTGGTTATGGTTAGTGCTTTATGTTTCCTTCAGTGCTTTGACACTGGCAGTTGGGTGGCGGAAACGACATCCCCCCCCCCTCATAGAAAAACACCTGTTGCGCTACTGCCGAGGTTCTCTGCAAGAACAGATGGAGGAGGACCTAAGGGAAAATGGTTGACCCAGAATCATCTGGAGAAATGGTAGTTAATGGAAGTAAGAGTAGAAAGAGGCTATTCTATCGTAGAATTGTACATTTGTCTGAACGGCTTGGCACCATGCAGAGCTGTGAGGATACCAGTCCAAATAATGGGAACAGTTTCATTAGTCCAGAGGTTCATTAGTCTAAAAAGGTCATTGGCTAAAGTTAGAGATAGGTTCTTAGGGTTATAATAAGGATTAATGACCCATTGACACCATCTAACCCCATCCATCCATCTAACGTATTACCTACAGTTCATTACCATGCTTGTGTGCTGAACTGCAGAGTGAGCCTGATATTTGGAGTGATCACATGCGCAGCTGGTATAACTGGTGTGAGTCTTGGCCTCTACTTTGCCAGTCAGCTGCGGAAGGTGACTGGTAAGGCGGATCCGCTCGTGTGTGGCATCGGCCTCATAGCTGGTGCTCCATTTCTGTACTTGGCGATCGTCATGTCCAGCCGTGATTCTCTTCTTAGCTGGGTATGAATCTTTCAGTGAACTTGTGCCTGTTATGTCATCATGACCAGTACTTGTGATTATGATGCGAGTCCAATTGGACTGCAAGTTTTCTGCTAGTTCCCTGCCGTATCATTTCCCTATCATGGTCTTCTACTAGGATTGTAGTGATCATATACAGTTCTTGCAATCCTGGTATGGTGGTTGCATGACATGTATAAGTACATGTTGTATTCCATGATTTTTCACTTTCAGTGCCTCTAATTTAACACATTTGTAAATGAGCTGACAGTTGATAGTTTCTGTTATCAGTACAAAGACTGTGTGCCGGATTCCATTGGCAGATTGCAACAAAGCTTGAGCAGGAAATCTGGCTTAGTTAGACCGACTGTTTTTCAGCCATTTATGACCAGTAATATTGATAATTAGGGCCGTAAATTTTCTGCGACCAAACATCGGAAAATGCGTGGTCCATTTGTGGCAAAATATGCCAAATTCATGGAGAATTTACTGTCACAATTATAGCAACTGATACAAAAGAGCCAAATCCGTCTTTCAGACGTAAAATTAAAAAACTGTCTGTAACATATTGTTTTGTCTAAAAAATTAATTAAGAGATAAAATTGTCGGTGATTGGGAAATGTCAATTCAGTCAGAAAATTTTAGTCAGTTTTATATTGAATTGCTTGTTGTAAATAAAGTTGTTTAATATAAAGTTGTATACATTTCTTTTAGTTCTAGGTTGTATTTTATGTAATGAGCCATCCTGCCTTTGATCCACAGCACATCACTGCACTTTGGCCAGTACTCATTTCCCATCCCATGGAGGGTAGGAGGCTGAGTTGGCCCGAGTGGCTGGTTACATAGCGAGGTAGTATGCCTGCCCGATGACAGTCAGCCATCCCAGTACCAGCCGACCAATAGTGCAGCAGCTGGGGATCGAACTCACGACTGTTGAGTTGCAAGTCTGACGCCCTAATCACTACATAACATAAGATGCACAAACAGGTTCAGGAAACATTTGTACAGTGTAATACTGCTGAGTATAACATTATTTTGTCTAAAAAGTGCGGTGTATTTATGTTTACAATGTTTACTTACGATGTGTGTTTTTTCAGGTGTTGATATTTATTGCTGAGACCCTGCTATCACTGAACTGGGCAATCGTCACCGACATACTGATGGTAATAATGTACTCTTAATTTAGTAATGATGACTATGCAGAGTTGTGGTAAGATCTGTTAATTAGGTGCATAAAACTGAAGTCAGTTTTTCAAGTTAGTCAATTTTATGGTATGGGAGGGTGTAGGTGTAGGTAACATGCCTTTGTGGCCAAGTGAACGCACTCAGCCTCCATGTCCAGTAGAGCATGACGCACTTAGTGGCCGGAGTTCGACTCGGCCCAGGCGCGTCCGAATACCATAATAATTCCTATGCACGTGATGAACAGGGAGATAATCCCGGGCAGGAATAAGAGGGTTTGACGGTGTCATCTATAAACTGTGACCGTTGCAGGCACCTTGATCTAGCAATGTCAAGTCTGCCTGCCAGGCTGGCATGAGTCGAGGTAAATAGACTTGGCTGGCTGCTGGCTGGTGTAATATACAGCGCTAGTCAGACAGTAAGCCACGTCAAGAAGGGGCGCACTGTAAAAATACCTAACAAGCTGCTCACTCCTACTTAACCTGCCTTCACCGCACATCACTAACACATTGCACACACCTACCAGTTCCCTTCCTCTCCCTGGCCAAGCGCACTGGACCGCTATATGGTCTCAGCACTAGGGTCCAAACAAGCTGGACCCCTGCTTGCAAAGTACGAACGAACGAATGAGGGTGTCGGTAACACTGCTGAGGAGAACTCTAATCTTCTTAATCCAAATGTTCCAGTTGCTATCAACAGTGGTTTGCAGCAGTAAAACTTTGCTCAAAGAAAATCTTCCAGTTCTTGCCTGGGTGTGCCACCTGACACCCGTCGACCTGTACAGTGACTGTAAAATGGTTGTGTATGTGTGCTTATCAAGTTAATTCAAGCAGTGCAGTTCATCTGCTTTTAGCTGCTGATTTGTATTTTGATACATGCAGTGCATAACTTGCTGATAGCTGTAACGTCATACCTCTTTGAGAAGTAAAATAAACATTACATTTGTATAGTGCCTTATAATGACTGCACTACTCATCTATAAAGCACTAGTATGGCACGTGTTGTTAGTGAGGATCACACAGTTTTTTTTACCTGCCCCCACACGTTCTTCCACGAATGGAATGAATTATACTGCCTTTACTCCGCAGCCACAGAGCATGATCACTGCACTTTGGCCGGTACTCATTTCCCATCCACTGAGGGCAGGACGCTGAGTTTGCAAGAGAGACGGATAATGCTTTTATTTTCAGTGCTTTTATGCTAAGGTACTCACATGGTTGAGCATGTTGAAGTCCACAGTAGCCACTTGCAGACTTACTGTGTGAATGTGCTTTATGTATAGGCCTAGTTTTCTTATACTGTATGTATGTATGTACACCGTGTTCCAAAAAAAGGAAGACACCAAACTCATGGCCGTAACTCTGTCATTTCTTAACCGATTTTCAAAATTCTTTCACTGACATACTCA
>Ga0209780_1004838_pt1 | contig 10488 bp, 3 predicted proteins | sample WorMetexBAHAMAS2_FD_187384 | JGI IMG/M metagenome (GOLD analysis project Ga0209780, IMG submission 187384) | Marine gutless worms symbiont microbial communities from Max Planck institute for Marine Microbiology, Germany - Inanidrilus exumae... | ecosystem: Host-associated > Annelida > Digestive... | reverse complement strand
CTACTGTACAAACAATAAATCTTGTTTTGCATTGAGCTAATTTAATCCAATTTCACACGAAATGGAAATATTTAAAGTTCATTTTTGATTTGTTCCTACTGAGGCTCACTAATAAGTTGTATTAACGGCATAGAATTACTTACTACTTCATGAAGCACTACATTTATGTGGTCACTGCTACTACTTCTGCTTTGTATACAAGTAGCTCAGCTGTGGCTGACGAACCGGCGCGAAGAGCTGCATCACGGCAAACGGCGAAATTTTAAAACTGTCACGTGACCATTACCACGCCCATTATATGGGCGATATGTCATTTTGTTGCTAGAATTGAAATAACCTATGTGTACAGTTCAGCCGGAGCCGCAAACTTTTTAACAACCTGACCTCTCCCTTATCAGGGACGCGTGCTCGCGCGCGCGGTTTGTCGTCCGTAGGCTCAGACTTACACATCCAACCTGTACAGCAAATTTGGAGTCTTTGCGGTCACCAATTATGAAGATGCATAGGGCAACGCAAAATGTAGAAATTGAGGTAGTTTAACGTGCTTAGGGGTCACCCAAGGTCATCGGCAACATAACCATTCGATAGAACGCATACGACTTCCTAATCCTATTCGAATTTAATAAAAACTATGAGGCTCTTGTACCGTTTTCGAGATATTATCGCTTATTTTCCAAACGTTAAAGAGGTCACGTGACAGTGACCATGCCCCTTTCAGGGACAATTTGTCGTTTGTAGGCTGGGACTTGCTATGATCAACATGCACATCAAACTTGAAGTCTCTAGCTTAAGCCGTTCCAGAGATATCTTAGGGAGACTAAAAATTTAAAATGGGTCACGTGGCGTGGCCATGCCCATTTCAGGGACGGTTTGTCATCTGTAGGCTAGGACTTGCTATGTTCACATACCAAATTTAAAGTGTATACGATTACCTGCAACAAAAAAAATTAATAAAATGAAAGGCAACGCCAAATGTAAAATTTCATTTTGAGCCACTTTTTTGGAGACTTAGGGGTAACGCACAGGGTTCATTTATAGCTTGATGGAAAGCGCGTTGTCGATTTCCTATCAGCGATAATTGAACATTTTCGCTAGCTCTCACGGCTGCGGCACTATTAAGCGAAATCTGTCGGAATCAGCGTTTTCTGGACAGGTGGGTCACTTTCGGCGCAAATTTTAGATAGATGGAGACGTCGCCCGCAATCCATCTATAAACCATTGAATAGAGGAATGATGTAACTACAACTTTGCCGCTAAAAGTTTTTATATAAAGATACTTTGTAGCAGACTGTTTTCGACAAAAGTTGAATTTTGCTGGCAAAAACAGCCAAATGTCGTTTTGTGCCACCCTTTGGGGAACGTACATGGTTCATCTATGGCTCGTTGGAAAGGGCGTGGTTTTCGGAAAGGAGAGTGGGTCAATTTGAGCGCAAATTTCAGAGGGAAGGGGTTTCCCACCAACGACTGTTGGCGTCAGAAAACTAAAGTTCCTGGGCTATCACGTGGCGTTGTTTGCATGAGCCTACGCTTATACGTTTTGATACAATACCGGCGTGTGGCAGACAGACACACACACAGACACACAGACACACGACGACGGCTAATACCCGCGCATCGCTAGCGCTGCGCGGGTAAAAATCTGTAGAACGTGCAACTTTGCAATGCTAACGCACAGTAACATTTTCTGCGCGCTACAGACGTCTTTTCACTTACAACATGCAGCACTGCTCAAAAACTGCAATCGTATCGGATGACACCAAACACCGCGACTATAATAAATTTTCAGCTGTGGTGGAAGTAAAATAGGTGCACTGACAGAATGAGAAATTAATAGCTTACCTGACTATAGAATGACATTCCTGTAAATTGAAATGTCATAAATTAATGGCTCAATAGATTAAAACATCTTGTATAAAACCGTACCGTCATCTTTAGTATTTGTTTAATTTAGCTCTTAAGTTTGCTAAACATGCAGACATTTGTCGTTTAAATGCGTGCGTCTCTAATTTGAAGGCTAGTGAAAGCATGTGGTGGTGCTAGCTGACACCGGCTGATGCCCGCTGCAGCAGCTGCTCGCGTGGTTGTGATGGTAACGGTTCGTAGATGACGTACGTCGCATCTCGTCGTGTTTGAATCAGTTAACTAGGACAGGGCAGCTGTCGATATCTATGCAATCATGAGCCACTATCATCATTCTGTAAGTACCGATGCTTTTAATCTAGCGCCTCAATCAGTTTCATTGGTTAAAAACTAAAACGTTGTTATATAAAATATGTCCAATCGTCAATACGTGTTTCAAGAGAGACGGGTGCAAACTGACTTGCGATTAGTTCGATGGTTATCAGAGTCCTACTACTTATTTTTAATCACCATTGGTCCAATGTCTCTTCAAAGAAAGAAACGGCGAAAAACAAACTGTTTTTGTTGGTAATTTTTATTAAAATAAAACAATGAACAAAAGTGAAATTTATGGTGTAAACGCTGCCGCAGAGATCAAAAGTCAACAGAATTAAATACCAAGTTAACTGTTAAATTTTTATAATCGTAAATATGCGCTTGTCAAGTTACAGCGAACGCAGATCGGAATCAAAGCAGCTCATCACGTCCGCATTGTCGGCGCGGTTACGTTTTGACCGTCGTTTGCGAACGGAATAGCGCACGAAACTTATGGGTGGAATGCCGGTGCATCCTCGTTTGGTTTGGAAAATGGGTAGATTATGAACCAGAGAAGAGTTGATGATTCAATTTTTACCGCGCGACGCTATGTTAGCGCGGTATATACTGTCGTCTTGTGTCGGTCAGTCCGTCCGTCTGTCTGTCTGTCCGTCACAATCCTGCACTGTAGATATCAAAACGGCAAAATGTAAGATACCGTAACAAAAATAACGCCGTACGATAGCCCCGGGACCTTAGCTCTCCGTTGCCAAAAATCTGGGCGAAATTTCAACGGGGTCACCCCCTACGGGGGCACCAAATAGAGTTAGAGTAGGTTGAAATTGACGATTTTTGAACAACATCAGAAACGGTACAAGATAGGGACATAGCTACTATGGAACATTAATAGGAACTTGTATGCGCTCTATCGAATGGCGCTATTTTCAGTGACCTTGAGTGACCCCTAATTACCCCAAACCACCCCATTTTTCAATGTATTGCTTTTCGTATTTTTGTAGTAGGTAAAGATAGAGACTTCAAATTTGGTAGATAGGTTGACCGCAGTAAGTACTAGTCCACTGATGGCAAACTATTCCTGAAAGGGGCGTGGTCAGGTCACGTGAACCATTTAAATTTTGGAGGGCACCAACCATATCTCCGGAACGACTGAAGCTAGAGTGGTCGAATTTTGCGTGCATGTAGGCTATGCTAATTTCCAACACAAGGATGACAAATAGCCCTTAAAGGGGGCGTGGTCAGGGTCACATGACCCACTTTAAATTTTGACGCCTCCAATGATATCTCTGGAAAGTCTGAAGCTAGAATCGTCAAATTTTGCAAGCACGTAGACTGCTTCAAATCCTAGCCTACGGCGACAAACCACTTCTAAAAGGGGCGTGGTCATAGTCACGTCACCCGTTTTTTTAAATTTTGCCCCAATCGTATTTTTGTAATTGGTGAAGCTAGGCACTTCAAATTTTTGAAATTCCACAGCGTGAACTATGAAGCATGCCGGGTTGGCAAGTCACCCGCTAAACTAAACAGACTGACCTGACTGGCGATTGAATGCTTCTAACACCGACAGATTCTAGTTAGAGTGAACCGACTGAACTCGACTGACATTATGTAGCTAACGCTAAGAATGCGTGAAGAGTTTCCCCTAGCTGTATATAAAGATGTATGTACGCCTATATGCCTCGATGCAAAGATTAGACTGTTAGACGTAAATGGATTTAACAACTCATGTGCCTGACAGCTGAGTGCATATTCGCCCACCATCGACGACAACCTGTACACTATTGATTGAATTTGTCCTCCGGCATTTCTCGATACGACCCAACTATTATACGATGCTAAACCAATATACGCTTACAGCCATGGCTATAGGTCGCCACCGACAAGCTTAATTGACCTTGCTGCGCCTGCAAAAGAAAGATAATTCCCCGAAAAAAATCTAACAGAAAATTATAGATCGAATAGTTGTGTATAATTATTGTTGTTATTAGTTATTATTATTGCTAAGAATGCACCAATTTAAGTTACGCTTAACGTTAAAAACGTTGCAGGGGTACTTTACAGAGTCACACATGCCCCCCAAATTTGGCGAACTTTGGTCCAGAAACGGCTGAGAACGGTTGGCAAGTTTTTGCCCACCCGCTAAATTTTCGCATTTTGAGACACTGCCAGCCTTGGACAAGGTTCCAGAATCCAGACGGAAGTTTTTTTTTAATTTTTGGAGTCCCTTATATAACACTGACGGAGCATCTGCACCGAAAACCGGCTCAATACATTCACGCACTTTGATAGAACACCGGCTTGTGACAGACGGAACGAAAGACATCTGGTCATAGCGTATACCGCGCTATGCATAGGTCTATACATGTAAATGCACGTTGCGTATGCGTCGAGCGGTAAAAATCACGGTTTGCGAAGAATTGGTAATTTGCTCGCCACGTGTGACCACAGTATCATAATTTAATATGTTAAGAATTATCACATATGTACTTTGACATAAAATATGCACGAGTGCAATTTGTACAGTTAATATGTAGTTTTGGACCACTCTGTAGGTGCAGTATCGACTGCTACAAACTCGTACATTACATGCACACTGTGAATAGGTCTAACATACGCAACAGATGGGCGTTTTTGACAATAAAATAGACCTACCTGTCCTTAGCACATAAACCACGCTGAGATAGGTCTTGATATTATTATTATACCGGTGCACCATGTAGTTGTGACGCGTACATAGCAATGGTGGCGCGGTGGCGCAACGGGTAGAGCGTTGGACTTGCATGCTATCAACAGGTCGTGGGTTCAAATCCTAGTCGGGGCAAAGCTGCGTAACAACCTTGGGCAAGTTGTTCCCACCTATGTGCCTCTGTCACCAAGCAGTATAACTTGGTACCGGCCAAGGGGCGGTGAAGCTCTGCGGCTGGGAAGGTAACCACAGGCCTGGCGAAAGTAATGGCAGCCTACCGCCAGGTGGATGACTTATAGTCACCTGCGGGCTGACTGCCTGTACACCGGGATCAGCTCCGGGCCCAACGCTCGGTAACGAGTATAGGAAGCTTTAACCTTTTACATTGTATAGGCATAAGCGGCAAAATAGCGCTAGTTGCTGTAATAATGTTGTGTTTCTCGTTTAAACTGAACCATGGATAGGATGGACCGAGTTTATGTTGAAGTTGAGGATTCTGCTAGCTTGTTGAGAATTTGTGTAAAGTGTTTGACTATCTACTGTATAAATAGTATTATTTGTTTTAATTTTTATTTTTATTTTTAGGTTTAGTTGTCATAAGCAGACATAAGTGCGAAGTTATCGCCTGTTAGTCCAGCCAAACGCAATGCAAACTTATGAATTGTTATATTGTGTACTGAACTTACGGCAAATAAATTTGATTGATTGATTGATTGAAATTTAATGGACTCTTGTATGGCAAGGACTAATCAACATGACATGTGTACTCTGATACGATACTGCAGTAAGTCACCCATGGCGTTGTAAACCCACAACATTAACACTGCACAAAGAAAAGTATCTTCGCACCCGACGTGATGCTCATTCGCATTTAACAAGCAACCGATTAGAATAAAATTAATGAAACGGCGAAATGTTAATAGTTTTCTAGACATTCACAGTGGTGAACGAACAGTTTGTGCAAGACTAGACAGTGAATTCCATATAGGCTAAGTATGTAACGTAGACGATAAATCGGGTTGTCTGTCAGAACAACATTAATCACAATGATGATGATGACAATTATAATAAAGTAGACGTGCTGCATGTCCGATTAACTGAGTTGCATGCAGCACACCAAAACCTGCGTTGTTACTTACTTACCTACTAACTATGGAGTCCGCTATTTCCCATTGTTTTAACATTACGGGGTGGCGTAAATACGCCCACTAGTAATAATAATAATAATAACAAGGTGTCGCCCTAACGACACGTAACCGTACTGGCCCGCCGTGCAGTGTCGGCTGCCCGACCGCCCACGCGCCCGGCGGCAGCGTTACAGACGACGACAGACTACAGACGCCAGCGAGCAAAACAGTACTGGCTCAGTAATAATATACAGCGTTTAACGCCCGGCGTTGGCCATGAAAAAACCAATTACTAACGCGAGGGTTACAAGTCAATAGATATCAGCTACTAACTTACTGTAGAAAACGTCCCCAGTTTGCTTTTAGAAGTACGCACGGTAACGTTCGGGTTGTCGGTAATGTCAGCAGGGAGAGAGTGTCGCAGATGTTTGTGTAGAGCTGAGCTTACCGAACCCGCCTGTGTAGCTGTAGTACAAGCATTATCTAAGCTATATGGCACAAGCGTCCGCGCTGCTGATTCACCACCAGTCACGACAGCCAAGGTTGTTAAGTAGTGGTGTTTCGGGGTGTGCAAACACTCCCGCAATTGAATAATGAAAAGTTTCACTTAGAATTTGATCGCAGAGTACAGGTACAAATTGTATGGCGTGAGTGTCGTTTGAGCGGTGTGGCAGATGTCTGCAGGAGTCGTATCTTGCTACAACAGCTACACGACTTACTGAGGTTTTGTCAAGGACTGCCTTTTCGACCGCTCGCGGGGTTATTATTAGCACAACACCCTTACCGAAATTAAATCTTATTCGTGGCCTTGACAACAATGTCGGAATATCAACATCGCAATGTCAGCAGCTGGAAATGGGCGTCTTCTGTGCGCACTTGAAGGCATTGCGCCGTCTAGTGCCTCAATCTGGTCACGTGATGTAGACGGAAGCGTGCAGACTGCTCACGACAAACACAAGGCTAGACCCCAGACGACCAAGAACAAGGCATGATTTGATTATGCGATAGAGCTATCACGCCAGCTCGAATATTATAACAACTTTCTGGTCTTCTGTTCCTTCTTCTTTTGTTCTCAGTGTCGTATAGCACGCTCTGACAATCTCGACAGGTTTTCCAAATTTTCTCCACCTTTTGTTTTCCGAGTTGCTTCCGCCCCATTCGCATTGCGTCGCCGCAGCTGTTCTTGACAACCTCCGTTTATGTCTTCGCTCGTGTCCGAATGCTTCATCGACATCTGGACAGTCAGTCTATAGAGAGACACGCAACATTCGTTTGGCGTCGTCTCTGTCGGGTCACGTGGGACAACTCGCGTGTCTGGGAAGCGGTTAGAGGACGGCAGAGCTGCTCCTGTCGTTTAATTTAGCAATCTTGTACACGAAACTTTAAAACGTTTACTCAACTTTTGTACGCGTTATGGCGGCAAATATGGCCTACCATGCGACATGCGGCCTAGAACGTCACTCGGACACTCAGTATAGTTACTACGCAACGAAACGCAGATGGTTCTCGGTCAAGATAGCAACATTATAGTAAGTAACGGCTAGTAGCTGTCTGCGACATCATCACGTTCACGTCAGCCTTAAATGAAGTTCATTCATCCGTATATCGCTTAATTAATCAGCGGATGATTGGTCGTTTGCTAAAAGACAAAACTTGGCAATTAATCAGACTGATGCCTTTCGTGTGGAAATAAGTACCTTGCCGTGCCGCGCGGCAATACGTTAGGTTCCTTAACAACTTGAGACAGTAGCTAGCCACCGACCACCCACGCGGCCACGCCCAAGCACCTGTGCCTATCAATTCTTAATTTCTCCAATTAATTGAAGCGACCTGCGTCCAGACGGCATGAAACGAAGTACTTAAGGCCGGTTTCTAGTCGTATGTCTAATTGCTTTGTAACGTTTGCATTGTGTACCACAATGTCACAGTTTGCAATCTCAAATGTCTTCTACAGCTCCAGGTTTATTACAGTTCAATCTGGCACGTAGTATTGTTATACTCCTCAATACTAAAAGCACGCATATTATTATTTAGCCCCGCGGGCTATAATTATGTGTTGCTTGCGTTAATTTCTTTTTTTAGGTCGACTCTTCGACAGAGTCGAAATAATAAAGCCGGTCTCCATAAATTTGCAATGTCCGTCCGTCCGTCCGTGTGTACGTACGTGCGTACGTACGTACGTACGTTTACAAAAACTCTTTTCGATTTCAATGAAATGTGGCATGTAGGTAGAGGTCGATGAGTGATGCACGATGGTATGCAGTATGACCCGATCCAAGGTCAAGGTCAAGGTTCATTCAAAGTTGGAAATCCGGCCATTTTCAACAGCTATCTCCTCCCGCATTTACAATGACAGCTGGCAACTGACCACTTATTCTTAAACTAGGGCACACTATCTACATTTGATCGGGCCGGATTTCTGATATTTGTTCTAGTTTTAGTGTCACGTGACTTTGAACTTGGCAGAAACGTCAGTTGCGAACAGTCGACCGTCAGTCCGCGTACGGGGCTAATTTTTATTATTTATTTATTTTTAAATGATATTTGAGCAAAGCTCACTCAGGATCCACCAGACTGATTTTTACCACATGTTCACCATAGGTAGGCATTTGATCGTAGATTACGACCTGGTCGTCTTTTTCCGATCGCTCAAGGGATGTTGCCATGGCAACCTATTTCAAGGTCAAAATGGGCAAAATCGGCGGACTTATTTTCATTCGTCGCCTTGGCATACAAAAACGGCTTGTAATATCGCCATTGTGATTTTAAAAGTTCATCTTCGATAATCTTTCTACATCGTGTAAACATTTGGTGAACTTCGGTCCAGTAACTTAGGAGTTTAAACAAGATAGGCAAATATGTAGGCCTATACACCCCGTCGTTTCTTTCTTTAAAATAAACCTTTTAGACAAATTATCTCAGGATGCAACGGAACGATTTTCACCAAATTTGCATCACTGTGCGTCGCAAACCACAACACAACGCATAAACAAACTAATGAAGAAGTGTGCAGGCCTCGGAAATACGTTCCCATCCAGTCTGATTTGTGATAGATGAGTTGACTGTGGCGTAAGGACCACAATAATTCTGGCGACTCAACAGTCCTATGTCATGTGCAATCGCACTGTCGCAGTTCGATCACGCATGCAGCGAATATGATAAAAAATCTGGCGCCTTCCGCGGGCTTCACATACATCACGCCGAGCATACAATGTAGATAGAGAGATTCATCACAATGAGGTCGATAATTGCTGTGTTGCATCGATTGTTGTTGTCATTGATCTACGGATAACGGCTTACGAGTTCTGTTGACTTGTGCTAACACTGATAACTAGGCTATCCACTGTAGCACACAGTCAAACTCGCCCGTTAGAGAAACTTTAAATGAAATCTCAAAACGCTTTAGTCATCACAATTTGATGTCTTTCGTTCACTCCTAGTTCTTTTACTTAATCCGCCTACTGTTTTGCAATGTCTTCTTCTTTTATGTAGTACTTTTTGTAGCCTATGTAGTAGTTTGTTCTAATTTTGTGGGCATCGCTGCCTGAAATAAAAAATATTGATGATGACGATGATGATAGAATATCAACACCCTCCCTCCGCCCTTGTGTTGACATTTTAACTTCGGAATTAAAACTTCAAATTTGGACGTCGCGCCGAACCGTCGTGCAGTGCACCTACCTTACAGTAATCAAACGTGGCCGATTGAAGTCTTCACGCTTCACGTTTACATACTTACAAGACTTACAGATGCTATCAACCAGTTGCTGCTTAGGTGGTTTAGGGTAGTTATGGGTCACTCAAGGTCACTAGAGATAGCACCATTCGATAACGTATACGAGTTCCTATTAGCGTTCTATAGTAACTATGTCCCTATTTTGCGCCGTTATTGAGATATAGCGAGATAATCGTCGAAAATCGCCGATTTCAACCGACTCCGCCTCTATTTGGCTCCCCGCTGGGATTGGCCCAGCTGGAAGTTCGCCGAGATCTTCAGCACGAGAAAACTAGATTCCGTGGGCTATCGTACGGCGTTGTATGCGTTCTCCTAGGTTCAGCCATCTTGGTAGAACACCGACTTGTGACAGACAAACGGACAGACGAACAGACGGACGGACAGACAGACACACGCACACGATGACAGCATATGCCGTACGTTGCATAGCGTCGCGCGGTAAAAACAGCTGGAAAATCGAAATATCAGGACAACGTCATATAACTTAGAACGTCATTTGCCCCCTCCCCCAAGAGAAAGTCCGTTATGTTTGTGACTACTTATCTGCATGCCCCGGAGGGATGCAAAGCTGAGTTGACCTATGTTACGTGAAAGCGGACCGGCCGGGAATTGAACCGCGCGCGACCTGTCAGTGTCAGTCGGAAGTTCAACGCCCTACCGCAGCGCCACCACACAACACATCTCAGAGTGATGTGGTTCAGAAGCTTATTTGCGGAAGTTGAATGTTGATTAACATCATAACAGAGACAATCAACTTCGCCGTTGTC